>JGI24020J35080_1001440_pt1 | contig 12710 bp, 12 predicted proteins | sample Deesub1362A_J573_FD_35080 | JGI IMG/M metagenome (IMG submission 35080) | reverse complement strand
TGGCTACTGGGCGTTATCTCGGTCATCATCGTGATTGTGCTGCGTCAAAACAGGTACGCACCAGCGGCTATCGTCCTCATGGTGCTGGGGATTGCCGTAGTGGGTCTCCGAGGTGAGCTTGGGCAGGCGATTGACCTGGGCTTTACCCTGCCGCCATTAACTCTCTTCAGCCTCGGTGAAGTATGGAAGGGCCTGGTGTTGGCTGGTTTTGCGCAGATAGCGCTCACTGCTACCAATGCGGTTATCGCTACCAGCGCACTAATTTCGCAGTATTTCCCAGATAAACCTGTGCCTGAGAGGAAGCTTGCCTTGAATATGGGAATAATGAATATCATGGTTCCCTTCTTTGGTGGGGTGCCCATGTGCCATGGGGCGGGGGGACTGGCAGGACAGTACTACTTCGGCGCCAGAACTGGCGGGACGAACATTATTGAGGGAATAATAGAAATCGGCCTGGGGCTTTTCTTAGCCACCTCCATCGCCACTCTTTTCTCGCTGTTTCCTCAAAGTATCATTGGAGCCATGCTCCTTCTGGTGGGTGTAGAGCTGACCAAATTTGCCCGAGATATCAGGAGACGCGAACTGCTCATAATGACTCTGACAGCAGGGCTCTCGCTGGCGACAAACATGGCCATTGGCTTTGCGGTGGCTGTGGTCGCTTACCACGGGCTGGGAAGATGGAAACCAGTTGCCGAATATGTGGGTTGAGGCCGCAGTTGCACAAAACAAGCGAATGTGACCTTCAAGCTAAGTCCTCTCTGACCGCGGGCCGGCGTACAGCCGATGACCCTGCACGACTTGAGGCGCTTTTACACCACGCAGATTGGCGAGAAACACCACCAATCTCGAGGTGGTCGACTGGAATCCCGAGCACTGGAGGGTAAGGGCAGACGTTAACGACGATGAGCAAAATGCACAAGATGTAGACTTCGATAATGGTCATGCATAATTAGGGGCAAATATTCACCTGCCTACCACTCGGATTCGTGCGAAACCGTTGCAAACGGTGCTATAATAGCCATTGACATAACATAGATAACCACTGCATCTTCCCGTAAAACGGAGGCTAGCTGTGTCTGATGGAATACATTCTCTTGGCGGATTGGGCAGAGCGTTTCAGGAAGCGAGCCTGAAGTCGGGATTGAAATACTGCGAGGAGGGAGATTACGAGAGCGCAGTCGAGGCTTTCGATGTAGTCAAGGACTTATCAAGTCTAGCTCTGTCGGTTAAATCAAAAATCAAGGAAGCCTACTACGCCCGGGGTAAGCACCTGCAACACCTATGGAGGCTACAAGAGGCAAGGTACTGCTTTGAAAGGGCTAGGCAAACCGACTACAATGATATAGTCCTACTCCATCGAAAAAGGCTTCTAGAAAGCTACCGTAGCTACAGGACAATAGACAACATTGGGAAGTTTCGTGCAGCCTTAAAAGAGGGTTTTACAGCCGGTGAGTTCGCCGCGCACGCTTACCCCTTCATCACAATCGCCGAAAAGAATGGTCTGCTGCAGGAGCCGAGAGAGCCGATAGAAGAATCTGAATTCATAAGCGGCTTCTATACAATTGGTGTCTACAGGCCACAATATGAAGGGAGGCATTCTCTAAGCGGCTTAATTCGGCAGTTTAAGTATGGGAAGAATGCTGATTTAGCAGCACCATTCGCTTGGCTGATGGCCGATTACATTAGGTGCAGGACAGAATTGATTAAGTACGTAGATTTGATAGTGCCCTCGCCGTCTAACCCAAATAAACAACATGAGCGAGGATTTACCCCATGCTTGTTGATCGCCAGGGAGCTTAGTGCCTGCTTGGCCATACCATGTTTTGAACTATTCTTAGTGCGACCGATGGATTGTAGGTTTCGGCAACTTCCATATAGTGAAGGTAAAGAACTGATTAGGTACAAGAGCGGCCAATGCCACGATATAGCATCGGAAAGGACCATACTGCTATTAGATGACGTGGCAACCACAGGACGGACATTATCGTTACTCGCCGATGTCCTTACAGAAGGTGGAGCTAAGAGTGTCTTTGCGATAACGGTGGCCAAAACCAGTGCCCCGAGGGAACAAGGAAACTAGATTGTATGAAAGATAGCGGAAAGAGGAAGGCGTTTGATGGATGCTAATGAACTGGCTTTCTGGTACTGGCTAACAGACGTTAAAGGGATTGGCCCTGTAATATCTCAGAAACTGCTGGATAGATTCTCTGGCCCTCTTGAAATCTATCAATCAACGAAAGACGAGATCGTCGAAAGGGCCGGTATAAGAGCGAGTCTGGCAGAGAATATCGAAGCGGCGAAACGCGACATTGACAGGTATATACATTTAGCAAAAGAACAGGTTGAACTAGCCGATCGACTGGGTGGGCGCATACTAACAAGTGCCGATAGCTTCTATCGCGACATCTATAAACGATACGAGGGAGAAAGGGCACTCCCGGCGGTCATCCACGTACTGGGTAACGAGATGTTGTGCTTAGGCGCCCCCAAGTTTGCCATAGTGGGGACGAGGCGGCCATCTGAGCAAGGCAGGGCGCGGACGCGCGATTTAGCACATAATTTGGCGAAAGAAGGGGTTGTAATAGTCAGTGGCTTAGCTCTCGGCATAGATGCAGAAGCACATAGCGGTGCGTTAGAGGCGGGCGGAAAGACTATTGCAATATTGGGTTGCGGAGCTGATATTAGGTATCCTTCGGCCAATGGCAAACTGTACGCCAAGATTCTAGAAAAGGGGCTGATTATATCGGAATTCCCATTCGGCGTTAGGCCCTCATCTGAAAACCTGAGGAAGCGCAACAGGACCATCGTGGCATTCTCTGAGGGGGTAGTAGTTGCTGAGTGCCCGCTGAGGAGCGGCGCGATGATAGCTGCCCGATTTGCAGTTCAACAGAGAAAGCCGCTGTTCTCATTCAAATACCATGGCGAGGTGGACAATTCCGGTGGTGAATGGCTGATCAACCATTCTCTGGCAGCAGAGCTGAGGGACGTTGCCTACGGTAGCGTTATCCAGGCTACGTCCCAATATATAAGTGCATCGAATCTTAACGTTGATAAGATCTTCCAAGAGCTGTGGCCGAAACGGGAAAAGCCCAAGAAAGGTGCGGAAAAACTGGGCAAGGTTAAGAAAAAGAAGGCCGATACTATCAAAACGGAAAGTAGCATAGCTCCTGACAAAGCACTTGAGGGCATTCAAGAGGAGTTGCCCTTGAAAACAAATGCACTACAGGAACGGCGGACACCAGCGCACTCAAATCAGTTTGACTTGAAAGTGGGCGACTGGGTTATGCACCCGAAATTTGGGCGGGGCGAAATAGTAAAGATTGTAGCAATTCATGATGATTTCCAGATAACAATAAAATTTACGCCAAGAAAACTACACACATTCCTTTGGAGATATGCCAATCTGGCCCGAGTTTAGGTCATGATGCATCACGTGGAGTTGGTACTGTTTGATTTAGATGGTGTCCTCATAGACACGGCCCCAATCCTCAAGCGAACCTATTGCGACATCAGTGACGAATTGGGGCTCGCGTGCCCACCTGAAACAGAAATACGTAGGACGGTCACGATGTCACCACAAAGGGCGATCGATTACCTCTTTGGCGAGCATGCACTCAGGGCAGGTGAGCTATTCAGCGAAGTGTGGGGCACGAACGTGTGCTGTGCTATGCCCTTCGAAGGAATCCCCGAACTTCTGAGGGATTTGCGCAATTTGAGAATAGCAGTTGGAACAGTGACGTCTCGAAACAGCGCCGAAGCCTCTATCCTGTTGAAAGTTTCACACTTGGACCAATACATAGATGACTTAGTAACGTGGGGGCATTACCGGGTTGCTAAGCCGTCTCCAGCCTGCATCCTTGTTGCATTGGAAAGAATGAAGAGAGCACCAGATAGTGCAGCGTACGTGGGCGACCTGCCCAACGATATTAAGGCAGCCAGGGCCGCAGGATGTCTAGCGATCGGGGCGGTCTGGAGTTCAAGTGCGGACAGGGAGGCTCTGAAGTCATCAGGCGCTGACCTTATCGTAGAAAAACCGCATGAGATTAAGCGAATAATACTGAAAGGGTAGCGTACGGCTTGGCGCCTTTAGCAGCTAGGAAGTCGTAGAGCTCGCTCTCTCCTCCCGGCGTCTCCTGAGGTTGATGCCAACGGGAGCCACAACAGTCAGTGAGTCAGCATTTGGGATTGCAGTCAATTACATAGATAGTGTCGTCTTCGGATTGTCAATGCTTCAAATTGCCTTATACTGTTACAGTTCAGTCGAAACTAACGAGACTTGCGGCAGCATTTTTGGATAATGAAGCGCTAGATTGTTGAAGGCAATTACCTCGTGGTAAAATTATGTCAGCACATCGGGCGAAAGTCTTGATATGAGATAGGGGACTCCAAAGGTGAAGGGATGAGTAATGCTCCGGAGACCGCAAAAGAGGCGTTACGGATTCTGCGCCGCATATGGGTGAGGTTCTCTGATGGCAGCCAGAAGGTTGGTTGTGGATTTATCGGACCCGAGTCTGGCACCGTAATCACGTGTGCCCACGTAGTGTCGGAACTCGGCGTTTCACTCAGCCAAGTCAAGGTTGGGAATGAGGAAGCAAGACTACGAGAATTATATCTTGATATTGACCTAGCGGTGCTTGAATGCAAGGAGCGAGAGACTTGCCAACTCGGAGATGCTGATAGTCTAGCACTGGGAGATGCGCTTATGTTCGCTGGTATCCCAGTTGGTGTCGCCCGTCCCTCGGTATTTTCTGGGATTCTTTCAGCTCGAGGCAGCGGATTAGTGGAATATCCTAAATGCGAGTTACTTCAAATCAACGGCATGATCAACTCAGGAAATAGTGGCGGCCCGGTATTTAGGGCCGGGGATACCTCAGTAATCGGGGTGGTGACGGCCAAATTTGTGCCCCTGCTGCGTGAGATAGATAATTTGAGGGACATTCTCAGGAATATCCCCCAATTTCCGAGCGAAGTGGCTGTTGGTCAGATAGATTTTTCGAAGTTCGTGAATCTTACAGTAAGGGCGTTACTCAGCATCAGCGGCTCCTTGAGGTTGGTGCAAGTGGGAACTGGTTATGCCATACCAGTGAATCTTATGCCACAGTATGGCAAGGAGGCTTAGAGATGCATGTTATATGCAAAAAATGCGGCTCAAGAATAGAGGTAGCAAGACGGCCCAGAGGTTCTACCCAGACGTGTAATGTCCAACTTCAGGGCAACGTGCGACTCGAGGGTGGCGGCATAAGTTTTGGCCCTGGCGGAAGTATCTCGTTTAGACCGGGAGGCTTAATAAGCTTCGGAAAGCCTAGAGCATCCGAATTTGTATGCATCGAGTGCGGTCACACTGATACCTACCTGCCGGAGGAAATTCTGGAATAGGCGACGGCTAAGGGCTTAGTCACGTCTGAAGGACGCACTCCACTCGTGCATGGTTCGTTATTCTATGCGGTACTGGCATACGTGACTGACGCATGAGACACTGTACAGGTTGTGTTAACGAAAGCGAGTGATTGTTCAGCAAATCTAGTCTAGGTATGCTCCGTATACTTGGGCAGCTTACCAAACTTTAGTTCATACTTCTTATGTAGTTCCTCTTCCGCCGCAGCTGGTCTATCTGTAATAGCCCATCTCACCACTATTCTTGACAAATCCTCCTGAGCGCGTATCCTTTTTCCTGCCGAATGCGGCACCTTACCCTTTACTAATGCCTGCTTGATGCGCATTCGAAGGTCTGATGCTTTTCCGATAGTTAACCGCTCCTCAGTGTCAGCATATTTCACTTCGTACACGCCGGATACCCCACTTGGTATCCTGATACCGCCTCCGTGTCGTGCGTCAATCTTGAGGTCACCCCAGGGAATCCAATCACTCCATTGAAGCCTAATAGGAGCAATGCTAATTACTTTATCTTCCATCTTCTAGCCCTCTCTCACTGCATCGTGCAGTTTGCTTCGAGCTAATTATACACTTAGGAGAAAAACGGGGGCAAATTGCGGGAGGCGCCGGCCAAACATTCTCGGGTTCTGTAACCTGTCCCGGCAGTACCTCATCAAATCTGCGAATCATAGAACCTGTCACGTACTGGAGCTCAGCATCGATATCATCTATTTCGGGGGCCAGGGCCCAGAGTGAGAGCCCACGTGGTTGACCGATTTCTAACCTATCAGTGAAAATGCTGAGAAAAGCCTAATAACGCTATTGAAGAAGCTCTTGAGCCTTTTATTTTGGAATACACCTAGACCAACTATAAACCAGCCGATTGCCCAAGATACAGCTGTCACCGTCATAACGAAATTCTTCTTATATCGGATTTATCAATCCTTCACCGGTTATTCTGGCTGTTTGTCCAACCTGAATATTTGTCTTAAAGAATTCTTCAGTGAACTGCGTTTCCAGTCTCTTTGCTAAACCAATTTTACTCATAAGCATTTCCATCGAAATTCCTTGATGAGATAAACCCAGCATCGCTAATGCCTTGATCGCCGGAGCGTCACTTGTGCAGAAGAAAGCTTCCGGGACTCTATTTGCCAGAAGTAGCGCAAGTGCTTCGGTTTCTCCCGGGTCCAAGGCCTGCAGGAACACTGAGTCAAATACACGATATATTTCCACATACTCCTCAGCTGTGGCTGTCAATTGGCGCACTTCTCCTCTTGTAATTTGTTCACCTAGTCTAATAGATTTCGAACCTCGCTTTGTTGACTTGAAATACCTAGCTTCGTCAATAACAACCACACTTGGGAGAATCAGTTCATACTTGGCTTTGAGTTCTGCCCAGATTTCCAGTGTATGTGCCTCAATGACAATGTTAGCGTCGAGAAGCACGCACCGAGGCTTGGTAGTCTGTGCTGTCATCGAGGCCATACTCCAGCAGAGTGTTTGACAAGTCGATTAGACTTGTATTCAGATACTCAGCGAGGCGTGCTCTAGAGAGTTTTCCTTTCTTGTAGGCTAGAAAGGCTAAACGGGCAAAACGCTCCGGTATCTCGGGCGGCTTCCACCAGTCCGTTGATCTGAAACTTCGGTCCAGGCTTCTGAAATCGGCATCTTCCAATAGTGAATCTACATCATCCTTCTGAAGGAATCCCAAATGAAGCAGACGGTATAAGAGTGCTTCTGTGGAGACACCAAATTCCCTACCAACTTCTATGAGATCAGTGTATTCAATTCTATCGTCCTTTATCCGGTTCTCAAAAGCTTCCGATAGCTCCTCAGAGGGTAGTAGAAGGCTCGAGGCAAAAGCATTGGCACGTCTTTCAACTTCATCCCAGAGCTTCGGGTCTTCGTAGAGGGACTTAGTGGAAAAGCTAGGCCAAGTTATAAGATGAAATAGTTCATGAGCGAAGTTGAAATTACGCCGCCAGGGAGCCTCTGTTGAATTCATCAATATCGCTGCTCCGAAGCTACCCTTGGTTGATGCAGCTGAACCTTCATCGAGATTTTCATACCAGATCTTGACTCCATACTTTTCCTCTAGTATGCCACTCAAACAGCTAGCTGGCCTGCTACCAAGGTCGAAATGATTCCGAATCTCTTCCCCCAACCTCTCTGCATATTCATAAGTCAAAGTTTCAAAGTCTACTTCACGACTAGGCAACTCTTCTTTAATAACAACATCACAGAGTTTTTCCAAGAAGGCATATTGTTCGCAGCGTTGCAAGAATTCTGCTTCAATTAGTTCCTTGTCTGTTTCAGGATATTTCCGCCATAATACTTGTGCAAGAGGTTGTGATTCCTCAACGCTCAGCAGCTGAGATACGTCAATACGCAAAGCTTTCGCTAGCTTTACCAATTCCCATGCTTTAACTTCACGTTCGCCCTTCTCGATTTGTGAGATTATTTGCGGCGCAGAAAGCCCTATTTCTTTGGCTAGCTGTTGTTGAGATAAAGATAACCGAATCCGAGCACTGCGGATTCGATTTCCAAGAACCTTGCGAAGGTTGGTCATAAATGTCTCTTTCAATATTTTATTCAATAGTATAACATGGATGTCAATATAGATTCAAGATTTTCTTGACATATTCTTCGTGCCAGCATTGTAGAGAAGGATATGAATTCGATAAGGGGTTATGAAATCAGTTTTTGGGGTAGACGAGCCCACTGAATATTCTTGCTTAGGATGTCTGCGGGAAGTTAGTATGAAAAGACCTTCTTCTAATTCGGAATAAATGTCACAAAATTGAGTGATTGTTGAGCCTGTGCCTGGAAGAGTTACAATTCATGCGCATCTTCAGCGTTCCTTTGTGCCTGTGTCCCGATAGTGTTTCACCACGCTGGTTGGATGGTATAATTGGGCGGTTAAAAGTAAAAGAAGACAAGGCTAAAGGAGGAGAGAATAAGAAGTGCCAAAGCGTTCTGGAATTCTAACTGGTACTGCTGGAGTCTATTATGTTGCATCTCAGTTAGCTGCCCGCAACTTCCATGCCGCAGTGACCTACGGTAATGCTCCCTCTGTAGATATTCTGGTTGGATGTATAGATGGTTCAACTAGTCTCTCTTTGCAGGTGAAAACGTCACACTGGGCACTCCGAACAAGAGGTCGAGGTAGAAATAAGATGCCACATCACTACGAATGGGATGTGGGCCAAAAGTCTGCTATGCAGTATCGCCCAGACCTGTTTTTCGCCTTTGTTGAGCTGAAAACGGGTAGAGGACAATTGCCTGACGTCTTCATCATTCCGTCAAAGTCTGTTTACGACTGGTTTCAGGGAGTTATCACTAAGCATTACGGAGGTGACCCCAGCAAGTTAAAGCGCTGGCGCTTTCACCCTGGGGTCAAATCTATCGACCGATACAGGAATAACTGGGATATACTACGGGACTATCTTGACCAAAAAGCCCAATCGCAGGGACAGTGAGCCTGCGAGGAAGGGGCTCCAACTAAGGTGTGTTTGGAACTGAGGCCTAACGTCCTGTGGGTGATGGTTGAGCAATTGTACAGGCAGCCGACCACACAGGCAACGTGGGTCGTTCGTGCGCAAGCAGGTAGTCACATTGAACAGTCCCGATGATTGTGCAATAGCAGTGTGCAATGCGGACGACAGCGCTAAAACACCATCACCCTGAATAGATGCTCGACGAAAGTGCGACCCTTTTCAGGAAGCTACGGAAGATGTAGAATTAGCCATAGGGTAGGGAACAGAGTTCGCGTCAATACCGAATTGACAAAGCTTATGGGCTTTGCTGAGACTTACCAGGGACGGACTGGAGGACAAATAGGCAGCTTTGTATACACACTGAAGAGGATTGGATGAGTGAACAATGATGGCACATGACCGATGTCCCTGTGCGGGCAAGGTCTGGGCAGAAAGAGTCCTTGGAGCCTAATGCGCTAGTAGGGGGGTGACGGAATGACCAATCTGCATTCTGCTCTTAAGACTACAGTGCTTAGCCGAACCGGCGGCGAAGGAGTAGAGATCCTTCTAGTCCGTCTTCAACATAGCAGAGACCAGATATCGCACAGCATCCACGTGTGCTCCACATCATTCAGTACCTACGGCATACAAATGACCGACCTTCTGGCTTTGCTTGGCTTTGAACGCTCCCACTGCGTGTTTGTAAACGGCGAGTGCTATGCCAAGGAGGTTGACGAGTCTTTTGATATAGCTTCGTTTGCAACCACGCTTAAGCCGATGCACGAAGCCCTTTTCGAAGCTCAGCAACACTTTGAGAAGTGTGGTTTCCTGATAGACCAGCCGGAAGGATGGGGCTATTACTTCGGGAAAAGCTCCAGCTTCCGCGTCGCCAGGCCGTCCGGCGGTGGAGGTGACGGGCATACTGCTCAGAAAATCGAGCGAATGAAAGAGTCGGAAGATTCTGCCTTCAAGTTCGTCTTCACTTGGCGAGTGAGCGATAGAATCAAAGGTTGGACAATCCACTATCGTCCCTTACATCCGCCACTATCACCAGAGGTGGCATCAATTTTTGAGTTTCTTCATCTCGAGCACTTCGCGTCGTGCCCTGAGTTCGACTTCGACCCTTGTCACTGGCGTTTTATCCCGTTCGAGGAGGAAGAGGGGCACTCCTTCTTCAACCGTCCAGCTGATAGAGCGCATGCTTGGTTTGATGCCCATAAAGAGCATTTCTCTGCTGGCGTAGAGCGCCTCCTTGAAGCGGAGCAAAAGGCAAAGCTATTTGGTATGCAGATCCTACCGACTGGTCAGCGCTCTGCACCTGTGATCATTGCCAGTCCTGGGACGGTGAGCCCCCCAGCTATAAGGGTTGCTTCTGACATGCCCAGCCACTTTGATGTAGCCATCTCCTTTGCTGGCACAGAGCGTCATCTTGCCGACAAGTTAGCCCGGATGGTAAAAAACGCCGGTTTTGAAGTCTTCTATGACGCCTTCTATCCCGAGCATCTTTGGGGCAAGGAGCTGATTGAGTTCTTTGACTATATCTACCGGAAGGCCTCCCGTTTTTGTGTAATGTTTATCTCACAGGAATACCGAGACCGCATATGGACAACCCATGAACGTCGGAGCGCCTTAGCTAGAGCGATGGAAGAAAAAGGCAAAGAGTACTTGCTTCCTATCGAGGTCGAGAAAGTGGATATAGAAGGGCTAAGACCAACGATTGGCTACCTATCATTGAGCGAGTACTCCATTGAGCAAATAGCCGGGCTGCTCATAGAAAAGCTGAAGCAGGGTCATTAGGCCTGTGACGTGAACGGGCGATGCTGCCATTCCTAAGGAGGGTAGAACCTAAGAGAAGACCCTAGAGTTCAAATGTATATGCAACCCTCCTCCAAACATTCACAGGCTTGGATATCTAGAAGGCGTCACTTTCCCGGACGCGCTGAGGTTGCAATTTCAATATTTCCAAAACCGATGGATGCATCTCAATCAAACATTCGTCAGTCTTGTTTAAGTGCTGTTCCCTTCCTCACGGAAAATGGTTCAGTGGGTTGCTCAAAGCGTTCAGTTGGAAAGCGCAACCAAATTAGCAGCGGCTATTAACATTTGAGCAGGAATCGTCGATTCTCCGACAGTAGGATGTAGATCGGACGCAAGTGCACTCGGTCAAATGCCGTGCGAAGAAGGAAAGCAAGGACGCTCAAACCTATGGCCACGCAGTAGACAATGCTGTCACCCTTTCAAGGTAATCCTGCCGCTAAAGAAAGCCCTGCTCCCACAGCTTCTGCTCCGTCGCTGGCCCGACACCCGGCACCCGCAGAAAGGTATGTCTCAGCATATCAGTAACTGCCCGTCGCGTCCTCCCCTAGCTCGTCCCACAGCTCAAGCTGCGCACCGGCCTGAGCTAGCGGCTCGGCCTGCGTGTTTCTCGGGCAGATCGAGATGAAGTCGCACGTGCTGCACCATAGCCCGGGGTTAGGGAGGAACTTCTTCGCCTGCCGCACCTTCCTGGCCGTGTTAAGAACAGCCCAGTGCACGCGCCGCATGTCCTCTAGCGAGGTTGTACTGCTCTGTATTGAGGACGAACCCAGATACAGGTAAGAGATTCTGCTCACCGGCCAGGGAAGGCGCCTTGACACGACGAGCGCCTGCAGCTCAAGCTGGGTCCAATCCATTTCCTCAGCCACGTTGCCCGTCTTGTAGTCAATTACGTGGAGGCTCCCATCGGCCAGACGGTCCACCCTGTCAACACGGCACCTCAAGATGAGGCCGGGCGTGATCTCCACCTCCAGCGATTCTTCCATCATCAGGGGTTCGACGGCGATGTCCTGGGTTTCGACAAAGGCCCTGAGCTGGGCAAGCGCCTTCTGCGCCCAGCGTGCTTCGTCATCCCTGTCCCTGAAGCCCACACGGTACCGCCGCCAGTGGCGCCGCAGGAGTTCCTCAATGGCACTCGGTGTCCTCAGCTCCACCGGCTTGATGGACAAAAAGTCCCTCAGGGTGGCGTGCACGTGGTTGGCCATGGTGAAATAGGGCTTTGGCTTGCCGTATTCCCTGCCGAGCCCATCTATATAGAGGAACTTGTACTGCTGGCGGCACTGCTTGAATACCGAGATGCTGGTGGGTGAAAGGTAGAGAGGCTGAACTCTCGGCTTTACCCGCCGGTAGACTGGCACTGTGGTAAACCTTACATCGCCCGCTTGACTCTTCTCCACTTCTTTTCCCTCAGTCAATAATCATGAAGGACACCTGGCGTGCATTCACCACCGCCTTGTCCTGGTGGCAGTTATTGAAGAGCACGTGCAGCTGGCGCGTTTTCGAAGCAAGCTCCTTGATCCTCGGCACCCACTCGCGGAGTTCTTCCTCGCTATACAGGTAGTTGAAGCGCTCGGTGACGGTGACTCCTTTTTTCTCCCACATCTCCCTGTTTCTGCCGTGAAACCTGATCACACCTATGTCGGAAGTAGCTTCAACGAGCAGCGGCATGCTTGACTTAAACCCCTGGGGCTCATCGACGCAGACATAAGGAAGGTCGTTGTCGCGGAGGAAGCTCAGGGTCCTCTCGATGTTCTTCTCATTCAGCCAGGAATTATGGCGAAACTCCACGGCTATCCGGTACTGCGGCAGCTTGTCCTTGCAGGAAAGAATGTATTCACGCTGCTCGCTGCCCGGGTAGAACCACGGCGGAAACTGGAAAAGGACCACGCCCAGCTTACCGGCGCTCTCCAGGGGCAGCAGGGCACGCTCAAAGCGCCTCCAGAGTTCGTCCGTCAGCTCTTCCGGCAGGTCCCGCGAGTAGATGTTGGCCTTTTGCTTCAAGTCCGAGGGCAGCGCCTCCCTGATATCTTTGGGGAGTGAGGTCAG
>JGI24020J35080_1001439_pt1 | contig 12713 bp, 11 predicted proteins | sample Deesub1362A_J573_FD_35080 | JGI IMG/M metagenome (IMG submission 35080) | reverse complement strand
GTTATTGTTTTTGGGTTTTTCTATTTAATAGGATGATATTTTTGGATATTTTAATTTTGTATGTGTGACAAAAGACAACCCGTCAAAATAACAATGTCAATAGACACCTAAAGATGTTTTTGAAAAGGGAATTTTATTAACTTTTTCAGTATTTTTATAATATGTTGAAATGGTTTATTTTGGCTTTTCATGGTAGCTAAAATTTTTGTTGAGGGATGTTCGTATGAAAGATAAAGTTATTATTATATGCCCATTGGGCCTCACTCCATCAGTTGTCACCGAGTTTTTTTTGTTTATTAGAGAGAGAACCCGTTACTATCCTTCGAGTATAGTTTTGATCGGCTCGATGGATGATTTAGTTCTAGGCGGGATGGAGATAATTGATAGGGCTGTTAAATACATAGATCCGAAGGTGAGGATTAGGCGTTTGATCGTGAATTATCCTGACATTTATGATGAAGAGTCAAGTAGGGATTTCTTAAAGACTGTTTTCACAACATTAGTTAATATGGTTAACTCAGAGGATACTGATGAGATATTTATAAATATCGCTGGTGGTAGAAAAACAATGGTGGTTATATGTACTTTGACCGCCATGTTTATAAGACCTTCTAGGGTTTTCCATGTGATAAACAAGAGGGTAGCTTTATATAATGATATGCTTGTTAGGTTGGAGAACAAGATAAGAATGTTCTCAATGATGAAAACAGAGAATGAGAAAAATGAATATTTCTCTAAACATAGGGATGAGTTTTTAAGACTTCTATATCCTCCTCTTAAAGATTTAAGTGTTATCGAAATTCCATTGATACCCTATCCACGAGACTATATAGAAGTATTGGTAAAAGTTTTAGAGGGCTCTCTATCTCCAGAAGATGTTGATAAATACAGGATGTACTTATCTGAATTGGAGAGAAGTGGCCTAATTGAGAAGCGGAGAGTGAGAGAAGGTTTCATCCTAAAACTCGGTGAAAGAGGAATGTGGTATAAGGATATAATAGTAAGATCCGGGGGATATGATGAGAAATAAGGTATTGATAATAGCTCCTTGGGGAAAACCGCATTGGGAAGAGGTAACTTATCTTGTAGAGGATACAGGAGATAGACTTATATCTAAAACTACGATATTACCACTTGTATATCATGCTATAAGAAACGGATATGAAGTTACCAGAATCTGTGTTGTTGTCCCTGAGAGCTTAATAGTTGATAGAGTCACTAATGCTGGCGATCTGGTTAAACTGAGCTATAATGAGATTAGGGATAGAGTCAGAAACTATATCTGTGAGAAGATGTGGGAATTCAACGAAATTTTCAGAAATAAGAATCCTGGGGTGGATATTAGTAAGGTTCTGAGAAAAGCCTTGAATGTTGTGGTTACTCCCGGGATAGGGAGGTTCACTTTGAAAAAAAAGGATATAAATATCGTTTTTGACGGTGATTTAGAGCTTGTGAGGCTATACGTATATCTACATACCCTTAAAATATGTATTGAGAATCCAGATATAGATGAAGTTTGGCTGGACTTGACACATGGGATAAATTATATGCCTGTTATAATCAGTATGGCGGCTAGAGACTTGTATGAGAGTATCGTGTTAATGAAATTGAATAGGAGAAACACCATTCTGAGAATATTCAATTCAGACCCACATACATATGGCATTAAAATGCTGCGGATAAATAGGATTGTAACTATTGAGAGCTCAAGATTTGAAAATATCTCGGAGATGATTCCAAAAGAGATTCCAGATAAGGTGATTAGTAAACCCGAGTCATGTATTAGGGGATTATCCAATGATGAGAAAAGATTTTATAGGAATATTTTAACTCTGGATAAAGTCGGTGAGGGTTACACGAATTATGTAAGAATTGTCTATTATAGCCTAAAGCATTCTCTACCCCTAGGCTTATTGGATATGATCCCAAGGTATTTTAAAAAGCTCGACCCTTCTAAGGCGAATTTAAGATATATTACTAACATGATTTCAACTATTGATAAGATGCTTGATAAAGCCAAGCCTATAAAAATAGATGATGACACCCTTCTTCTTAAGACTAGAGATGTCTTTGAAAAAGGCGTTGCCCTCAAATATATAGATATCCTAAAGACATTGTCAGTTGGGTTAGGCATAAAATGTTTTCTAAATGAGAAGGGATATATCGAAAGAGATGTGGAGTCTGAGGGCGTCAGCTTCTCAGATATCGAGGTTATTACAGATGAGGTTTTGTCTAAGTTTTCAAATGTTGTCTCCTCATTTGTACAGAGAGAATTATATGGCGAGATTGGAAGAGTCGTCTATGAAAACTATAAAAGTGTCGTGCTTTCAAATATGGATAGATGGAGAATATTAAATGATATGATAAAAAAGGATAGGTGGAAAAAAGATATCAGTATGGATAAGACTATCGAGAAAATAAAGGAGAGTATTAGACTCCGGTATGTAGATAGTTTCAAACCTAGGGATTTTGTAAGTCTGGTGGAGGATAGTAGAAGTAGAGATCATACAAAAAGGAATTTTATAGCCCATATAGGCTTATTAAGAGAATATATCGAGATAATGGTTGAAAACTGGAGAGAGATGGTAGATACGCGAGAGGATTAAAATATTAGCCTAATAAACTTTCTAGTGAGACTCTAGTCCCCCCTCTAAGGAGCTTGGTGATGTTTTCCTCGGGCCCTCCGTCAAAAATAGTCTTGACAGCATAGGAATTTTCAATATCCAGCTTCAGAAGGCCATATCCCCTTGACCTCAATCCTCCTAGCCTCAATCCAGTTGCCTTAATTAGGCCTATCAGACTTTTTATTAGAAGCTCCTCATCTTCATCCATATTATCGATATATATATGTATGTCGACCCAGGTCTCTCCCTTAGGATATACATACTCTACATTGTATAGATGCTTCGCTTTTACGATTCCCGTCTTCCTCTCAATCGCGGTCCCCGTATATAACCCGACTTGATAGGAACCTTTGACTACAGCGTCTAAAAAAATTGTCTTTGAAGAAAGGCCGGGAGCACCATATAACCGACATATCGGACACTTCATAGATAGATAAAGTTCTATAATCTCTTCAACCGGCAGCTCTAGAAAACTGTCTAGAGAGGTATTTAGGCCCGATGACAACTCCCTGGCCAATGCCAGCTTAAATTCATCGTCATCGATGCCATCATATCCTTGGAAATAGGTTTCTCTATAGACCCTAACTCTATTAGTATCATCATCAGCCTTTTCTACTGGAAAATGACTGTCTATAACGTGATTATTCACAATTTTATTAGTTAGAGGCTTTCTAAAATCCAAATTCTTAGCTATCTTAGTTGACAAGTCTCTAAATACTCCCTTAATACTTGACGCTGGCACAATAGGATGAAGTCCTCCCTCTACATTAGAAAATACTATTCTATTGTAAATACCTTCCTGCCCACGTCCTACATGTAGTGGGGAAGCCAGTTTAAACCGGATGATTAGTATCCATCTATTTTGGAGAGACTCCTTATATTTTAACACCATACCAGCACCTCAAGATAATTTAAACCTATATGGTTATAAGGCGGGAGACCTAGCAACTCCAATTCAACTAGATGATCCACGAGATCATCTAGTTTATCATGTGACTTAATTTTGTAAAAGAATATGCTCCCAGGCTTTACAGCCGAGATGTGAGCTTTTGGCAGATTATTCGCCCCAAAACCCCTTAAATGGTACAGTCCTCTAACAAGTAAATAGTTTTTATCTACATATTTAAACGGGATATGCTCTTCTAAACCTTTAACAACCAGCTTTGGTTTAGGCGTAAACCCTTTACTATCCATGAAGACAAGAGGGGACTTACCCCTCAATACTAGATAATTCGACTTTTCTAGGTATGAATGGATTTGAGACCCCCGATTATTAATGTAGTCTCCGACATCTATCTGATTTATATTCAACTCACACCATCCAAAGCCTCTCGAGATCCCTCTTCCCAAATATATTGTAGATGGATAACCATAGTTATCTATATACTCTTGTATTAGACCTCCTCTATCTAAGACTAGGCCTTTGAATCTAGTGTTGGGAGCGATTGCTGAGTAGCTATATAACATCCCTTTTTCCGATGTCTCGGTGACTTTGTTTATCCCTACACTCTCGATATACACATATCTTATCACATTCACAACATCCTTGTCAACTATCAAAGCCCCTCCCACACTCTTTAACGTTCCATAGTGACCATTGTTGCATTCACTTGGGAATGATATATAGTCATCGAGAGGGGGTCTATAGAATACAGTCTCTCCACATATTTTACACTTATATATAAGTGGATCAGCATGTCTACACTCTTTATCCATATACACAGGTAGTAAGGGTTGAAAATATACGGTTGGTGAAAATGCTTCGGATACGACCCTATTAGATAGATGACTATGGTTATACATATATGATAATAGAGCTCCCCTAAATGTCGAGCCAGGTATAAAATTAATGTTTGTAGCCCAGATCCTGCCAAGAGGCTCTCCCGACAAGATCAGAGGAGTTCTTACCCTAATCTCAACCCTATAGAGAGAGAGATCATCTATATTATTCCTTAGCAAGTTCATCATATATCATCCTCACAACATCATCTCCCAACAATTCATTTGGGATATGGCAGCCCGTCTTCCTAAGTGAGACTTCAATTAAACCCCCTCTACCCAGCTTCTCGTATCGCATCTCATATAAAGCAGCCAGCAATAGCCTAGCTTCCTCAATATCCATGTCATAACCATTTATCTCGAATTCAAAAGATGTACCTATAGGCAGATACTCACGTTCAAACAAGGCTCCTTCGTCTACAATACCAGTCTTTTCATCGACTCTGATATGTGTATAGATTTCCGGCACTATACTCATTTCACTTAATAATGCTCCCGACACTATTATCTTACTTTTTAGCCCCGGTGCTCCAAAAACCTTTGAGACAATATCCTCGTGATCCATAATATCCGGATGTACACTAAACCCCACTTTATAACCCAATAACCCAGCGACTTTCAAAGCAGACTTTCTAAGAACGCCTTTTAATGTACTCCCTGGTATATATAAATAAGATTCTCCTTCAGAATCTATTATTCTATAGAATGGATTGTCCCCTCTAGAAGGATCTATTACTGGCCCCCCTATATTTAATAGCTTTCTAGTCTTTCCGACTACTGTTAATTTAATGTTATATCCCACCTAACCCACCTCCGGTAAGTTTAAGCATTAAAAGCAGGTCGGCAGAGCATAGCCCTAGAAAATCCTTGTGGCTTATGATGATGTTTTTAAGATCGTTGATTCCAAACACCGACTCGATGTCATCAACATTAGAGACATATGAGATCGAGTGGATCACCCTACTTCTAATATCTTTTGAATAAGCAATCCTAATACTTACAGAGTTAAACAACCTTTTTTTAACCTCTTTGAGTCTCTTTAAAGCCCCTTGCTCCGCACGCCCATGTTTAACCTTTGTGAATGATCTTTGTAGGTTTTTTATCAACCTACCTATTTTATCTAAACTTATTTCCTGTATATTGTCGATGACACTATCTGCATCTATTGCCTTTGATACCGTTGTAAACAGTTTAAATATACTTCTAACTTCATCATCAGATATTAAATAGGGTGTAGAGTATTGGATACTTGATCTATCCTTTTCTAGTGAAAGAAGGATGTTTTCTAGAGTTTCGGTAGATACTATGCCTGTGTCTGACGCGTAGAAGGCAAGCGACCCTCTGAACCCACCGTATTCAAGTATTTTTTCATTGTACAACTCGTTGTATACCTTATATCTTATATCATACACATGCTCCAGCTCCAACTCTCCTCTGTTTAATTTTTTACCGTGTGAATCAAGTAGGTATGAAGCTGCTTGATAAAGATGATAAACAGGATGCTTGTATTTTACACCTATGATGGAGAAGGATAATACCGACTTACCTCCCATGTTTAAATAATATTCATTGGCAACATAGACTGTAAAGAAGGGAGCGATATATGAAGGCATAATAATGGCCCCATCATCTCCACCTACATATATGATACCCAGGAGTATTGAAGCATATAGACCACCGTCTATATTATCTCTTACATAGTCTAGAAACTTATTTATACTCTCTTTAACAGCCATATCAATCCTAACGCTTCTCTCAAAAGAGTCTGTGAGAGATAGGGAAGAAGAGCTTAAGAGACCTATTAAAGCCCCGTCAAACTTGACCATCGCAATGTTCATGGCCTCCCTGGATAGATTCTTTGGGTCTAAAGTGCCATTAGCGATTAACTCCATAAAGTCTAGTCTACGTGCCTCATCCAGAGATTTAAGTTGTTCAAATATATTTTCTTGACCAAATAGGGTGGTTATTCTCCCTACTTTAGACCAAAAATGTAAAACACTTCCCACATCGTATTTAAGCTTACAGGTATCACACACATATATTTCAACATCTTTTTTCAATGGTTTTGTAGCGGGTCTATTTACACATAATCCACACTTCTCCTCAAAAGAGGGATATATGCCTACTCCACTGATTTTTGTGTGCTTCAACTCCTTATGCCGTGTCCCGAGAGTATCAAATATAAGTCTTAAATCACTATATAAAGGAGAAGATGCTATAGAGAGATCTATATAATACGCATTCCTAATCATTTTAGCTAGATTATCGCTTAGCATATCCACAAGTTTTTTGGGGACGGTTAATAGAAGGTTCCCACCTCCGTTAAGCCATATATTTTCAATACCCAGATCCAGATTGTCCATGATATACTCAGGTATGGAGGCATATATTATCATATCTATGAGGAAGCTACCCCCTATCATGCTGCGTATATCGCTACTCCTAACGTAACTCTGTATCGACTGGATATCTATGAAAACTGCCTCTACATCATTGGATAATACATCTTTATCTACATACCCATGGACCTCCCCTACTTTAGAGGCGTTTAGACAAAAGTCCTCTGTCAACTCCCGATAAAGATCAACATCACGTGAAATCTCATCCCAGAAACTCATGTCAGTAAATATCTTCTCAAAACCCTCGTCAAACCCTATGTCACCACCGAGCTTGCGGCTAATCATCTCATATAGCCTCTTCTTACTTTTATCACTTAATAGTATCTTGACTAGATTCTTCATCCTATCTGCTGCCGCAGCCATTCGATCAGCATCTTTATAGAACTTATATAGTTCCTTCCTCCTAAACAACGAATCTTTGTTAGCCAGGGTCTCAACAACTTCCTCGATTACAGCATCAGCTTCTGAGCCTTTTTTGACCACATTTCCAAAAAGCTTCTTTATAAACCCTGCGGATATAGACTCGTGATGTCTAATGCTCAATAACTTACCTACATCATGGAATAGGGATAACACCTTTAGATAAGCTAGATCTCTATTAGCTGGAGAGGAAACACTCTCGAGATAAAGGGATAACGCTAGGCCTCCCACCATTATAGTGTGGATCAATAGACTAGATGTATTAGATCCTACTCTAGAGTCGGCAGGAAAGAATAGAAGGTCATCGAGGAGAGAATCGAGATCTTTATAGGTATCTATCGAGTTATTCAGTAGAGTAATAAGCTCATCATATTTTTTATATAATATGTCGACCAGAAAAATATCGCCCTTCTTCGTATCAATTAAATGTCTGATTCCCTCAGAGGTGTATAAGGGAGGGGCGTCAGCCCCTTCGACGGCCCTATATATATACCACCCGATGAATATTGTCGAGGGCGATGGTATGACGCCTCCCTGTATTCCCTTATATAATGAATTTCTAAGGACGAGGTAGACGAGGTTTGTAAACTCAACAAGCTCCTCTGCGGATGATAATCCATCTACCTTCTTCTTATCAACATAGAATTTAAGGAGTGTTTCTAGGATTTTCGACAAGGCGTTATATAACGTTTTACGTCTATTTCCATCAAATACATAGGTATAGCTGGGCTTTTTATCCTCTCTAATAGGGATGACAAACCCTTTTACCAAATAAGTCGGGTGAATAGTTATTGCACTCATTCTACCCCTCCCTTAAAAACTCCTTAATCCTCATGTTTTTACCTTTACCGGCTATAAAAGACCTGTTTACAAAAGCATTTAGGAACTCACTACTTAAAATGACATGATAGAATAGCCCATTATATTTATAGATGGCATGTCCTACATCATCCTTATCTAGGAATATTACCATGTGGAAATCCTTGTCCGGATCTATGTCCCCAACCATTTTAATTGCTACACTAAGATCCACAGAATATACTAGTGCCTTACCACATCCCTTCTTTAAAAGACTATTTAATTCATCTTTATCGATTCTAGTAGCGCTCATGAGACAACACCTATATCTATGTCTAGAAAACCTTCATCAACATACTTGATAATCTCCTTCCTAGCCTCTTCGATAAATTTATTTACTCCCCGCTCTCTCCCCCCATATACAATTTTGTTAATTTTAATCTCCACAATGCCGAATCGAAATCTCTTGCCTCTATATTGGATAGGGGTCTCGAGAGTCCTATATTTATATCTACCCAACAGTATTCTTCGATTGGTGTAGGCCTCCAACCCCAGAAATAATATGCCAGCATCTTCCATGCTCATGTTATAGCCTACTATGGATCCTTTAAACTCCGACTTTGGAAGAGCGACTTCAACATCTTTTATAAACCTACCTACATCAAGCCTCTCAACCTTCCCATGGGACATTATAAGGTCGGAGAAAAGTACTCGGGAAGCTAATTTAGGAGCCCCAAATAGATCGCAAACTAGACAGACTGATCTAAATTGTTTATTGTCGTATCTACAGGGATATCTTTTTATAGATTCATCGACCCTATAAAACTTCATGTGCCTCTTGGATTTAGTCCGTACATTCCCAAAAACAGAGTAACATGAAGGGCTCTTATAGACACCTTCTCCACATGATTTAGGAATAAACTTATATTCTACTCTCGACCTGACCGCACCCTTAAAAGCAGTCCCAGGAATAGCGTATCGCCCCCCTGTTCTGAAAAAACCTGAGGCCACCCTCCTCCTAGGGATTCTCTCAAAAAGCCTTCTTATCTCATGTATTATGGATTCAGGGCTCTTATCGAAAATCTTTCTACTCTCAACGCCACGATAAATATATTCTTTGACAGCTTCGGGGGAAAGATATTCGGATACTCCTCCAACGGAGACAACACTCTCATCGGCCACTACAGCTCCTATATCAATGTACAGAACTTTACCGTCTAAACTGGATATTATTCTGTCCTTAGGCTTTATCCTTTTAATCTCGATTTTCCTCGACATAGCTACGCCAAACCTCTATTGAAGAATCTATAAAGGACTCCAGATCCTCTCTATCAAAAAATATCTCTTTATCGAATTTATCAAGCGGGTTTAGAGTCTCTTTATCCACCTGGGATAACACGGCATTCTTTAATAACCTGATATCCACAGAATATACTTCCATCTCCACTTTTCCAAAACCTTTACTCTTAAAACCGCCAAGCCTTACTAAGCCGGTGTTAATATAATTATGGATTACGTCGAATACCATACCTATAACGTAATTGGGAGGATTTTTAATCAATATTGTTCCTTCGAAAACCGAACCTGGCTCGATATACTCTACTTTATAAAAATGTTTCACACTCCCATACCTCCTCTCTATAGCTACCCCGTCTCTAACCCCTGTTTTTATTTTTACATTATTCGCAGGATAAAAGTCACTAAATTCTATCAGCGACGAGTAAGAGGGGGCTCCAAATACTTTTGACACTAAGCCGAATCTAGAAACCAGCTTCAAGACCTCCTCGGTAGAATACGATCGGTTCTCCTTATAAAGGCTTGAAATCATTTGGGAGATTTTCATAACATGATCTTCAGACTCAAGTTTTCCATCTCTGTGGCCACTATCCACTAATATGTTTTCTATAACATTCCTGAAGACACCCTTAATACTACTGCCTGGAATATATGGAGTTATATTATCCCCCAACATTATCCTAATAATAGGTAGGTTGACAGGTGAGAACAGCACATCCTCCTTACTGGCTCCAATGCGTATTGCAGATATGTTCCTCAGTTTTAAAGACATCATACAAAGTCTATAGATGATGTCATGCCTATACCAGTTTATCTCATCCATTTCCAAGACACCTAAGGAATTCATCTGTAATATCTTCTTCCCTCACCATACCCTTAGATAAATAGGCTTTCTTCACAGATTCAATAGAGACCTTGATCCTACCCATGCCAATACTCTTGTTACTTCCTAAAGAAACCAAGCCTTTGTTCAACATCTGAATAGCACTGTTAAACAATTGGGCCTCAATAGAGTCGGAAGTGAGATCGATATTTACTATATGTATCTCCCCCCTAAAAACTGACCCGGGAGTTACATACTCCTCTTTGAAAGGCCCCTTTTCTACACTACCAGTAACCCTACTTATGGCTACTCGGACCCTTTCCTCAACATTATAGTTAACAGGTAGCATGTCATAAACATAGATATGTGAAGCGTATGTGGGACCACCGAAGATCCTACATACTACACATGGACGATATTCCTTCCCCATTTTATCCATTCTATTACGTTCGGTATCAACCTCACCTAAAATGTTACATGGTTTATCAGGCAACTCTAAATCCATTGACCCGGCGATTTTCTCCACAATACTTCTTAATACACCCTTTAAACTACTACCAGGGATAAAAGGCTTCCCTCCCAACCGTACAATGGGGTTATCAATAGGACCTACAATGCTGCTTCCCGCCTTTATGGATAGAGGAGATATAACCTCGATCTTCAGCTTAATAATATTCAGAATATCCAAAGTATCTAGATCCCCATACGTCAACTATAATCACCAACCCCCTATCTTAATACCTCAATAACGAACTCATCAAATTTCCTAATGAATCTCTTAACCTCAGATTCGTAAACCCATTTTGTCAAATAAAGGTATTTTTGAACTATAAAATCGAGGAGATTTGGGTCATGGCCATATTTTTCTCTGAATTCATTAAGGTGTTTAACAATAATCTTAGCCGGATCCATTTTCATCGGACCCCTACCCACCTGTCTAGAGACGAACACAATAAGATCCATTAGGCTACTAACCCTATCGGAGGAGTTTAGGTATACTTGAATAAGTTTCTCTAACTGATCCTTCTTAACACCATATTTCTTCAGAGAAGTCCCGGCTTCAACGGCCATATCATAAATTTTTTTAGGTATAGCCTCCCCAGATATCATTAATAACCACCTGAGGATTAATCACTATAAATTTTATATTGTGATTAGAGATATTTAAACAATAAAAAAAATAAGGATTAATATCGTTTAAAGAATAAAATAAAAACGATATTATTTCCAACTTAAACACATTTTATTTTATCCATCTCAGACATAAAATAACCTTAACATATTAGTTTGTATAGAATCTATGGTGATGATGAAACCATTAATAACCAAATTATTACTAATAGATTTCCACATAACCTTAATAATGCTCTGAAACCTAATGTGCCAACCCAGAAGCTTTCAACTCTCTATGTGAGATTCATTACCATGTCTTGGATGAGACTGAGATAACCAAATACCTTTCAACTCTCTATGTGAGATTCGTGATTGGGAAGTGAAGGACCGAACCGTGATAAACGTCCCAACTTTCAACTCTCTATGTGAGATTCCGTATCAAGTGATAACACGGGCTACATATCCAGCTACTTTCAACTCTCTATGTGAGATTCATACTAGCCTCTCTATATGAGATTATCCCCTTACTTATATGTCTTTCAACTCTCTATGTGAGATTCCTGTGCCTTTATAGAGAAGGGAGAAGTCAATAGCACTTTCAACTCTCTATGTGAGATTCTGATTGTTTGTTTCAATGGCTCTGAAGCTATCTCCAACTTTCAACTCTCTATGTGAGATTCACAGTCAAGATCATTTGCTATTCAACCGATTGCAAGCATAATCTTTCAACTCTCTATGTGAGATTCGAAGAAGACTAGCCAGGTAATAAGTCAACTATCACAACTTTCAACTCTCTATGTGAGATTCTGATATATCATTGGAGCAAAGGCTTCTAAGGTGAACAACTTTCAACTCTCTATGTGAGATTCACAGTCAAGATCATTTGCTATTCAACCGATTGCAAGCATAATCTTTCAACTCTCTATGTGAGATTCTGAGGCTAATTTGCCTTTTACGACCAGGTGGATGATAGATAACTTTCAACTCTCTATGTGAGATTCAAAATACTGACAATAAACAACATTGGCTCGAAAGTCCTGCTCTTTCAACTCTCTATGTGAGATTCTGTTTCTCTATAATCTTTATCCGATATGTCCCCTTGCACTTTCAACTCTCTATGTGAGATTCAAACTTCCTTTTCAAATTTTTATCAGGGTTGATGAGGAGACTTTCAACTCTCTATGTGAGATTCTGCATTTAACATCTATATACATCCAGATCCATTTTATTCACGCTTTCAACTCTCTATGTGAGATTCTATGTCTATTGGCGTTGGAGGACGACTGGTAAGCCATGGCTTTCAACTCTCTATGTGAGATTCGGAGTTATCGGGATAGCTATACTATTGAGGTTGTTATACCACTTTCAACTCTCTATGTGAGATTCCGTTATTGTTTTTGGGTTTTTCTATTTAATAGGATGATATTTTTGGATATTTTAATTTTGTATGTGTGACAAAAG
>JGI24020J35080_1001419_pt1 | contig 12824 bp, 34 predicted proteins | sample Deesub1362A_J573_FD_35080 | JGI IMG/M metagenome (IMG submission 35080) | reverse complement strand
ACCTCTCGATTGGATGACCGTTAGGACATCTACTAGGTTCAACCTTTACAGCGTACATCATTGAACCACACTTGTAGCAATACCTATGCCTAATATATGTTCTATAACCGCACTTAGGACATAGCCAATCGTATTCCATAACTATCCACGAAAACACAATGAACCCTCCTCCAATTAGCACCATTACAACAAGTGGTATCATCGAGTTCTCTATACCACGCTTCTCAAGTACAAGACTTATAATAGTACCACTAGTAGCTAGCACTAATCCTATACAAAACACAATAGTCGGATGTCTCCACCACCAACTATTTCTAACCATTTTACATCACCTCCTCCTGTAGTATTTATCCACCAACTCCCTCTGCCATTCACTCAAGTCTCCATATTTTAGTATTCTTGCTTTCAACAACTTATACAACCTTTTTGCTTCTTTTCTTTCGTCGTCAAATTCCAATACCATCCTTAACACCTCCTAAAACATTTTACCTAGTCTAACAAATCACCTAAAGCACCAAGTAGCACACCCAACGGAAGTGCAATAAGTATAGATATAGACGCTATTAACCCGAAATACCTTGGAAACATAGACACCATAGCATACACAAAAGACACATATCCTATAGCACCCATAAAAAACACAGCCAAACTTTTAACTAATCCCATTTCTAATCCCTCCTTAACTTCCAAGTATATACCAAACCTGCAGACACTATTATAGCATACGCTACAACAAATACTAACATATATAACACTACTTCACTTACATCGTACACCATAGTTTCAATTATCATCCTCTACCACCTCCACCGCTTCTACAAACCAACTCGGAAACTGACTTTTATATCTAAACAAGAAACCAAAACTTTCATCAAGTATATACGTCTTACACCAATCGTCTTCAGCTCTAACACCTCTACCACAAGCCTGTACCAAATTTTTAATTGCTTGATACCTATACCAGTTCCACGCTTTCCTGTTATTTAGCAACTCGTCTACTCTTATATCGTTTAAATCTGGATAAGGTACTTTTGTAATCACTACGTACCTACACATATCATATCTTAAATCAACACCTCTTTCAAATCCAACTCCTATAAACACTCCACCGTCTCTAATCCACTCCTTAAACTTATCATTCCTATCAACTGAATTATGTGAAATATATTTAATATTCATCCAGTCAAGCTCTCTACATATACCTTCTTTCAGTTCATAACTATTGCAGTGTACTATTCCGTTATACCCTTCATTCTCTTTAACTATTTTAGCCACAACCTTTGCAATCTTATTGTAGTTATCTTCTCTAACGTCTTTAGTCATCTTACATATAGGCATATAGTAAACTTTCCTATTCTCAACTGGAAATGTATGTGGTACCTTAATCATTACCGTATCGTTTGCATCTAAACCCGTTGTTCTGCAAAACATTACTCTATCTATTATAGTAGCTGAACTAACTAACCTATATTCTCCTCTCGACCATATTAGCTCTTCAATTATCTGACCAGCGTTAACTGGCTTGACAATCAACCTTTTTCCATCTGAAGTAAATACCCAGTTTCTCTTATCTTCACTAACCTTATTTATAAACGTAGTCAGTTTTATCTTATACTTAATTAGTTTATTTAAATCCCTTAAATCATCTCTACTAAGTTCATCCTTTTCCTCAATTTCTTTTATAACACCACATACCTTCTTATAAGCAGCTTTAGCCCAAACTATAACATCATCAATATCATTAAACCTATTTTTTGTCCTAAACTTAAAGCTACCAAACTCTATTGCCCAATTTTCCAAATCATCACCTTCATCAACTATTAATAGTTCTCTGTCATCAAACCCTAATCCCTCCGGCACATACCTATCATATATCAAATACGCAAAACTCATAGCTGCTATAGTATGATACATAGCATCGTACTTCTTCCTCTTATATATACATTCCTCTACACATACATAATTCTTCTTCGTCATACATGGTCCTGTAGCACAACTTTTACTTTTGTCAGCAAGACATACATAATTACTCCTACCCTTAATAACCGCTATATCAAGTATTGGGTCACTTTCAATCTGATTAAGCAATGATACCTGAGGAGTAGTATAAAATACACTACCCATATTCATAGTAAACCATTTAGCTATTACATAATTAACTATACTTTTACCAAATCCTGTAGGTGCATCAATTAACACGTTAGTATACCCATCTTCATATGCACCTATTACTTTCTGTACCACTTCTTTCTGGTACTTCCTCGGTTTAATCATAAAGCATATCCCCTATCTTCAACTAGCATATTATAAAACTTATCATACTCAGGCTTATTCTTACCGAAACAGCATACATTTCTTTTACCATTACTTTTATGTTCTACAATAATCCTAACATAACCCCTACCTCGTCTACGCCTCCACGTTAATATACCTTGTCTACCACACCTAGGACAATTAATCATTACTACCATTGTAATCACCACCGAACATACTTATAATTTCAACCAACTTTCGTGCCTCCTTTACACCTAAAAAACTTTTCAAATCTTTATCTTTAAGTTTATCACCATCGTATATCCAGTACCACATAACTTTTCTTTTCAACGCCTCATAAAGATTACTAACGTATTCCTTAAACCTGTTCTCAACACCTTCAGATGGTATAAGTATAACCTCTGGCAATTTAACACCTTCTACATCTTCTACTCTAGTTAGCCCAACTAAATAACACAACCTCAAACACTTTGAACGTGAAAACTCAATTTGTCTCACCAACACACTATTTACCCATTCAATAAATTCCCAAGGTAGTCTCGACTGAAACATTCTATCACCAGAACTGAACTCAAATGACACACCTAAATCCTCTCCCATAGGAGCACTACTTATAATCTCTAACCTATATAACAATGAATGTATTAAATCAATTTCTTTACCTGCTATATAATGATACAACCTACCTGCACCAAGTATACATACTTTCGAAAACGCCTTCCATTGAGGCATATTAAATGCACTTCCCAAACTTTTTAAAGAGTCGTATTCCATCCTAGATAACCCCCATATTTTAACGTTCTCCGTATCGCTCCTAGCTGTCATTTTGTCAAGTTTAGCATATATCACACCTAACTTTCCTCTCCTGCCATCTATCTCAAAGTCTTTCTTAAAATCTTTATACCAATTATCCAATATAATTTACCTCCTCACGTTGTAGCTGAAAAAAACAATAGAAACATTTATATATCATGAACGATACACTACTCATCGTAGCCCTCCATTTTTATTTTTTATGAAACACTATCCGATATTGGATATATCTCTATTTTATTATCATCTACCACAACTTTGACTTCTCCATTGATAGTACCATTAAACTGCTTCCTTACCCACTTCGTTGGTATCAAAACAGAGACTCCACTCCCAGTCCTTTGAACTCTCTTTCTGTATATCTCCTGCATAATAATGTATAATAACGAAGGAGATATATAAATCTTTCGACAATCCATTTTTATATTAACACTCATATAAAATCACCATCTTTCTATATATATTAGATATAATATATGTGTACCGGTGTACCGGTGTACCGTATAGATACACCGGTACACCATTTTATTTTCATAATCTTATCAAATNTAAATGAAATCATAGGCTCTATTTTAATAAATAAGGAAAATATTAAAATATTCGACCACAATTTTTATTTCCAATATGCATTTAATATCACCCTAGTGTAAAAGTATAGTATTTATATTTACATCACTCTACAACGACGTACGGAGCTATCATACTTTTAACTTCAAACCTCTCATTACCTGATTCCATCAACATTGGTTTATCGTCAGCAAGATGCAGTGTAACTATGTCTCCAACAACACTACCTAAAGCCTGTTCTATTAATTTTATCCTATAAGTTGATTTTGCTTCTACCACCTCCTCCATCATTATATCGGTCCTTGGTAACGAAAACTCAATACTGTCATTCCTATCTCCACGAGCCCAAAATAATATACCCGTCTTATTTACATCTATATGAACAAACTCACTAAGTATGCTACATGCTCTAATAGCAAACCTCAACGACTCTGTACTCATTGTAAACCTAGCATTAAGGTCAATACTTGGCATTTTCGGTACCTTAATATCCATAGCTAACAACTTACATGAATAACTTGCCTTCTTCGACTTTATCCTAATCTCGTCTTTATCTACCTCAACGTCCAACTTACCTGTCATATGCTTTATACCGTCGCTAATCTTCGTACTATCTATACAAAACTCTCCTCTACCTTCACATTTGTCTGTCCTAGCACTAACCGTTACCATATACACCTTACCCGAGTCCACGACTGATGAATTTATATACAAACCGTCTACACTGACCTTAATATCTCCAACATAGGTCGAGTGTATCACCTTAAAAAAATCAGCAAGTAACTTTCTACTTATACTAAACTTAATCATCTTCATCCCACCCTTTTATCTTACTTATGATATTCCTGAAATACATTCCAGACTTTATAGCATCGTCCATCATATCAAGCGCTCTCCATACAGCACCAATAAACGCACCAACATCTATAGCACTCATAAGTGATATATTCGTCAGCTTAATAACAGCTATAGCCTTAAGCAACCTATCCGTCGTGTCTCCATCATCAATCCACTCTAAAAACTTATCAGCAGACTTTACAACGTCTATCTCCTTATCAGCACCTAGTCCGACAAACCCTCCAAACTCCTTGAAATACTTATCCATTTTCTCCATATACTCTTTTCTATCTATACCAAGTATATCGTATATCATATCAAACACCTTCTTCACCTCCCAACACTTCATCAATAAAGTTAAAATACGCTTCGTGGTTTTCATACCCAAAACTACCAAGTACCTTATAAGATACTTTAGCCACTAACACCTTCATCATTTCTCTACCATATTTATCTGCAAAGCGTAACAAATGGTAATGCTTCGGATAGTAACCACTACCCAAGTTAGCACCTAGCTTATAATCTCCCTTCTTTATGTCATAACCACATATAGCACACGTCAAGTCCCTACGAGCTTTCATCACCCTGAACTCCATCCTCTTCACCTCTCTCATTCAACTCATCAGCTTTGAAAGCCTTATTGAAAGCCTTATACCAATCAAGTTCAGTCTCTTTCACTAACCTCATCACGACATCCCATTCTTGCTCATACCTCGTAATATCCACTTTCGAAAGTTTCTTCAGAAAGTCAATGAACTCATCTACCTTTACCTCACCGTATAACTCAAGATTCAGCATCACAACAGGTATCTCATCCTCATCTCTAACTGACATCCCTTTAATTCCTACATCCATACCATATACTCTAAAAGATATTGTCAAACCCTCATTCATTTTCTTCTTCACCTCCAAATAACCTCTTCTCCTGCTCCAGTATGAGCTTATACAAATCTTCCTCTAACTCACGTATATACCTAGCAGTCTCGACATACCCAGCAACAGCAAGTAATTGCCCAGCTTTTGATAGTGTCGCAAGTCCCACAGTTGCAGTAACTAAACCAGCTACTTTTTTAGCAAATTCTTTATCAGTCATATATACCACCTACATATTTTTTAACTCCCATATCGCAAAGTCTGGTAAAGTTTTAACCTTTCCAATGAAATCACTAAACATCTCTTGACAAGCAGTAACTAAAGGACAGAACCTAGTAAAGTCTACCTCTATATCATCCTGCAACTTCTTTTTCGCCCAATCGCAAAACTCTTTAACAGGACACTTATCACAATCAACCTTCATCTACAATCCACCTCACCTTACCTTTTATTACTTTCTCCAATACCCTACCTATTATCTCTCTACCACAGTTTATACATACCACCATATAATCCCCGAAATGTACATACCTATCAAAATCGTCAGCGTAGAACATTCCTCCAACAGCAACACCGTCTTTCACTACAACATTCCCACACTTCTTACATTTAATCCTCAACAACCACCACCTCTCTTACCCGCTATGCATTCTCCAAATCTTAACACGCTTAAAACTCACTTCAACCACCTGACCTAACAGCAAATACCACCGTGTTACTTGCAACAAGATAACTGGCAATCACATCGTACTTCATCAGAACCTCAACAGCCTTTTTTATATCTTCCAGTTCTTCACGCTTAAAATTGCGTATAAGTCTAACACTTACAACCAGCTTACTTCCGTCCGAACTTACATTAATTCTCCTATCCATTTATATCACCTCCTTTAGAGCTCTCCCCCACTACCAGACGTACACTCATGCTGGAACGGGAGGATTTCGCAAACCACCACTATTAGTAAAGCTCACTGACTATCACTCTGGTACAATCATACACTGCGTGGTTCACGCCAGCACCAAGTATACATCTGATAGCGCTTAGGGGCTCTATGCACCTACCACTTCTCTATCAGTTCTTACCTCTACATCGGTAATATATATAACTTCAAGCAAAGCACAATACTTAATAATCTTTACCACCTTCGGTCCAAACATACCCTGTAAGCGTTCATCATCTACAATCTTATCTATGTACAACACCCTAACATCGCTAGCATTTGAACGATACTCCTCTACACGTTTAGCTAAACCATCCATAGTAACATCCTTGACTACCTCATACTTTCTTTTTATTTTCTTTCCTACCAACATCTTTATCACCACCATAAAACATATTAACCCTATACCTCCTCCAAAAAACCTCGAGTACAACCAAAGGACCAAATAGAACTATCATAGCACCCAATAACACCAGCAGTATTGACGAAACACCTAACCCGTATCCAACAATCATACCGCCGTATGTAAAGCAACACGAAACGCAAACAAACTCTGCATCACGTCTACTCAGACCCACTATCACCACCTACAAACATCTTAACCAGTAATTTATCTACCTCCTTTATCCTAGCATACACATCTTTACCCCTATTCTTTCTTATTATCCCGTACCACCTCTTCTCATTATTGCTTATCTCAACTCCCATATCTATGATAGTATCGAACTTCCTGAAAACCGAACTCTCTAATCTTTCCCTTGTCTTAGTATCACCTATCGGATGACTAGTACATATAAAATTGTATCCCAAATCTACCATATCGTATATAACTTTCAGCAAATCATCGTATAACTTATTATACGACTGCCACGGCAGTGTAAACGTATCACTATCCGTTATATTAAACACTTTCTCTCCTATAACATAGTAGCCCTGTGAAATAAACTTACCCTCAAGATACCTCCTATGTAGCTCCATCACCTCGTTAACACTATCAAGTACAATCAGGTCAGCATCACTCTTTATAACTTTCTTATAAGCCTGTCTAAACCCACCTCTATACATTCCGTCATCCACTTTCTCTACCTTACCATCATACCTTGGAGTTATTACCATCGTAATATTAGCTAACGACTCATCACTAATCTTTCCTGACTCATACAACGCAATTATCTCCTTCTGAGTACCATACTCAGGGTCAATATATATTACCTTATCTCCTCTCTCTGAACATTTAGATGCTACCATCAAAGCACAATGAGTCTTCCCAGTACCTGTATCTCCTCTCAACAACACCTTATACTTCAACTGCCTTCGTATCGAATCAATTTTCATCTAATACCTCCAACAGCTCATAATTACTAGCATAATTCCATCTCCAAACTTCTAACACTTCATCACACTTACACTTATTCATATGCAACACATCCTAACGTCTTCATTAACATAAGTCTATATCCACTTGGAGTCAGACTAGGACTTCTTTCAGAATACCTAACAAACATCCTAAATGCCTCATCTTCATCACTAGTTATAGTGCACAAAAACGGCAAACTCGGACCAGTAGGTGGTATCCATACCAGCATATACTTGTACACCACATCGTCAACTGCAATCTTTTTAGTACTTTTAGCACTCTCAATATCTACATAACCCTCAAGTATCTCCTCTAACCTAAGTATCATCTCTACAACCTGTCTCAACGCCTCAGGACCGCGACTCTCTAAAACTTTACCCATAGCATCATAGTTATCTGCAAAACTTCTCCTAGTATCAAACATACCTCCACTCCATTCAACTTTCATATTATCACCCCATACCGCATGGGCAGCAGAAAAGGCACGGAGGGTGAATAAGTATGTATGGCACAATTCAACTGCCCATGTATCGGCGGGTATAAAAAATAAAAGTCCAGCATTAGCTGGACTTCGGAACTTTCTTAACTGCAATAGCCACTATACCATCTTTCTTGCTGGAAGCAGCTGCCTTTACCTCAATACCAGCCCTATCACAAGCCTCGACAAGCTTCACTTTAGAGTAGTAGTCCTTGTATTTTATATCGCTACCACTGTGAAACTCCATTATCTCTTCAAATGTAAAGTGGTATGTCCCGGGGCTGGTTACGTGCTCCTTGACATAGGAAACAAGCCCATCCATATCCCAAGCTCCTCTAGCCTTCAACTCAATTTTCAATTCGTCAGATACCTTCTTAGGCATTTATACACCTCCTATAGTTCTATATCCAGTTCTTCAGCTTCAACAACACCAGCAAGCTTTTCCTCAATATCTGGTCTACCGGTGGTCCTATATGTCTTCACTTTCTTACCTCTCTCTCTGTACTCTGCAGGAGCGTCTTTCCACTCAACTCCTGCAATTGTAAACACTCTACCTACAAGGTCAGATAAATCATTGAACTCTTTACCGTAGTCTCTCTTCAGTGCCACTACCATTCCCTGAGCAATTGTCTTGCTTATAAATAAATCAAAATCGACGTCACTAACTTTACCGTCTTCAACTACATTTACCTTACAAACCCAGCTCTTCTCTATACCTCTCTCCTTCAGAGCATCAGCCTCAATCTTCTGTGGCTCGCTAGCAATTCTAACTGTCACAGCCTGTCCTATACCGGGCAACTGCAGTCTTCCACCAGCAGACGCCTTAACACTTGCCATCTTATTTAGTTTCTCCTCATCTCCCAAATCAAACTCCTCAATAAAGTCTTTCAAACCTGCCATACATACATCACCTCACTTCACCTGTACTATCCTTTCTATACAGTACCTATCAACACCTTTACTACTTAAATATGCACTGACAACACTGAAGACAGCATCGTCCATAGTTCTAAACCCAAGTTCCGCTTTAATCAACGATAGTGCCTGATGCACATCGTCATGAACATGAATCGTCCTAACTGGTTGTCCCCTATTCACCGAAGAATCAAACAACTCTCTCCTAACACCGAAATATTGCACTGCATCCCTGACAACATCTGCATACTTCTTTCCAAAAATTCGCATCACCCTGTATGTCGCATCACTCACAACTATAGACTTCATCCTGATATACATCATGTATATCATATATATATCTTTTTCGCTTTTGTATTTTTATAAAAATAATAGAATTATAAATTTCATCACTGACTTTCCTTGCCATTATCTATAACCCATTTCTGTCCACATGACGGGCATTCATCAGTCTCAAGCTCAGCATCCTCATGCGATTCATCCATGAAAAATTCAAACCCGCACATACGACACCTTGCAACAACAACGCGTTTCTCAAATATCTCAATTCCGACATGCCTAGGCGGTTCAGGAATCTCTCCCGGCAATTTCTTCGCCATTTCCCCATCACCTCCTCATTTTTTCAACAGAATTATAAATCACACATAGTCATCGCACCACCTTGCAATACTTAAAGCGTCCGACGCTATAAGCGTCTTCTTTTTCTTACACCATATCCCCTCAGCAACCCTATACGTATAATGCTCACAATAGTCATCTGGTTTCTTCTTTATCTTCACTCCTATACCTCGTCTGCACTCCCTTGCGGTCCTATGATAATACTTACACCCCCAGCACACTCCAATAGAGTGATATACAAACTTGCTCCCATATCTGCACATAGCACAACTCTTTCTCTCGTCATCCATTCACTCACCACCTCTAACCAACCTACATTTCAAGCATTCAACTGGGTCTATCTCTCTCCACCCGCAACATACAACAGCTCTACCATCGTAATTTCTTCCAACCCTAGCCGAACACCACGGCAAATCTTTTAACTTAACGCTCACTTTTATCACCTTTATACAAAACTACATCTAGTATAACTCCCTTTAACTTATCCATCTCACTATCATGCCTCTCACTCAACAAACGCTCAGCTTTATCTAGTACAAAGTCTATATCCTCTCTAGCCCTCTCATGTAACCAATTAATCATTTCCTCATCATTCCAATTTTCCTGATTTAAATGCATCGTATCCTCCCAAAGCCAATCATCATGTAACCTTAGTCTATGCAACACCTCGTTAACACGCTTAAATACCTCAGCATCTCTAACATACTCAAGAACATAATGTCTACCAATTTTATTCATCGCCTCACCAAAATGCTTCTTATGGTCTACACAAGCAATCTCATAAGGCACTCCCCTATAAGTATACCTCTTTCTCCAAACTTCAGACGACATCATTATCACCTCCTACCAACTCATAATCAGCCAACTCTTTTCCAATCATATATACCTTGTCATAATGCGGTAAGTAATACAACCCTGCACCAATGCGTTTACCATCATCTGAATCTACTATGTACACCTCCTTATCTCCATCAAAGTAAGGCATAAAAGCTTCATCTACTATATTCACTAACTCTATTACTACCCAGACCTCTCCGTATGCTAACACTCTATCTCCTATCCTAAACCTATGATTCATACCTCACACTCCGTTACCTTATACTCTCTGCATTCATAGTCTTCATATACACCAAGCGCCTTCAACACATTAATAACTCTTTTAACCCTATCACGGTGTAACTCTTTTATATCCACTTTATTAAACATTGCATCCCACTTATCAGTTCTTACTCTAACAATAGCTTTTTCACCATCAAAAACATAGCACCAAACTTCGTCAATCTCAACGCTCCAACTATCATACTTCTCAACACTGCTAATCACCTCTATATCATACTCTAAACCACGTACATATTTAGTCAATTCATCCAGCAACTCCTCTATTTCAACCAGTGGAGTAGTCCTAAATACCTCCTCATCTTCAAAATACACAACAAGCTCTTTATCATGTATAATACTCTTCGGTATACCAAGTCTCTTAAATAACTCTTCTCTATCTATACTTATACTTATTTTAGTTTCTATCTCATCCAATACATCCTTAACTCCAACTTCCATTCCTCTTCCACCTCCTTAACTTTCTTTACAATTTCTCTTCTCATCTCCTCAGTAATTGGAGGAGCTTTAAAATACTCAATATTGAACTTCAAAAACCGGACCTCCTCAGCAGTTCCCTTATAACGTCATCAATAGAAGTCATCCTCCATATAACCTTCAACTTCGTTAAATCCTTATGTACTTCATCGCTCAACCTTACTGTTTTCATTTCTATCACCGTCCAAAAATCCATTAACATATCCATTAATCCAAGCCCTAAGCTCATCAAATCCCATAGGCTCACTGTAAACATCTACACCTGCACTAGTATACATGTCCCACGCCAGTACTTACATCCAGAAAAAACGCAAACCGCTTTATCAGTCATTCTCCATCACCAACCTCATAAGTAATTGGCTCACATTCGATACCACAATTAGGACACAAGCCTAGGACCGCATCCTCTGACTCCCATCCACAGCTTGGACATCGACCATAATTACCAGTCATTCTCTGTCACCCAAAAAAGGTATCATATCATATATCCTATCCAACTCAAAACTCAGACCCACTAAAAATATCCTAACTTTCTCATCTCTGCACACATGAACCATGTCATTTATAGCATCTATTAGTATTCTTATCTCCTCAGCAACAACATCATTATCCCTAGCAATAGACTTCAACCTCTTATACGCTGACCACATTCTTTCAATCCTACTTTTGTCCATTTCTTCACTCATTTTTCTCATCCTCCTGTAGCCTGAGCATCTACTCAGGCTATATCAGTGAATGAGAAAAACATATACAACAAAAAATATAAAAAAATATTTATTCAATTATTTCAACTTTGTAACCATGTTTCTCAAGGTATGCTATCATTGCCTCTGACTTCCAGCTAACTTGCTTTCCATAGACTTCTTGAAACACTGTCTTTAATGAACCATTAACCACATTTCCATTTTTGTCTTTAACAACATATTTCTTTCGTCCGCCACCTGTTGAATTTCTCCGAGTCCTAAATAATGTATCTCTTATAAATTCTGGAATATCATTAAGTTCGTTTTCTCTCTTCTCTTTCAATGTCCTAATTTTCTCCTGTAATTTCTGAATCTCTGAATCAATTTTCTTTACTGATTTTATTTTCTGCTCAATGTCATCAATGCTAACATTATTTTTAGCCATCTCTACGAGATGGCTTAATGTCAATCCCAATTTTTCCGCTTTCTCTAATGTTTTTATATCTATCTCCATTTTATCACACTCCATTTTTTTATCTTCATTAATATGTTGGTCCCATCCGAAACAATATATAAATGTTTCCAACGTTATGTTTTTATCTGAAATGTCTATAACATAGATTTATATGTCTATAACATAGAATTACACATAAATAACATAAAATTACATGTCTATAGTACAAATAATTAAAAATAAGCTTCTCTATATCCAATAAATTAAATATCTATAACACATTATTAATACTATCTATAAAACATCTCAAATATTTCACGCTGTTAAATCTTTCTTAATATAAAACTATCAAAATATTCATATTCCATAAAATAAAAAGATATAAGATTTTTTATAAGATTATTTTTATAAAAAAAAAAAAAAG
>JGI24020J35080_1001413_pt1 | contig 12869 bp, 13 predicted proteins | sample Deesub1362A_J573_FD_35080 | JGI IMG/M metagenome (IMG submission 35080) | reverse complement strand
CGGGCCGTTGTACATGTGCTGATGGCCTGCTGCCAGAAATTTCGCATCAATTCAAGCTTCTCACGATCCGTGTGAGCACTCACTGTCGAACGCCTGTTCAGGGCTCGCAGGGTTTTTCTGCAAGAGCACTCGGTGGTGTCCTGCTAGGGGGAAACAGGTTTCAATCCCTTTCAGGGCTCGCAGGGTTTTTCTGCGGAGGGAATAATGGCACGATTGCCGGGAGGACTATATCGTTTCAATCCCTTTCAGGGCTCGCAGGGTTTTTCTGCCCGGAGGTGGACTTCGGGGTGCACTGGTACGAGAGAGGGTTTCAATCCCTTTCAGGGCTCGCAGGGTTTTTCTGCGCTATCCCGAGCCTGGGGAATTGGGCGCGAAAAGTTAGTTTCAATCCCTTTCAGGGCTCGCAGGGTTTTTCTGCGCTGGAAGGGGGCGGTCTAGGAATGATTATTAGACTAGTTTCAATCCCTTTCAGGGCTCGCAGGGTTTTTCTGCAGTTGGCTTGAAAGGGTCGCCCGTGAGCTTGATATTTGTTTCAATCCCTTTCAGGGCTCGCAGGGTTTTTCTGCAAGGCGGGGGTGGTGGGGCTCACCTCTGAGTACCAGCGTTTCAATCCCTTTCAGGGCTCGCAGGGTTTTTCTGCGGCCGAGGCAAAAGAGGAGGGAGGAAATGAGTGAAATGTTTCAATCCCTTTCAGGGCTCGCAGGGTTTTTCTGCGTGCTGGAAGTGACCGCGGAAGGCGCCAGCCTCAGGGTTTCAATCCCTTTCAGGGCTCGCAGGGTTTTTCTGCATGGATGTTGGCTCTGGATTGAGGAGGAAGAGAATGGCGTTTCAATCCCTTTCAGGGCTCGCAGGGTTTTTCTGCCAAGACTTGGGGCGGTTGATGCAATTGGCCGAAACCGCGTTTCAATCCCTTTCAGGGCTCGCAGGGTTTTTCTGCTTATACTAGTGTTGGCGGAAGCAGTAGGAATCAAAGGTTTCAATCCCTTTCAGGGCTCGCAGGGTTTTTCTGCTACCTTCCCCCGGAAACCGGCCCGGGAGGTTACACACCGTTTCAATCCCTTTCAGGGCTCGCAGGGTTTTTCTGCGCGACAGGGAGTTGAAAAGGGTAAAGTTCGAGGACGGTTTCAATCCCTTTCAGGGCTCGCAGGGTTTTTCTGCAAGAGGGCTCGTGGAAGCCCTCTTTCAAAAGGTCATACGTTTCAATCCCTTTCAGGGCTCGCAGGGTTTTTCTGCTTTCGGGCTGTTGCCCAAGGGTTGCTCGAACTCCAAGGTTTCAATCCCTTTCAGGGCTCGCAGGGTTTTTCTGCAGCCGGGAACTGTCCAGGGCGAGATGACGAAGAAGCGACGTTTCAATCCCTTTCAGGGCTCGCAGGGTTTTTCTGCGTGTGAGATCCTGGTGGCGGCAGTAGCCGAGATTGAGGTTTCAATCCCTTTCAGGGCTCGCAGGGTTTTTCTGCCCATCCCACGGGCCCTGGCGGAGGTGCTGGGACTCAAAGTTTCAATCCCTTTCAGGGCTCGCAGGGTTTTTCTGCGAAGTTATCTCGGCGGCCCGAAAGGCCGCCGGAGAGGGGTTTCAATCCCTTTCAGGGCTCGCAGGGTTTTTCTGCTGAAGCCGAGCACAACATCCGCATGGCCGAGATCCTGAGTTTCAATCCCTTTCAGGGCTCGCAGGGTTTTTCTGCTGAGGTTGTTGTACAAGACCAGGAACAACTGTTCGTGGTTTCAATCCCTTTCAGGGCTCGCAGGGTTTTTCTGCTCCGCCGGCGGAAACCAGCTTGGCAAAAAGCCCCAATCTCAACTTCGCGCGGACCCCACACCGCCCACCCCAATCTACCCCCTCCCGCAGGCCAAGTCAACTCCCCACTCGCCAAAGCTTTTCCCTTCCCACCAGCCTTCCGCGGATCCCCCGCCCCTCAGCCACACCGGAGAAGGCGCGCTTTGTTCACTTGTCAAAGACCTTCCTCGTCCCAACCGATGAAGATCACATCCTCGGGCAACAGTTTCCGCCCGCCAATCCGCTCAATCTTACCACGACAACCCTCGCACAGAAAATAGAAGCTGACCGCGTCCTCCTCCGGCTCGATCAGCTCGTCCAGCTTCTCCTTCATCCGCAAATACTCCACCTTGGTCACCCGACACTCGAACACCGAGTACTGCACCCGCTCCCCGTACCCAAGCAACACCTTGGCGATCTTGAGCCGCCGGCGGTCGTCCGGGATGTCATAGGCCACCACCACGTGTAGCTCCGTCATCGGATGAGAAACGGGATGTACTCCTCCAGCTCGCCCATGAGCACCTTGGCCAGCACCCGAGCCTGCAGCTCCACCGCCCGCCAATACGGCACCTGCTGGTCATAGAGAGGATGCTGGATGAACGTGCGACGTTTCTGCTCCCAAGCGCCCAAGAACTTCTTCAGGGCGTGGGGGCGCATGCGCTTCACCCCACCAAGCCCAGCCTCAAAATCCTCCGGCTCTAACATGCGGCGATTGATCACCGACAGTACCAACGAGTCCACCAACACCGGTCTGAATTCCTCCATCAGGTCCAAGGCCAGGGCCGGCCGCCCATACCGATCCATGTGCAAGTAACCTAGATAGGGATCGAACCCCACCACATGGCAGGCGGTGAAAACCTCGTTCATCAACAGCACGTAGCCGAACGAAAGCAGGGAATTGACCCGGTCGGTGGGCGGGCGGCGCACCCGACCCGGGAAGGGAAACCCAAGCTGCCGGATTAATTTGGGCCACTGGCGGAAGTACTCAGAAGCCCCGGCTCCTTCCAGCCCCCGCAGCTCGTCCAGACTGGTGACCCTGTCCACCCGTTTGACCAAAGCCCCCAGGCGGTCTACGGCTTCTCCGAGTCCGGAAATCCCCTCCCGCCCCGCCCGCTGAAGCAGGGTGCGCTGGTTTAGCAGTTTCCCTTTCACGATGGACCTGGCGATGGCCAAGCGCGTTTCCTCGCAGGCCGCCGCCTGGAACTGCCGCCAGCGTAGGGGGACGTTCTTGTTTTCGAACGGTTGCAACCGTCCCAGTAGCCTGCCGCCGGAGGACAGGTAGATCACTGGGGCACCCTGTTCCAACAGCGCCCGCACCGCCGGAGCGGTCACCGTGACGTTCCCCAGGACCACCAGTTGATCCACCTTGGACAGGGGCATCTTGAGCAGGGTCCCGCCCTTGGGAACGTCTATCTTGAGCTGCTCCCCGTCCTTGCGGACCGTGGCCCCGTTCTCGATCACGTAGACAGTGCTCATGGGAGCCAGTCCTCCCACCGGAACCGTTCCGCCCAGGGCAGGCCCTCCGGCATGCACGCCTCCCGCTGGGCGCAGCCGTTGCACTTCGCAGCCAGGACCCCAGGCGGTGGTTGTGGATCACGCACCAGTTCCCGGACCTCGCGCAGGGATTTCAGGGCCAGCCTGCGCAAGGGGCCGGTTAGGTCCACCTCCAGGCGTCTGCGGGAGCCGGTGTAATAGATGTAGCCCACCTCGATGGGCTGTCGGAGCATCTCCTCCAGGCAGATCCCTTGGAGGCAGAGCTGCACCTTGTCGCTCAGGGAGCTACGGAGCCGACCCCGTTTGTACTCCACCGGGAAGAACTGGCCGTCCACCTCCTCCACCAGGTCGGCGTAGCCGGCCAATCCCAGCCGGTATGAATAGAGGGGGACTCGTCGCCATTGGCGTTTCCCGGGGCGTTTGCCCTTGCCCCTCTCGTGGACCCGGCGGTGGAGGATCTCACCCTCCACGGTGAACTCGTTGTGTTGGAAGGCGCCGGCGGCGTAGGCCAACCAAGCGGACCGAGAGCAGAACACGTACTCTGCCACCAGACCGATGGGGAGTGGATCCTTTATCGCCACGTCAGCCTCCCGGGATGGTCAACCCCATGCCGTGGGTGGCCTTGCGTCCCACGCCGGCGAAGAACGCGAATCGGGAGAGTATTCCCAGCGCTTGCAAGAGCTCTGGGGAGGCACCCCGGAGGACCCGGAACCTCGCGCGCCCAACGAACCCCACGATGTGGGAACGGCCGTCGAAAAAGGCCTTGGTGCGTACCCGGGCTTCGGCCAAGGCCACCTTCCGCTCGAGTTCCTGGACTGATATGCCGAGAGGATAAGGGGAAAAAGTGTTCCATTTCTTGAGCAGGCTTCCGAATACAAGCCGGGGGACGGGAAGGGGGAGGTCGAGGTCACCGGCTTTGAAGGCGGTGGGGGTGGCGAAGACGAGGATGACCTCCTTGTGGACCTCCAAGTTCAGAAAGCCCCTCCAGGGGCGGGTCCCACACCAAGGGCCGTCGGCGGAAAGGGAGAAGGGTTGGAAGAGGGATCCGTCTAGCCTCAAGGGGATGCCGCCGCGGGCCTCCCAGCGTTCCCAGAAGCGGGAGAAGAGATCGGGGGCGAGCACCGAGATTCGCAGGCGGAGTTTCCCATCCCGGCCGGGTACTCCCAAAGGGTGAAGGGAGAAGGGGCGGCGGCTGAGCTTGGGGGAGTGGAGGAGCTTTCCCAGGGCGCGATCGCCCCGGGAGAGCAATCCCAGGAAGGCCCCGTGCAGGCCCTCGGGGGTGAGGGGCCCCAGGGCCCGGGATCCCGCGAGGCGGAACTCCATCACCACCGCATACGGCCCCTCTTTCATGCCGTTCGTTCCCGACGCGCTCTGTCCCGCACTGCTTGGAGATCGATGATCTCCGCGACCTCGAACTTCGGAGGTACCGCTCCCTCCACAGGCCTGATTCGCACTATAGGTGGGAAGTAGCCCATTCTGCCATGTAGCTCAGCGATCAATGTCACGGCGATAAAGTTGAGTGAAGGGGGGACGATCAAGATCCTCTCCGTCTGCCATTCCTCAGTCGATAGACCACACTTGCCCACGAGCCTCTTGGTTTGAGGAGCGAAAGGTTTTTCGTTATCGAACAATGCCTGGAGTTCTCTGACATCTTTTACCTCTTCCCCGGTCAAGTTCTCAAGCTGGGCTTTTTGATCATCGGTTAAAGGATGGGAGAAGTTAATCACTATCAAGATTAACCTCCATTTAGAGCCTTGGAGATCGTTGAACAAAGCTTTTCAAGGTCTTTCGAAGAAATTCTTCCGTCCTTGCGGTAGCTGGGGAGTTCTATAACTGTGATCTCCCATGCCAGCGCTAACTCGCGCAGATTGTACTGTCTTGGCCCCCAAGAATGATCTATAATTAAGAAGGGTTTTGTGAAGGTACCCAGAAATTCCCTACTGGCAGCGGACTTAAGCTGTTCCAGAGCGTCTTTTTCGTCTCCCTTTTTCCCGGTTTTTAACTCAGCTATGCCTACGAGATTTCCCAATCTAAATGCCAGATCAAGGTCTAGCTGTCCACCGACGCTTCTGACACCGGCCACTATCTCGTCCACCATAGGCTTGATAGCTTCCTTCACAGCGATCTCGAAATCCCTTCCTTCAAGGGCTTTGCAGGGACCGGTGATCTGGAAGTTATCCAGGTAAACACTAAGATAATCCTGGAGACTGAAGAGTCCGTGCGGTATCTCGATCCTTTCCTCGGTTACCCCCATCCCGGAGAAATTGTACTTGGATAGGACGCTTTCCTGCTGGGAACGTAGGTAGTATGCGTTAGTCTGTAAAGAGTAGGCGATATCGTAAGCGGCAAAGGCCATAACCTTGGTCCCACCGGTGAGATCGAAAGCCACCTCTTCATCTGCAATGTTTTGGATGTGTTTAGACAACCGTCGCCTGATTTCTTCGAACCTATACGGAGGGATCTCGACCAGCAGCTTATCTCTGGCTTTGATAATCTTTTGCAACCGCCGGGCTATTTTCTGGGTGAAACTGGAGTAAACTAGAGTGAAGCCTTCTGGCTTTAGGAATCTTAGTATCATCAGACATGGGACTGGTTGCTCTCCAATCAAGCTTACCACATGCATGGTTCCTCCTTAAGCAGCCCAGTAGCCATATCCGGCCGTAGTTTTAGCTCCTACTCCCAACTCCATTAGACCGTGGCGCAACCAAATCTCCGCTTGAGAGGCCAGTTCGGCACTTTCAGAAATCACCGCGAATAGAAACTCACTACCCGGGGCGATAGTCAAGAAGTAAATGGGGATAGGGTTAAGATAATCAGCCGGAGGGATGTCCCTGCCGCGGTAGTACTCGCTGTAGTGAGGGTTCATTACGTCAAGTTCCAGCTCTACTTTAGGGGTGGCCGGGATCGCGTCTAAGAAGATTACTCTGCCCGCCCGAGCCTCGGGAGAGGCTGTGCCGAATATCTCTTGGAAGACAGGGTCTTCCTCTTCCACGCGCGCGATAAGCTTCGCGTAAGCGCGAGCTAGACCCTTGAGGGGGCTTCCCGGGATAATAGGGAAGCCGTATATCCGGTGTAGCCGGATGCTTGTCTCTAGAACGCTCTCCGCTCCTAGTCCTACGACCACGCGACTATCCGCACGCATGGGAAACGGTTTGGCTGCCCAACCTCGGCCACGAAATTCGGCAAGCAGCACTTCCCATCGACGTCGATAGGCATTGAGTAGCGCTACCAACTCAGAATGTTGGAACGACCTTACTCCTTGGCGTTTTTTGGCTTGTTGGGTTAAATCCCAGGTATCTGTTTTACAAAGAAGTAATCGCTCTACACGCAAACCATAGTTCAAACACTGTTCCACATGGGATTTAACCAGGTTGTTGGTATCCTTCGGCAGAGGATAAGCTACCCGAGGCTGGGCTCGTTGTGGACTGCTCCCGCTGTATCTCTGTCCTCGCTGGGGCATGGCTTACCTCTCCCCTTCGTCCGTAGGCAACTCGGCTTCAGCAAAGCGCTTCAGCCAGCCTAGATAGGCCAAGGCTTCGACAGTGGCGCGACGGTAGGCTGCGCTATCGGTTTGGAGTATCCAGCTCAAGAGATCCTTTTCCTCACTATCCACGGCAATCTCTCCCATCGTCCATACTGACAGTTGACGATAAAGAAGGGTATGTTCACCATTTTGGGCCTTTTTCCNTTTGGATTGCAGGAACGCCAGGGTTTGCCCAAGACCGTTGGTGAGCACTAACATTGGAACCCGGCGAGCCAAACCGCCGTATTTCTTTTTGAAGTCAGAAGAACGCACCTTTGCTTCTTGAACATCTTCCCAGGCACGCTTTGCTCGCCTTTGGTCAAGGGTCTGCTGCCTACTGGGCATCCTTATTCACCCCCTTTGCGGCCGGGATAGACATGCGCACGGCAACAAATCCTCGGCCCACCGTACTGTCTCCGCCCAGTTGAATGCGCTTTCCGTCCACGCAATCCTTCACGAATTCGAGGATCTTCCCGGGCTTGTCATCAGCCGCCTTCCAGTCATCCGGCAACTCCTTATCCTCCACCCGGGGCTTGCTGGCGAAGAGAGGGGCATAAAGCAGTGTATCGCTGGGCAGGTGTTCCTCTGTCCAGAGAGCTCCCCGTTCCACGGTTTTGGTCTCGTCGTTCAAGCGGGTGCGGCTGATGACCTCGGTGGAAAACAAAGTGAAATCCCGGAAAGTGTCCTCCGGGAGGATTACTAGGCGTTGGGGCAAAGCCTCGCGCCAGTATTTGTACTCATCGCCCTCTGGCAAAGCGTTCGTGCTTATCCACCTTGCGATCTTTTGTGCGATTTCATTGGGATAAGCAGAGAATGCGAATTCCTCGAGCACTACCTTGCCGTCGCTGGCGATCGCGTTACCTGCGACCAAAGCCTCATCGTCCGCCGAGGGTCCTACCGGCGTCCAGTCCACCTTCAACCCGGCTGCCCGGGCATCCCGCTTGAACCGGGCCAACACGTCTTTGCTGGTGACCCAAGCGAACACCCCCAGCAGCGAGCGCACCGGAAAGAGCAGGATCTGGGCGTCTCCTACGGAAAGGGCGCCGGCGTGTTCATGCGCCTCTTTCGTGTCGGGTCCGAAGACGATTCTTATTTTCTGCTCGTCTTTTCCTTTGGATGCTTCCCTTAAACAACCTTTGAGACTCGAAGCTTGGACCATCGGGTAACCGGTGGTACGTTCGCGTTGGATAGGCAGGTCCACGATTCCCAAGCTAGTGCCGCTGCCGGCATGCAACGGAGTCTCCACATAAAGATAGAGCATCCCCGCTTTTTCAAACACCTGTTATCCCCCCCTTCTCGCGTAATCCCACTCCGCGATTACGACGGAGCCGAATCCGATTTGCCCGAAGTCACCCTCCCCCGGTGGCGTTTCCGTGAACGGTTTGCCCTTGTAGGCCAACGTGTCCTCGCTCTCAAAGAAGTACAGGCTTCCAGCTGGCACAAACCGACGCATCACTTTTTGAAAATTGGACTTACGATGCCGGTCATCCACAAAAGCGCCGCCAATGGGCTGCGCCCGGCGTATCGCGGCCGCACCAAGCCGTGGAGCCCCACCGGAGAAGAATTTCTCCCAGTTCCCATCCCTTGGTTGCCATCCCTCGGAGAACCAAGCGGGCGTTAAGAGTACCATTTTGAACCGAGGCGGCAAAGGGGTTGGTAAAGGCAAAGGCGGCAACGGTGATGAAAGAATCTGGTAACGGGCAGCACGTGCTTCGCCTCCGAGTTGGACGAAACCGGCTTTTTGTTTAAATGATGAAATGCCCTCTACGTCAAGCAGGAATCCTACGCCTTCCTTTAGCCGCAGGAACTCCATTTGGTATAGCAGTCCCTTCAGTGACCTCCGTGCCGTGGGATCGAGGGCTATCCCGAACCGCGGCTCCCGAGCGAGGAGTTCCTTCTCCTGCGTGACTTGGAAATCTGCTCTGCCTTCCAAGTACTTCCGGAATTCCGGCTCGGCCAGCCACCCCTGGATTTCCTTGACGGCTTTGCCCGTGTGCGTCCACAGGAGGTTGAGTCCGGGCGGGAAGTTACTCTTGAACGGGTGCTTCGCCAGCGGTTTCAGCAGGATGTACTCCTCTTTGTCCTTCTGCCTATCTTCAGTGATCTCGAGCACATCCGCTGGCAGGGGAAAATAGCGAACCAGGGTTCCATCTTCCGCACGTTTAACCACAAAGGGCCCGCGAAGGTAAAGTTTGCCATAGCCCTCGCCCGGGGCTCCGATCAACTCGCGGAGTTTCTGAGCGGCGGGGGAAGGGGAGTCGCTGGCGTAGTCGGCGGGACTCACCCCGCTTTCGAATAACACCTTGGAGCGGATCATGCCTTGCACAGTGAAAGGGGTGGGTGGGAAAAGGCTCCTCGCCCGGTGATCCTCTCCGGCGGTAAAAGGTTTTCCATCACGGAACAAAAGCACGTCCACTGGCTCTACAAAAAGCTGCCACATCACTCCTCACCTCCCCTGGCCAAGAAACGTGCCAGATGGAGCCAATCCACCACCTGCTCGAGACCTGATTTCTCCACTTTTTCGGAATGTTTAGCCAAAGCGGTGGCGAAAGCCGTGAACTTTTCTGCCAGTTCCTCCGCCAGCTTTTGCCGGTAATCTTCGGAGATTCCTTCCCCTAGGTGACGTTTTGTCAGGCGCTTGAGTTCTGCTTTTTGAGCCTCTAACGGTAAATTGGCCAGGGTGTGTGCTTCCTGAAAGACAATGCTGGGCAGACGCATAGCGAGTTCCCCTCCCCGGAACCGCTGGATGACACCAGTCACCAGCTGAACGGTGTCCATCGCCTCATCGGGATAGAACCACCGTGCTCCCACACGGATCTTTTCCCCGGACCGCTTAAGCAGCTGGATACACACCGCGTTGCGGTCGTAGAGTTCCTTGGCAGCATGCTCCGCTTCTCGGGCCGCCTCTAGAACTGCGTCCAAGGGCTGAAGATGGTGGGCGATGGCGATACCTATCGAGGCAGTGGCAGTCGGGCCCATGGTTAGCAGGATCTCCCCGTCGAGGCGTAGGTACCCTGTGCACTTGGGATCCCCAAAGGCCACAGTCCAGTCCTGCTTGCGTAGGTCCATTGCCTTCGGGGGAACAGTTGGATCGGCGAGCCTAACCTCACCGGAGAAGAGGGCGCGCAGCTCACGGGCCGCTGGCAAGGCCTCATCCAAGGGCAGGAACGCGAGGACGTCATCACCTCCCGCGTAGATAACCCGACCGGTATAGCGCTCTTCGATCACATATCGCACCAGCTTGAGGGCGAAACTTGCCAGAGCATCGGAGATGGCTCCGTGGAGAGCCGGAGATACAAGCCTCTTGGTTTCGAGGAGCTTCTTCCATCCTGTGAGTTTGCGTAGTTCCTCTTCAACACGAGGGTGCAAGACTTTCCCGAATTCGGTCAAACCTTCATGGGTACCGCTCAACCACCGCCCGGCATGATCGCCGTCCATGGCCAAAATGGCGTAGTATTTAGCCGGCTTCGCTATTCCGGTCTTTTCCGTGATTTCGAGCAACTCCCGAAAGGAAGCTCGGACTTTTTGGAGGTCCTGTTCGGTTACGTTTAAGCCGTAATCGTTATAGAGACGGTCAGGATCGAATGTTTCCTCCAAGAATGCACTTCCATCGTATTTCAAAAACCGTTCCAAGATATCCTTTATTTGGCTTGGTACCTTGCTCCACAACTTTGGGACCGCCTTCCTCGCCACAGTTTGTGGAAAGCCTAACTCTTCCAATGTATCCAGGTGGTGTTTGAGCGCTTGATAAAGCTCCAAATGGGATTCCCTTAATTTCTCTGCTACAGCAGCCTTGAACGAGGCAACGGCGATTTCGCTAGTAGATGGAAATCCCCCTTTGAGGCCGAGCTCGTCTGCAAGCACTTTTTGCTGAACCAAGCGTTTTACGGTGCAAACCGCGCAGAGGCGTTCGCGTCCCCCCGCCTTTATGACGTGTTGGTTCAGCTTTTCAGCCAAATCTCCCCAAAACTTCCGCACACCGGTACGGCTGGTATCTTTTCCGTGCAAAACGGATCGTTGGCCACAAAGGGTGCACTTCTCGCCTTTCTCTTCTGTGGTAACAAAGTCTCGCAGTTTTTTGCGGGCATTGAACGCTCGATCCGCAAGGGCATAGAGAAGGCTATAAGCCGTTCCCCAGTTGGGGTGATACCTGCCGCTCTTGACAAAGTTTTCATATGCAATGGCAAAGGATTCTGGCTCTTGGGCCAAAGCGGAGAAAAGCTTGCGTACGTTTTCAGCTTGTTCTCTGGGTTGAGTTTTGTCTTCACCTGGCCAGGGGAGGACCGTCCAATAGATTTCTAACTGTGTAGCTATTTGCTCTTGCCATAACTTTTCCCATACCTCGCCTGTTTCCAGAATTTCGTCCTCTATAATCGTACGTATCTTGTTAGCCAGCTCACGCCAACTGCTCCGTACTGCCTCCTCAGCCTTCTGAGCTGCCTGTTCGGCTTCAGAAGCCGGCAACAACGCCACGAACTTATTGGGCAGGCTGGCCAGAGCTAGCTTTTCGGGACGGGGTCTATCGGAGATAATGCCCTGGCTATGAAGCCAAAAATCACAAAGAGGCTGTTTTCTAAGAGAGGGAAAAATCACGACGTCAGGGCCATGGCTTTCCGCTATGGTTTCCATAGCGGCCCAAGAAAGGAAGGACAGAAGCCAGCTACCCATCCAAAGATCCTGGGTGCGACGGGCCGCGGCGATGAAGGATTGCACAGGGCCGATGGAGAACACCAGCAGCGCCGGATGGGGCAAGGCAGTGACGATAGCCGCGGTGATCGAGAGGTGTTGTAATAAGGGATGGTCAGGTTGGCGGGTATCGGCCGGGAGCATGCCGAACAGAGTTCCCACTTTCGGATACTCCTGCGCTAAGGCTTCTGGCATGCTGCGCCACAGCCGCAGGTAACGGCGGCGAAGGTCCTGTTCACCCTCCACCAGTTGTTGGATCGCGTTTTCGACCGCTCGGTGGGTGTCCGATGGGTTCACGTCAGCGATTTTTCCAGGGTCCAACCTACGCCCACTGAGCGGGTGGGTCAGGATGGCAGCCTCTTTATACCAATAAGCCTCGGAACCGGTGGGGAAATCCACGCGATCGGCAGCGGAAGCGATACGATCAGCCTCTTCTACACGCTTGATTTCGTCCTCCGTGGGATCCCGGCCCAAGGCTATGTTCATTAGTTCATTTGCCCGCTCCCTGTGACCAACGATTCCGAACGATTTATCAGGCGGGTCATGCAGCAGGGCCACTATTTTCAGTGCCCACCTTTTTTCTGTTACCAACTTTCCACCTCCAGTAAATCACCTACTTCTGAATCTATTACATTCAGAAAATTGTGAATTATCTTAAAATCTGGAGCATCAACTTTCGCCGGCGGGCCTTTTCTCTTTAACATGATTTTTTCTTCGGCTGGAAGAAATTGAGCGCAAAAAAGGGTCAGCACTATGGCACATCCACCGTTGGCTAATCGCGTGACGTGTATCAGTAGAGGGGATGCACGACGGCTATGGTGCTCACCCACTAGCGTGCCCTTTTGATTACCGAGTGAGGTAAAGCGGAAAACGATCGGCAGACCGAACGCAGCACGTTCCACAGTCTTCGTTAGCTGTCCCCCCTGCAACGCTCGCTTCACAGTGCTGTAATCCGGTTGTCTGCGGTTGCGGAACTTTTGTAGACTCTTACCGAACGTGTTCAGTGCTTCTTCCCATGAGCCAAATGTGTGGTTAACAACCCAGATCTTGCATGCATGTGGATGCAGTATGTCAAACGTGGTTGGAGGCTTAACTTCGGTGCTGGCGGATGACATAGTTTTCCGTAATCGTGCCAAGCCGCTCCTTAGGCAATTACTCAGCTCAGAAGGATTCCCTGCGTTGATCTTGAACGAAGGCAGGCTTGGAGGAACGTGAGTAGCATTTACTGTTTGCAAGCTCCCGGCACCGCGGCGGGAGCGCATTCCCAATCCCCCTAGATGTGTTAACAGCCGTATGTGTTTAGCGTCCGCCCCTCAGGTGGGTTGAGCCACCGGTGGGGAGCGCTCAAACGGCAGGGGAACCCGGCCCTCTCCGGAGAGCTTTAGCTCCACC
>JGI24020J35080_1001411_pt1 | contig 12884 bp, 7 predicted proteins | sample Deesub1362A_J573_FD_35080 | JGI IMG/M metagenome (IMG submission 35080) | reverse complement strand
GAGGCAAATCAACCCGCTTAAGAGGTGAAAAATGATAGAGCTGACGGCTGATTTCACCCGGGCGGAAAAGTCCTGGAAAAAGAGAGTTATTATTACCAATTTTAGCTNTTTTCGGGCTTCGCTCTTCGCTTCGCCGAAGAAGGCGACCCACCAGATAAACCTCATTCGGTTGATGGCGGCTGAGCACGTCGTCAAGAGAGCGACGCCATAATTCCACACTTTTATCCGGAGGTACTGTGACCGTCAGAGTTGTTTGCCAGAGAGTTTCCCCCTGATAAGAGAGGAGCCGCAGCTGCAGTTCTCCGGAAAAAGGGTGGCGCTGGTCTGAAATTCCGTAAGCCACCAGGTCATCTCCTCTCCTGATCAAGGCCAGGAGGAGGGGCGCGTAGAAGCGGCGGGCGAAATAATGAAGAGCCTTCCAGCGGCCGTAATAATCTAGGCCCGACCAGGAAACCACCGGCCAGCAGTCATTTAACTGCCANTAGAGGGCACCCATNGTCCGGGGNCGCTGACTGCGGAAGTGTTCCACCGCCATTTTCATCCCTTCCGCTTGGAGAACCTGGGACAGCCAGACAAGGTCATTAAATTTAGACGGCAGCCGAAAATGGTCCAACAGATAACTCACGATTAATTTATTCCCAATGGGATGTTTCTGATGCTGTTCCATTACTGGTGAGGCTATATTCCAGTCTTCAGGCCGGGCAAAAGATTTAATCGTGGACCAGCAAGGGAAAGACTGGAAACCGAATTCACTGAAAAAACGATGGGTTAACTTCTGGTAGTTGGTAAAAGGCTCCCGGCCGTGCCAGATCCCCCAATAGTGCATATCTCCGGAGGCGGCCGCCCGAGGTTGGCCCACCTCCTCGGAGTGAGGTGAACTCGGCCAGTAGGTTCGTCCCGGGTCAAGTTGCTCTATAACGCCAGGAATCAACTCGTGGAAAAGTTTTTCGTAATCATCCCAGACCGAAGCCGGCAGATTTTTCTGCCAACCCCAATGGAACCAGCCCTCCTCACATTCATTATTGCCGCACCAGAGAGCCAGACAGGGATGGTAGCGGAGGCGCCTGACCTGGTCCTCAACTTCCTGGCGGACATTGGCTAAAAATTCATCGTCTCCAGGATAAAGAGCGCAAGCGAACATAAAATCCTGCCAGACAAGCAAACCCAGCTCATCACATAAATCGTAGAAAACATCGGCCTCATAAATACCGCCGCCCCAGACCCTGATCATGTTCATGTTGGCTGCAGTGCAGGCTGTCAGCAACCGGCGGTATTTCTGGGGAGTAACCCGGGGAGGAAAAGAGTCAGCCGGAATCCAGTTGCCACCTTTGGCAAACAGAGGGCGCCCATTGACTTCAAAATAGAAGCTTCTGCCCCACTGGTCAGGTTGACGGACGACACGGAGCGTTCGCAGGCCTATCCGGCGGTCGAGGCGATGAAGACACTTCTCACCCTTATAAAGGGCCAATTCCAATCGATAAAGATAAGGCTCCCCCAGACCGTTGGGCCACCAGAGCCGCGGCTCGCTAACCTCAAGAGGGAGGCTCAGGCAATTGAGTCCTGCGTGGATGGCCACTGGAATTTCCTTCTTGATAACTGTTTCTCCGCTTAAGGTAACCTCCAGCCGGCCCTGAAAAGACTGCTGACCTCTCACCTCCACCTCAATTTCAAGCCGGGCTTTCTTGGAGGTGAAAGATTTGAGGTGATAATTAAAACTTTCCAGCCGGCCGGCCCGCCAGCTCTCCAGGTAAACCGGCCGCCAGATGCCCGAGGTAACCAATCGCGGCCCCCAATCCCAGCCGAAATGGTAGGGAGCCTTTCGAATATGGGGGGCGTTGCCGGGAAGACGATAATTCTTACGGGCGGCCAGCTCCTGTTCCCTTTTAACAGGTGAAGTAAAGACGATTCGNAGGCTGTTCGGCCCCTTTCGGAGGAGGGAGGTAACGTCGAACCGATAAAGGCGGAACATATTGGCTGTCTGCCCTACTCGGGTGCCATTGAGAAAAATAGTGGCCAGGGTATCCAGTCCTTCAAAGACTAATTCCACTTTATTTTCAGGAGAAGGGAGAGAAGCAAGATGAAATTCCCGCCGGTACTCCCAATCCTTCTCTTCCACCCATTGAACTTTGAGTTCGTTGTCCCGGTAAAAAGGATCAGGAATTAAGCCCTGCCTTTGCAGATCAAGATGAACGCAACCCGGCNCCCGGGCCGGCCGCCACTTCTTCTGGCCGACTTGGCGAAACTCCCATTCTCCCGCCAAATCAAGGCGGAAGAAAGTCTCTTCGGGTGAGGGGTCTAATGGATTAGTTCTGGCAAGGGCGGGGGGCTGGGAAAAGGTCGCTCTGGCCAGCGAAATGGTCCTTGAAGAAGATGGCTTGGCGGCGGGGAAATTGGTAGTGGTTGAGGCGGCGGCAGCGGTGGGGATAGGAACAGTTGAGACGATCTGGGAGGTGGGGGGAATGATAGAGGTAGTGGAAGTCAACTGACATAAAGGGAAAGAAGAAGGCCAGGTCGGGGCCTTCCCAAGAGGCCTGAAGCACTGATCTGCTTCTCCTGGAAAAATCATCAGGATTATCAGGACAAATCCACTAAAAATCAAAAATGTTTGCTTTCGGGAAATAATCATTTCTTTACCCCTTTTAAATAATGAGTTACGTTCCCCGGAGAACGCGCCACCCTGTTCTCCCCTATTTTTTCTCCACCTTATCTGCTCTGGGGCTTATCCTCTTGGCCAAGGCCCTTTTTTATTTTTATCTACTTCCCTCCCCAGCTTCAACCAAAAAATGTGTTATGGAGAAAAGAGGCAATTTTCTTAAACTCGATTTTTGGCCCCAAAAATCGCCTTCTAAGGGCAATTTTCAGGACGATTTTGGGGGTTATCTTGTAGATAACAAATAAATTGCTGGGGTCCGACCCCAATCTACACAGAACCTTTAATCTAACTATTTAACAATAGAGGTATTTACCGCTCCTTTTTTTATATCTTAGTCTCATAAAAAATTTTTTATCAATCAAAAACTTCTTTAAAACGATAAAATTCACTTATTCTGGTCACAATTGTGAAATGTGAAGACTTGACCCCAAAATTTACTTGGCTTTGGGGTGGAGATGGATTAAAGTAATAATTTAATTAAAACGAGGTAGGGCCATGAATCAATCTAAAATCAATCATACCTCAGGCATCAACAAATTTATGATAGGACAGGACATAAAACAGACAGCCGGTCAGCTCCGACGAAAAAATCTCCATCAACTGAGCGGCCGGCTGCTTTTCTGTCTGACCCTCACTCTAGGCTTAGCCGCTTCTCTTCTAGCGGCCTCTCCCCTGACCCAGAACAAGGCGATTCAATCTTCACCAGTAAACTCCCGCGAAAAGCTGGTTCAACAATTTATGGCCAAAGGGCTCCGGGAGAATTATGCCTTCGCCCTCCTGAAGAAATTGACTGCCCTCGGTCCGCGCTTAACCGCCTCCCCTCAAGCTGCCGCAGCCGTGGAATTCATGCGCCAGACGATGATTGACCTGGGCCTGGAAAACGTCCACCTGGAAGAAGTAGAGGTCAACCGCTGGAGAAGAGGTGACCAAGAGAAATGTTTCCTCGTTTCCTCAGCCCTCGGCACTCATCCTCTGGCGGTGACAGCTCTCGGCGGCTCAGTCGGCACCCCGCCTCAAGGAATCTCAGCCAAAGTTCTCGAAGTTCACTCCTTTGAAGAGTTAAAAAACAAAGCCGCCGAGGCCCGGGGAAAAATCGTTTTCTTTAATCAACCCATGGACCCCACTCTCCTGGATACCTTCCGCGCTTACGGCCAAGTAGCTCGCTTCCGTTCCTTAGGAGCCAGTGCGGCGGCCCGGGTGGGCGCAGTGGCCGCTCTGGTTCGCTCCCCGACCACCGCCAATGATGATTTTCCCCACACCGGCATGATGCGTTACCAAGAAAATGTTCCTCGCATTCCTGGACTTTGCCTCAGCACCAGGAGCGCTGACTTTCTCAGTCAGGCTTTAAAATCAGACCCACAGCTGCGTGTTTACCTCTGGACCAACTGCCGCAATCTCTCCCCCACCACCTCATATAATGTCATCGGCCAAATAACCGGCACCACTAAGCCCAATGAAATCATTCTTCTCGGCGGACACCTGGACAGCTGGGATTTGGCTCAGGGGGCCCACGACGATGGCGCCGGCTGTGTACAAGCCGTGGAAGCTCTGCGGCTCATCAAATCCCTCGGCTTGCGCCCCAAGCGGACCATCCGGGCGGTCCTCTTTATGAACGAGGAATTTGGCGGCAGCGGCGGCCGCGATTATGTCCGCCATCCCAATCGCCGGCAGGAAAAACATCTCCTGGCTTTGGAATCAGACCGGGGAGGTTTCCGGCCTCTCTATATCGGCCTGCGGGCCACTCCGGCTCTCTGGGACCTGGTCAAATCGTGGGAGCCGCTTTTTCAAAAAATGGGTCTCATCGGCTTTCAGAAAGGAGGTGGCGGCGTCGATATTGCTCCCCTTAACGCTCAAGGCACCATCCTGGCTGGTCTTATACCTGACTGTCAACGTTACTTTGATGTCCACCACTCAGCCCTGGACACCATCGACTCGGTCAATCCAAGGGAGCTGGAACTGGGGGCGCTAGCTATGAGTCTTCTGGCTTATCTTCTGGCTGAGGAGTGGCCAGAGTAAAGGAGAGTTCCTCGGCCTGCTTTTTGTGGCGCCAGACCCAGAGATAGTAGTCCTTTCGCTGGAGCCGACTGGCGGCGGCTTCATCAATAATTACTCGAACCACGGGATGAAGCTGGAGAGCTGAGGCCGGACANGAAGCACTCACCGGCCCTTCAACCATCCGGGCGATGGCCTCGGCCTTTTTTTCACCAAAAGCCAGCAGAATAATTTCCCGNGCCTCCAAAATTGTCCCGATACCCAGGGTGATGGCAAAGCGGGGCGCCTCCAGAGTGCCGAAATTATCCAGGAGTGTCTCATCGGTCAGTGTTTTAATTCTCGTCCGGGCCGCCAAGGAAGAAGAGGGTTCATTAAAACCAATATGTCCGTCCCGGCCAATACCCAACAACTGTAAATCAATCCCCCCTTTTTCTTTAATCAAGGCTTCATAGCGCCGGCACTCGGCCGCCACATCCTCTGGCCGAGAACGGGGAATAAAAGTTCGCTCAGGATTAAGATTAACTTGAGCAAAGAGATGTCGCTCCATATAGGCTCTAAATGAGCGGGGGTCAGTGGGATCCAGGCCCAGATACTCATCCAGGTTAAACGTAGTTACTTCGGAAAAATCCACCTTCCCTGCCCGATAGGCCTCCACCAAGCGCTGATAGACTCCCTCCATGGTCCGCCCGGTGGCCAAGCCAAGTACCGCCTGTCTCTTTTTCTGAATAAGATCAATAATCCTGGCGGCCGTCTCGTCGAGCACTTTCTCCGGTGACTCAAAGATAATCACTTCCATTTAGAGAATCTCCTTAATCCTGGTTAAAACTTCCTCAGCCAGCCCGGCCTCTCTGGCTTCCACCAACAGGCGCAGGACCGGCTCGGTATTGGAGGGGCGCACATGGAACCAGAAATCAGCAAATTCCATCCTGACTCCATCGGTTAAATCCAATCGCCCTCCGGGAAAAGCCTGCTCCACCNGACGGAGAATGACCCGGCTCTCTTTAATGGTGGTGGGCACTTTATCCTTGAGCATGACATAAGCGGGCAGCCTGTTTTTCAAAGTNGACAATCTCTCACCGGTAAAAGCCAGATACTCCAGGAGAAGAACCGCCCCGGTGAAACTGTCCCGACAGCGATGAANATCAGCCACCATGACTCCGCCGTTGCCCTCTCCCCCGATCCAGGCCTGCCGCTTCACCATTTCCTGAGCCACGTTAATTTCACCAACCTTAGTCCGCCACAAAGGAACACCAGCTTGGCGGGTAATATCTTCAATCACCCGGGAGGTGGAAAGATTGACCACCACCGGCGAACGGCGTTTTCTCTTTAGATAATATTCAATGGCTAAAGCNAGAGTATATTCTTCACCAATGGGGGTGCCGGTTTCATCGACGGCGGCCAGGCGATCGGCATCAGCATCCTGGGCCAGGCCCAAATCCGCTCCCCAGCGCCGGACAGCCTCTGAGAGGGCGCCTAGATTAGCCGCCACAGGTTCAGGATTACGAGGAAACTCCTGACCAAAATCTTCATGTATAACCTCAACCTCCTGCCCCAACTCCTGCAAGAAGCGGCGGATATAGGGCGCCGCTGCCCCGGCACAAGGGTCAACCACCACCCGCAGCGGCCGGGAACGTAACAACTCACAATCGGCGAAGGCCAGGATTTTCCGAAGATGCACCTCAAAAGCCCCTTCATCTTTCTCCAGATGCCCNGGATGAGCAACCCTTTCAAAGCGTCCTTGATAATAAAGATCCAGAAGTTCCTCCGCTTCCAGAGGATAAAGGAAATGGCCGCCTTCCCGGATTAATTTAAGGGCATTCCATTCCACGGGATTGTGGGAAGCCGTCACCGCCAAGGCACCTTCCAAACCCCCCTCCCGGGTATAAACTTGCAGCGAAGGNATAGGTAAAATCCCCAGATCAATTGGTGAGGCGCCGCAAGAGAGCAGGCCAGAAAAAACAGCCGCTTTGACCATTTCAGCTGTCGGTCGGGTATCGGAAGCCACCGCCACCCGGCCGCCACCAATAAAGGTGGCGAAGGCCTCGGCGAATTTAATTAATAACTGGGGCGTCAACCCGGAGCCGACAATGCCCCGGATACCCGAAATGCTGATCTTCAAATCAGTGATTCTCATTGTCTCAGGATCTCCTCGAGCCTGGCGGCTGTCTCCTCTACTTCCCTCTCTTGCTCGCCTTCCACAAACACACGGAGAATAAACTCCGTCGTAGAAGGCCGGACATTAAACCAGATTTTGGGCTCGACAATGGTCAGGCCGTCGGTCAAATCGGGATTGGCGGCGGCAAATTCCTTCTCCAATCGATCCATCAGCCGATACATCTTTTCCGGCGCTACATCGATTTTGAGTTTCTTAAAGATAAGAGGTGGAAATTTACTCTTGAGATGAGAGAGCTTCTCGCCGGTCCGACTCATTAAATCCAGCAGAAAAGCCACAGCCAAAAAACCGTCGTAGCCGGGAGAAAAGGGCTGCCAGACCACGCTGCCGCTCCCCTCCCCACCCAATAAAACGCCGGTGGCGGCCATCATCTGGATGACGGCCGACTGACCCACTCGAGTCCGTAAAAGCCGCAAGCCGGCTTCTTTCGCCGCCCAATCAGCCCAGCGGGAGGTGACTACCGTGGTAACCGCTTCCTCTGTCTTTCCCTGTCGGCTGAGAAGGCAAAGCGGAAAGGTCATTTCCTCACTTAGGCCTTGTCCTTGTTCATCAACAAAAGAGGCTCGACTGGCATCGGAATTGAAAAGCACCCCCAGATCAGAGCCAGTGGCTTTGACNACCGCTTCCACCTGAGCACTGACCACCGGCCCGGGTTCGGGGGGATGGGGAAAAGGTTTGTCCGNGTCATTATTTAAGGGGACACACTCACAGCCAAAAAACTCACAAAAACTCTCGAGATAAGGAGAAGCAGCCCCGTTGCAAGCATCCAAGACGACTTTGAAGCCNGCCCGGCGAATCTCCGCCAGATTGACTTCCCGCCCCAAGGCTTGCAGATATCCTCCGAAATCAAATTCCTCTCTCCGCCGCTGGCCTATTCTATCCCAGCTCACCAGCTGAAATTGATTAGCCTCATAAATATTAAAAACCTCGGCTCCCTCATTGCTCTCCAGATAGCGNCCCCGCTCATTCAGAAGAAGGATGGCATTCCAGGGCAGAGGATTGTGCCCGGCTGAAACCACTATCCCACCGGCTCGGGGGCGGCGATGAAGTTCAAACTGGAGATAAGGGGTGGGTAACTGACCGTAATCGACAACCGTCAATCCAGCCGCTTGTATTGAGGCGCAAATGGCCATCTGGAGCATCAACCCTGTCTCCCGGGTATCCCGACAGACCAGAATTTCCCCCTTTTCCAGATAGGTGGCGTACGCCGCGGCCAAGCGGGAAGCCACCTCGACATTCAGAGCCTCAGGCACCTCTCCCCTGATGCCCGAAATGTTAATTCTTAAGCGAGGAGCCATCATTTTTTCCATCAACTATACTTATTGTAACATTTTCTTCCAAGAGAGAGCATCCTTAAACGAATCAAACAAATGTCGGAACATATCTCTCTTAATTTTAACCAAGGAATAGGGTTACTCACCTTCCCGATTCTCAGGCACTGATAGTTTCCCTAAATAAAAAAGGGCCTTTCTCCTCTCCAAGTCTGAATGCCTCTAAAGCCATCTCACTTACTCTTTCCTCAATTCTCAATTTTTTCCTCTTCATCGGATAAGACTCGTTTTTAGCCCAAATTAAAACTAATCTGCCCAACCTTCGCGCTGTNGANTAACTCTTCCTGGGTAAAAATTGTTGAGTAAAANCTCCCTTCACCTTGAATCCCGCACCTCCGTAGATAACTTAACTGAAANCTCAGCAGGCCCACTACCTTTCTGGCCACTCCCCTTGAGTAATGGCTTCCTCAGTCTAATTATTGGTGGGAAATAATTAATAAGATGATATCTCGANTCCATTTTAAAATAANGCTTCCCACTCCTCAGNCCGCCAGAGACAGACTCCTCTCTCGAAAACAGCCAGCACTTCCAGCCTCTCCCCGCAAAGAAGAAAAGTGGCCTCAGCTCCTTCTTCGAGGCTATAAAGAGGCCGGCCGAAAAAACGCCGCGTGTTTTCACAGGCCATTCTCACCAATGACTCGGGCGACCANCCTCGCTGTCGCAACCTAACCACCTGCTCGGGAACAGGAGTAGCACCACCGGCCAGAATGCCGGCCGTCGTGGTGATTTTCCCACCCTCAATGATATATTGAGACTGAAATTCATCTTTATCTNCCGCNATGGCCGGCGGAATCAAATCCGAAGTCAGAGCAAACCCATCTCCTTTAACTCTCCGGAGAAGCTCCAGAAACTCATAACTGGTATGAATACCATCACCGATGATTTCCAGCTGCAGATCGTCATAGAGCAGCCCGGCCCCCACCAGGCCTATTTCCCGGTGATGGAGATTGCTCAGGGCATTGGGATAGTGGGTAATGTGGCGCACTCCCAGCCGATAAACGCGGACAAAATCGTCATAAACCGCCTGACTATGGCCGATAGAGGGAATCTTTCCNTGGGCCAGCGCTTTGGCTACCAACTCTGAACTGCCGGGAATTTCGGGGGCAAAGGTAAACATTTTTATTTCGGGGATATTTAGGAACTCATCGACCAGGCTCGGCTCGGCCGGTAGAATAAAATCTTTATCCTGAGCTCCCTTTTTGGCCGGGCTGATGAAGGGACCTTCGATGCGTAAATAAGGGAAAATCGAGTCTTTCACCTGGGCGCGATATGCGGAGAAGGCCTGGGCCACTTCCCGGACATGGTCCAGGCGGTCGTTATATAAAGTAGGAATGGCCAGAAAGACTCCGATTCTTTTCAACCGCTTCTCGAGGGCGGCAAACTCTCCCTTTTGAAAGCTCAGTCCCCAGCCTCCATGGAGATGCGGGTCAGCCAGGGGCGGAATAATAAACGGCACCTCCAGCAGCCGGCCTCGGCGCCCCTCGCTCAGACGTCCACCAACTACATGAATCGTTCCAGGCTGGAAACTCCCCCGGCGCCAAAGACGACCGGCAAAACTGAGGTTAAAACTCTCCTCAACCAACTTTATTCCCTACTGAATAACTATCTTACATTCACCTAATTTGTAATTGAAATGAAAAACACCAGCCGGCCAAACCCGCGGCGGTTGGGGTCGGTCGGCCGTAGTTTTCTCTTTTAGACGACAAAGCAACCGGGAGGGGTGAGGCGCTTCCTCGGCGAGAAACCAGGCGGAGAAATTCCCCTGCCAGTTTGAGTCACTACCGGAGTGGGCCGCAGAAAACTGCAACTGAATTTCGTGGACACCGGGCGAAAGGGGGATTTTCACCCAGAGCCACCGTCCCTTCTGGCTCTCCTGCTCAGGCGAGACCACTTGTCCATTAACTTTAAGTTCAACCGCCGGCAGAGGTTGGCCCTCGAAAGTCTCTGTGGGTTCCAGCAGCAGGGCCAGCTTACCTTTTTTCACCGGAGATTTGACCGTTAAAGTAAAATTAAGCACCCCGGTCTCTAGGTTAAGAGGAGTGGCCTCGACTTTCACCGGTTCAACCACCGGGGGCAATTTGATATTCTGGGGAGCCAACGCTTCCCCTTTAATTTCCACATTTGTCACTAAATCGGGATTAAGAATATAAGCCTCTTNCCGGCCGGGATAACAGAGCAACTCGCCTTCTCCGGCCGAGGTAGGCCGCCACTCGAAAAGGCGCCCCGCAATTAGAGGTTTATCCGCCTCTTCCACCGGGTAAATTTCATAAAGAGCCGTCTCGTAGCCGGCCAGCGGCAGAAAAAGATCTGAGCCGGTTTTCACCAACCGGGGGTAAACCCAGCCGGCCGGATATTTCCTTTCCACTACCAGTTGAGTTGCTGTAGGGCTGATGCCCAGAGAGGGCTCCAGCCGAATTCTTAGGACGCGGGGCTCAATAAAAGGATTTCGGGCGGCGATAATGCCCCGCTCTCCCTGGAAATGGACGTAGGCATAGGGCTCCCTCTCCCCCGGGTCACCGCCGACCATCTCTGTTTTTTGCAGGATGGCAAACCGGTCTTTAGCCCAACGGATGGCTGCCGCCAGGACGTCCCACTGGTCATCCGAGAGAAAATCAGGCGAAATATAAAGCTCCCACATGGAAATGCCCCGGGCGAAATATAAAAGGGCGTTATCGGTGAACTCCTCCAGCGACTCATTCGGTCCCCCGAGTTGATTCAAATGGCCCTTGATTATGCCGTGGGTCATCAAATGGGCGATGGGAAACCAGAAATCCTGCTTCTGCAAATCTTCGTAGAGCACATCATCGCGATAAGTCATGGCCCGGTCCCGCCGACTGATGGAAGGCACATTGGCATAACCGTAATCGGAGCCCTGCATCCAGATGGTGTTGGCGTATTTCAACCACCAGGGACTCAACCAGGTGCCTGAGGTGATATTCAGGAAAATTTCGGGATTCTCTTGCCGAACCGCCCGGCAGAGATCAATCACCGCCTCCATCACCGCCCGCCGGGAATAAAGGCCCGGCAGATGGCCGTGGTCAGGCTCACTACAGGAAAACTGAATGCCGTCCCATTTGTAGTACCCCACCTGATACTCTCGGACAAAATCAGTCACTCTCTTCTTGAGGAGAGCATGATACTTCCGGCCGGCCACACACAGCTGATTGCCCACGGTCTCATACCCGTGGTCCTTCATCCAATTAAGGCGCCAATCGCGATGAGAATAACCACCGATGGGACCAAACCAGATGCCCAACTGGGTGCCCATGGCCCCCAGGGCCTGAGAGATGGGTTGCAGGCCATTGGGAAACTGCTCCTTGTTGAGTTGCCAGTCGCTGCGGTAGACGTCCCAACCGTCATCCAGGACAAAGGCATCCAGGTTCAAGCCCCGCTCTTTGACCAAACGCTGGCGAAAAGAGGCCACCGTCTTTAAAACATTGGCTTCGGTCAGTGCCCGGGCTTGGTCTTTAACCATCACCGGCGCTCGCAAATCATACCAGCTGTTATAAAGAAGATAAGGCCGGGCCGGGGCCACTTTGATTGTCTCAAGATAACTCCAGAANCATTGCTTGACTATCGGGGTGGGCGTCAAAGCGGCCACCACCCATTCACTGGCTATCCACTCCGACCCAATCCGCACACCTATTTCTTGGCCACACCTCAACTCTGCCTGTTGGTTCCCCAGGCGGAGAAGATGATTTTCCGCTGTGGGATACTCCAGACCAAAAAAAGCTCCTCCCTGATCGATTAAAAAAGCCACGGGTTGACCAAAGCCGCCGGCCTTCAGTAATTTAATTTCTCCCTTAATCTGACTCAACCGCGGCCAGAACCAGCGCAGAAAATGGCCTCTTGCTTTCGGGTCGCGGACCTCCAACCGGCGCCGGGCGAAGAAATCATCCGGTTGGAGACGATAGACTAACTTCACCTCCAGAGAACTCCGGTCCATTTTGAACAGGAATATCAGATCCACTGCCCCGGTGAGCGATCTTTTAACCCGAAAATCACCGAGGGTAAAATCTTCCCGGGTTAGAACCACCGGATTAGCCGCATTATTCACTTTGTGGGGAGCCCGCCAGCCAGTCCACATCAGGTCCAGGCCAAAATCGCCGTCTGTCTCCACAGCAACTTCTTGAGCATTAAAAGAGGCCAGCCATTCACTGCGGGCTTTTAAATACTCATTAATGAGTTTCTTGTGGCGAAAGGTAATGGAGAGCGAAATTTTCTGATTAGCCAGGACAAATTCATCAAAATCCTTTATCTGGCGATGCCGAAAGGTAACTTCGGCGGCCAAAAGGTTAAAAGATAAAACAAATATAAGGCCAACTAAAAATACAGGCCAGAACTTCTTTTTAATTCTCATCGGCCATTTCTCCCTGAAGATATTTTCTCTTTGTTTTTCCTGGCTAAATTATCGCAATCCGCCCTGGGTGTCAATCACAAATTAGCAGCTANATTTCACAGGGCTTTATTCCTTTCCTGATAGACAAAAGGGACCATCAAGTCTTTATGGACAATCGAGGAAAAAGGGTTTATCCACTCTATTAAAGATAAAGCCCAGCTACGAGAGATAAGTATTCTTCCTCCCCATGGCCCNCTCCTCTCCTCTCTGGAGTTTTGAGGTGGATAAAAATCTNCGGCGGATTACCGACCGCAAAGGTCAGTAAAGGGACAGAAGCGGCAGGCATCCTTGGCAGCCAGCCTCACCCGCCGGGTTTTCAAACCAGCGGCAGAGGTA
>JGI24020J35080_1001397_pt1 | contig 12974 bp, 16 predicted proteins | sample Deesub1362A_J573_FD_35080 | JGI IMG/M metagenome (IMG submission 35080) | reverse complement strand
AGTGATGACAGAACCCAATGCAGTAATCACTGCAACTATAATTGTGACAGTAGTTTCACTCATGACAATTCACCTCCTTTCGGATTTAAGACTTTATCAATACCCTTAAATATAGCCACAGCCAGACGCTCATTGAATCCATCAAGGTCGATATCCAGTTTTGCTGCCTCTTCTGGATTACTGATAAACCCACATTCGATTAAGACTGCTGTATGGATACTCCTTCTCAGAATCTAGAGAGGTCTGGCAATGTATTGCTTTGCCCTTCGGTCATAGATTGGTTTGACACCACGATTCTTGAGTCCCAACGCAGAGAGCTCTTTTACAATGGAAGAAGCCAGACGATATCCCTCACTCAAGTTTCCTGATTTATCTTCTTTAGAAAAGCACCAGACCTCTGTACCGTGTGCTTGAGGACTGGATACTGCATTACAGTGGATGGAGACAATCTTTGCTTGATTGCGATTTGCCAGGTTTGTTCTTGCTGACAGACTCAGAGGGACATCTTTGGTTCTGGTCATCCAGACCAGATATTCTGGGTGGGTGTCGAAAATTGCTTTGAGGATTAAGCCGATGTTGAGGTTAACATCGCTTTCTTTAAGTTTGAATTTAGGGTTTGTTGCACCGGGGTCACCACCTCCATGACCCAGATCAAGTACCAACCTGATCTTATCCATTTTGCATCCTCCTTTCCCGATTTTCGGTTCTGGAGGATAGCCAATTCAAACATCATTTTTTAAACAAAAGATATGTAATCATTCCTGAAAGGATGATCTGTAAAACGATCATCCCGATCTTGAACCATCGGTCACTCTTTCTCTCATCAATTTTCAGATGATGTTTTAGATGATTGTTCAAACCTTCTTCTATCTTCATAATCTTGCCCTCTATCCTCGGCAGGACCTCATCTATAAGAAGTTCAATTTTACCTTTAAGTTCGCCTATGGTTGAGTTTCTACTTTTCATTTTCCTAATCTATGCAAATTGAATTTTGATTGTTTGTCTGCCTAGCTGTCTGGCAACATCATATACAGTAACCTCAGTAATTACTGTCTCAGTGGAACTGGTTAAGGTCACCTCAGCATAGCCATTTACCAGATTCACCTGCCAGGCAGAGAGTCTTCCTCGTTGAGTTCTTATTTCCATCAGATCATTGTCCTCAGGAGAGGTCATATCCTCACCAGTCTCTCCGTTTTTCTTCTGAATCATAATCTTACAGCTTGAAACCCCATCAGCAGGAATATCAGGAAAACCATCTGGAGGATTATCATCTGTGGCGTCTGTCCAGATAACAAAATAGTCCTTCTTCTCAACTCCTGAAAGGTCTGCCTTTACTCTATATCTGGTGTAATCCATCATGACAGCTTCATCATCAGGGATGGTTATATCCGAAACCTTTGTTACATCAGTTACACCCAAGACGTCCCTTAAGCTGGAATCTGGAAATATTTCTGATCTCTGAGGATCAATTCTATTACCATCCTGATCTACAATCTGGCTTGCAACACCGATAATATCGTAAGCCTTATACGGACCTGTTGGGGCAGTTGCAAATACAATAAGCATTGTTCTTCCTCCTTTTTACTTCACTCCGATTACCATGTAATATGCCAATCCCCCGGTATGTGGCCATTGGCTCAAAGGTCTTCCTACATCCCAGTCTCCTACAGCAACCTGTCGGTTGGAACGATAAAAACACCCAAGCTTGTCATTGTCGTCCACATCGCCGGTAGTCTGTATGTAATACATACTGGTAAATATTGCCACTTCTGTATAGCCTGAAGGGGGACCAGGAATATATCCTCCATTCGATACCGTCCCGGTCCGAAAGGAATATTGCTTGGCGGCTGCCAGTCCATCCAGCTTGCTCTTATCAGAAGCAGACATAAAGCCATGTCTTGAAGATGTTGCGAGGGCATGCTCTGAACCTCCCTGTCCTCTGTGAGAAACCCCATCTAAAAGGTCGGCATCTAAACCTGAACCTGCACCGTCAACTGTTTTAAGGAGAGATAGAATCTCCTGTGCGGTCATATCCGCAGTAGCCCCTGCTTCAATGCCATCAAGCTTTGCTTTATCGCTTGCAGACATAAATCCAGCCTTAGAAGTGGTGGCTGCTGGATGTTCAGAAGTTCCACCTCTACCTCTGTGTTGGGCACCATCCAGAAGGTCTGCATCCAGACCAGAACCAGCTCCATCAACGGTTTTCAAGAGAGCAAGAATCTCATCCGCAGTCTGGTCTCTGGTTGCTCCTGATTCTATCCCATCGAGTTTTGCCTTATCAGTGGCGGACATAGCGCCATTGGAAGTAGGAGTGGCATTCTTTATACCAATAGAAACTGTCCCTGTGGTACCACCTCCGGTTAAAGGAGCAGAAGGTTGAATCTTGGTAATTCCCTTAAAACTCCCGTCTTCCTTGAGCATGACATCAAGACGAGAATCCAGACTGCTTTTAGAACCTCTTGCTTTTACTACCTCATCCTTTACAGGCTTGATCTTGTTATCCACATCTCTAAATGTAGCTATTGGATTGGAACCCGAAGGATTGTTCATGGCATTGAAAGCATCTGCTTCGTCCTCGGTTATATCTGACAGATCCCGAAATGCCAGGACTTCTTTTCCAGAATATTTGCGGAAGCGAAGATCGATCTCATTTACTTTTGGGTTCTTGGGATCATCCGCATTGGTAATAGCGGTTGCTCCTGCTTTAAGTACCACTCTTGCCAGTTCAATTTCTGGATCAGATGGGGGAGAGGTTGATACTTTCAGTTGATAACTATCCTGAATATACTTGTTCTGGTAGGTGCCAATCTCATCCACAAAGTATGGCTCGACTTCAATCTCATTGTATCTGAGTGTGAAATAAATTGTCCTGGTGCCACTTGCAGGAACCAAACTTGTGCAATCTATCTCCTGAACCGATTCTATCTCCGGGTCGTTTCCAGAAGTATCCAGTGCCCGACCTCCATGCACCTGCACTTTTAAAGAGGGAGGAGAGGTCTCTGTAACCTCAAGACCAACCACAATCCCTTCTGAATGTTCATTAGCCAGGTGTTTTTTTCTTTTCTCGTTCCAGTAGTTCTGTTCAGTCTCTGCCTCAGTGCGGTTGACGAACAGATACTTAAGCCATTTTAATCTTTTAAGTGCCATAGCTAACCTCCTGTCTCAATATCTATTCCTACTGTGGAACGAACCCCAACCTGCCAGAAGCTGTCATACCAGCCATAATGGATAACCCTGGTATGAGCAGGTTTTTGGAGTTCCACCACAGCCGTTATCTTTCTTTTCTGTTCAGGTGTGAGTTTCTCAAAAGAATTGACGATTACCGAAAAGCTGTGCGGATCTTCTCTTGCCTCATAAATCTTTGTATCCTCACCAATGGTAGAGACAATTCCTATTCTCCAGCCTGCCTTGAATGGCTCGATAATCTCCGGTCTTATTCCAGTATAAATCTCAACGAAGGTCTTGATTCCTTCTATGGTTCCTCTCCACTTATAGAGATCAACTATCTTCCTTATAAGCTCTCGTCTTTTGCTCTCAGGCCAGGTCTCATCCAGTTCAAGTGCAGTCCAGGAAGCAAGCCAGGGAAGAAAATCTTTCCTTGTTCTTTCTGGACTCAGGTAATTGTGAATCCCATCGATCTCATCTTCGAGCTTCTGCAGAATATCTCCGAAGAGGGAAAGGAAACGATAAAGGTATCCTTCTTTTCCATCTTCACGATAGATAGCCGGAAGATTTTTGAATAGATAATCAGTAAAACTTTCTTTCATATCATCCTCACACCACAGTAATAGAAACCGTCCCACATAAAGGGAGCTGGTTCTTCTCAATAGTAAGATTGGAAGCTGGAGTGGTAATGGTCTCTACATGATCCACTCCATGAATCCTCTCCATCAACTCATAAAGTTCTGAAAGATATACATCTCTACCAAAGTCCCAGCCAGAACCTCGTTCAAGTGAAACTCCTTCAATGTAATCCACTGCCTTCTGTGCTTCTCCTCCATATTCAGGATTGAGAAACTCTGCAATTACCTTCTTCACCTTATCTTCCAGTGCGCTGGCATTTGCTTCTTCAGTCTTAACAACAGTAGCTTTGATATCCACTGGAATATATTCCGGGTCAATGACATAGAGTTGAGCGGTTACCAATCTTCTGGTATCCAGATATTCTCGGATTGCATTTCTTAAAGCCATGCTTAAGGTTCCACCGCCCTTGGGCATAGCAATCACAGAGACAACTCCGGGTATCTCTTCAGTTGGTTTTGCTGGATCAAAGAGAGGAAGAGTCTTGGCCCTGGCTATTCCTGTAGAACTTTCCAGAGTCAAGGTTTCAAAGTCCTCATTGGTCACTGCTCGATTTCTGGTCTTGAGTTGTTCAGTAGGACCTCTTTCTATTGCCTGTTCAACAGTCTCTTCATCTCCACCGCCTTTAGCAGCTTCTTTATTAAAACAGGAATCTATATAAACATGGGAACTTCGCAGTTGATTTATGGTAAATGCTCCTACATTTCCTCGGGTGCCTCCGCCGTATCTATATGGAGAAGCCTTGATATTATCAGTGCCAGCAGCAGGAATCTTTCCTTTTTCTCCATCACCAAAGAGAATCTCACCTGTGCCCCGGTTAAGGACATAATGCTTATCCTGTGAAGAGGACATGGTGAAGTCATCAACTTCCTTCCATTCCTGAAATCCCAGCCCTTCATCCACCAGAATCTTGATATCGAGCACAGGTACATTGGCAAGATAAAACCTCTGATCTGGCAGACCATTACTTGAACCTAAAATCTCCTCATCTATCTGGGCAGCATTGGAGACAGAGACCCTTCCATAAATCTCATCTATCTTGAAATATCTGATAGAGGAGAAACTTGCACCTGAAGAAGCAGATGTTATTCTGAACCTGAGCCAGGTTGCTCTGATATCATTTATCTTTGCTGGCTCCCAGTCAGAAGGAATGGTAAAGGTAATCTCTCCTGATTTAGAGAAGACCTCTGTCTCATCCTCAACTTCAAGAGAAGCCCATTCAAAAGTGCCATCGGGTAAAGAGCGGTAATATTCCCACACTCCATCAATATTGCCTGTTCGGGGAGTATCTATAAAGACCACCAGTTTCTCAAAATAGTTATCTTCCTGATAGGCAAGATAGAGGATATCTCCAGAAGATAAAGGTTTAGAAAGAGGATTAAAAGAGTTCGCTGGATCATTTGCATAGGATGTAAAGTCAGAATACTTTCCCTCCTGGAATCCAAAACAGCGATATATCTTCGCTGCATGGATAATCAGGTCATTATCAGTGGTAAAGATAATCTGTTCTTCTCCTGCGCCAGAGGTAGCCACTTCAAATCCCTTTCTCAGGAAGACATCAAAGGTCTGTGGTGCGGAGAGTTTAAAGAACTCCATTGCCTTTGCCACAGAGGGAGGAGTAAGGGTTACCCCAATCATATTGAGGTATTCCCGCATGTGTTTGGGAAGGACCTGATTGAGCCTGTAGATGAGTTCTTCTATTCCCAGGGCAAAGAGTTCAATCAATGTTATCCCTGGATCAGAGACATTCCAGTCTGTCCACTCTGGACATCTTTTGGGAATCTCTTTAATAAGAGAATCCTTTATTGCACGCCAGTCCCGATCATCAAAATTGGGAACCGGAATAAGTCTTCCTTTAGTTGCCATATAAATCTCTCCTAAGGGAAACCCTTCCTGAAGAAGGGATATACAAAGTTATCCTCGGTATTGGTCCTGCGTATGATATAGTTAACATCCACTAAAACCCTCTCTTCAGAGAGTCTTGCAGAAACCTTCTTAACAATAATTCTTGGTTCCCAGCGTTTAAGAGCATTGGTTACATAAAACTCAATCTTGCCTGCGAGTGTGGCATCAGCAGGATCAAACACAAGGTCATGAACCGCACAGCCAAAATCAGGTCTCATCGCCCGTTCTCCGAGGGCAGTGCCCAGAATAATCTGGCAGGCTTCCTTAATATCCTCTTCATATCTCTGCAGGCGATTTCCACCTTTAGCATTTACCTGAACTGGAAAAGCCCAGCCTACTCCCAAGAACTCTCCTGGCATCAGTAAACCCTCCCAATATGTCCTCCATCAGGTGCACCAGCAGTGGTCTGAACCACAGCGTTCTGGACGATCTCATCCACCACACCTTCAGCAATACAATCAGCAAGGATCCTCAAGTTTTTTGAAGGTGCAAGGTCCTGATTGTTTGCTTCTGAGCCTTCCTGAGGAATGGTGTTTACAGAACCCCACTGGGAGATAAGCAAATTATATATTCTGTCTGATAAACTCTGTTTTGATAATGCCATCAGCTTTCTCCTTTCACTGTGGTAGAACAGCCAATAGGCTGACCAGTGACATAACAAACTGGATGGGTGTTCTTACACTCAACTCCTGAAAGTTTACTTCCTTCACCAATATCCACATAAGGTGCCTTCACAATCACCTTCTGATTCGCCTCAATCTTTATCCTGTTTTCTTTGCATTCCCATTCCATATACTGACCCGACTTATCCTCAATTCTTATCTTCTCTTTGCCACTGCGATCGTCGAAGATAATCTTATGACCCGATTTGGTCTCAAGAACACGCACATCCTTATCTGCATCTTTTGGTTTTCCATCGACTTCATTGAACCAGTAAGTCCACGCTTTTCTCGGAGGTATCGTCTTACCTCTTCATTAAGACAGTTTGCCCATTGCTTTACCAGTTCTTCTTTAATGGGTGGTCTCTTTATCTGTTTTTGAAATGGTCGTGGAATATTTAATTTGTCTCCCAGTTCCAGAAGGGTATCCTTAAAACTCCTGCCACTTGAATGCATAATGAAATCAAAGGCACTTCCCTTGCCACAACCGGCAAAACATGCCCAGGCCAGAGTTTTCTTGTTAAAAGCAAAGGAACTGTGTTTATCATTATGAAAAGGACAGAGCCCGGTTACCCATGAATCTGTACCATCTTTCTGGTTTTTTATCTGACCATAGATATCGTGAAATGTAAGCTGAGATAAAATAGACTCTTTATATCTCCTCCAGACTTCATTTTTATCTGTCATCATTATTACCCCGATATTTCCAGTACTTCTGCAAGATGCGATAAACAAGTGCCCTAGCATGCCTTCGATCCGAGGCAAAGAAGACAAAGACCTTGTATTTCACACTCCAGGAAACAAGAGAATTCATAGCTGCTTTAGGATTCATCTTGGTAAAAGCAGGTGCCTTAAGAAAGTCAGAAAGACTTGATTCAATAACTATGGCACTGTAATCAAATCCTGAAAGACGCTTTAATTCCTTTTCAAACCTTGCCCGTCCAGCACCAAGAGAAGCATAGGCATCCTCCTTTGTCTTGCGTTCGACAGTAATCTTATCCTCAAGTCCGAGAATGGAATAATCCCCGGATTTAAGGACCTTTATTACAGCGCCCTCAAACTTATAGGGATGTTGCTCCCGGCTATCGATAACAATTGTGAATTCTTTCTTATCCTTTCTCTTCACACAAAAACCTCGCTAAATTGGTAAACCGCCTCTGTTGGTGATTACGGCGGATGATCTTCGGTATCTCTTCCCTCTGGCCGATGAGAATCAAGACTCGTTTGGCTCTACTCACCGCAGTATAGAGCCAGTTGCGTTGCATTATCAGGGGACCAAAGGAACGATGGATAGGAATTATGATTATCGGAGCTTCACTTCCCTGAAATTTGTGACAGGTTATACAATAGGCAAGCTCCAGATTATTCTCATGTAAAGGAATCTCTACCAGGCGGTCTGGATTCTCAAAATCGACATATATGGTCTTCTCTTGAAGATTGATGGAACGGATATACCCGATATCTCCATTAATGATGTCCTTTTCGTATTCGTTCTTGGTCTGGATAACCTTATCTCCGATCTTGAAAGGACAGTTTTCAATCTTGGGATTTTTATTCAATCTCTCCTGGCATTCCTTATTTAATGCCTTGCAGGAAAGAGCAGTTTTCTCCCTGAGAGGAGAAATAATCTGAACATCTCTTAAGGGATCAATGTCGTAAGATTCTTTTAGCCTGTAAGTTAGAAGTTCAAAGATAGTCTCCCGGATAGATTCCTCATCATCCCGGCGCAAGAAGAAAAAATCCTTAGCCTTAGAGTTTTCCAGCTCAATATCCTCACCATTTTTGATTCGATGGCAGTTTCTGACGATTAAACCCTCATCCTGTCTTTTGATTATGGTAAGCTCTGTGAAGGGAATCGCTCCTGAGGAGATCATATCCTTAAGAATATTCCCTGGACCTACAGAAGGAAGTTGATATGTATCGCCAACCATAATCAATCTGGTATTGGGTGCCACAGCATCCAGAAGAGAAGCCATGAGAGAAACATCGATCATGCTTACCTCATCAAGGATGATGATATCTGCGGGAATGGGATTGTTTGCATCACGAGTAAAATAAAAACCATTCCCATCCTTCTGTGGTTCAAGAAGCTTGTGGATGGTTTTTGCTCTTATTCCTGACTCTTCATAGATGCGTTTGGCTGCCTTTCCTGTTGGTGCAGCTAAAGCGACTTTAGCATCAGGAAAGGAGCTGATTATCTTCTTGATGGTAAATGTCTTTCCTGTACCCGGAGCACCGGTCAGGATGAATACCTGATTTTCAACCGCCTTTATAAGGGCATCGATCTGATCTTCTTTAAGATCATCGTATTGAGGCTCTCCTGAAGGAACTTTTTGAGAGCAGAGTGCTTTGAGTTTCTCACCGATGAGTTTTTCATTCTCATAAAAGCATTGAAGATAGATGAGGTCATCAATCCTTATGAGATGTCCATCTTCTATCATCTGTTCTATGACATGAAGAATCTTCTCCTTTGAAACCCGAAGCAGTTTCTGTGATTCGTTAATAAGAAATTCTAAAGGTAAGCAGGTGTGTCCGAGGTTAAAGGCACTTTCTTTAAGCACATGGATAATACCAGCCTGGATTCTCGGTTTTCCTTCTTTATCAAAGCCAACTTTTTGAGCTACCTCATCAGCAGAGAGAAAACCTATACCATCAATATCCTCAATAAGCTGGTAAGGATTCTCTCTTATCTTCTCCGGTGCCTGCTGACCGTAGAGTTCTATGATTCTGGAGACAGCCCGCTTGGATATTCTTGTTCCTGCTACAATCCCTTTGAGTTGCAACTGGAGTTCTTCATTGGCTTCGTTATTCTTGAGCATGCAGGAGATCTCCAGAGCTCGCCTCTGAGTGATCCCAGGAATCTCTTTGGCTATTTTCTCTGGATCGGATTTGCAGACCTCAAGGGTCTCCTCACCAAATTTGTTTACCAGCTTCTTGGATATTTCCGGTCCTATCCATTTACAGTTCTCCATAAGATAGGCACGGATGGCTGATAACTCTTTGGGATAGGAGGTTCTGTATTCGGTAAAATAGAAAGTATCACCCCAGCGAGGATGGTGTTCCCACTTTCCTTTGAAATGGTACTCCATCCCTATCTGAGGGGAGATCATATTTCCTTTAACAGAGACTCCATTGTCCAGTTTTCCAATAAGAAAACACAGCTTGTGAAATCTTATATCCTGAAGAATGCCAGAGATGGTATTACCATTTCCTTGCATAGTCTTTACACCCATCCTTAAGTTCTTCCAAAATCCTAAAAAGGAAGGTCCTCTTCACTATCATCCTCTGCTATATCTTCTTCTGTATCCGTAGCCCGCTCATATCCAGCAAAGGGAACTATATTGCGCTTCTTGATATTTCCTTCACTGTCTTCATACTCTTCCGTCAGCACCGAGACATAACATTTCCTGCCTTCCAGAAGACTGGGTGTAAGATCAATCTCACCGGATACATCCAATCCCAGACGGGAACAGATGAGCTTTACTCTCTTTAGTGCGGCTTCAGAGAAAACCATATTGTCGAAGATAAATCGGCCGATATGTTCTCCCTGAATCACCTCAAAGCGAAGCTTCCACATCTCATCTCCATACTGGGTGGATGCTTCTTCTATCTCGGTTAACCTGCATAGATATTTCCCATCAGGAAGTGGAGAAAAATCCTGCACATCATCAATCTTGGAAAAATCAATCTTAGGCATTTTGGTCCTCCTTTCTTTCTTGATTTTCATTGCCTTTAGTGGCAATGGCAGATTCAAATTTGGAAATGATGACCTCTGCATTCTCAGATGTGAGATCATCTAAACTCTCTGCACCGTAGGCAGCCAGTCGCCTTTCCACCTGTTCTGGTGTCATCTTGAACTGCTCGATGTATCTTTTGATTTTTTCTTTTTGTATCTCAGAGGCATATTGAATTGGTCTGGCTTGCCGGTTCAGATACTGCTTGCCGAATAGCTTCTCAAAGGTGGAGTAGGTACATTCAAACTCCTCTTTGGGGAGCTTGTTACTCCGATCCTTGATACAGAAGCCCATGTGGCGGCCTTTCTCATCCACATACATGCGGACGATCGTGTCGAACATGTAGGGAAGCGATTTCTCACCATCAAAGGTCTCACCAATAGCCACCATAAAGGAGCCTTCCTTGTATTTGGTCTTCTCCCGAGCGGTGACAATGACATTCATATCCAGAGCGATGAGTTTGCGAATAAACTCCTTGAATTCTGCCTTTACAGTCATCCAATCCTTGGGTTGAAGGTCATAGAACTCATACTTGTAGCCCTTGCTTCCTTTGTTTCTCTTAAGGAATATATCGCTCCATTTCTTCTGCAGAGAATCCCAGTACACAGTGATGGGATCGACTACCAGTGTCCGATACGAATGCTTATTGGTAAGTAGCCAGTCCACTGCAGCCATCACCTCATCTGGTGTGTTGGCTCTGAGGACATCGAACTTAAAGGCATCTCCATAGAGGTCTGTTCCACCTTCAAGATCAATGACCACTGGTTTTGGGAATTGAAGTGAAAGGGTGGTCTTTCCTACACCAGAATCTCCCCAGAGAAAGAGCTTTAGCCTCTTTTTCAGAGAAGTGGCTTTCTGAAAAGGAGAGCCATCCTTTCCTCCCAGTTTTTTTGAGAAATCAATGTGTATCGATTTCTCCTGCCTTTCCTCTTCTGGCAATTCAACTTCTGTCTTCATCACGATCACCTCCTTTAAAATTTCCTGCATCTTTCCCAATACCCACAGAAACGAGGGCTACAATGCCACCCGTTGGGATTGGGATAAAAAATTCCTTTTTCAATTGCTAACGCTACCTTCTCGATTAAATTCAGAAGCCAGCGACAATCTTCATTGGTGCGGGATGTCTGTATCTGCACAGCCTTTGGCTGCCTGGTCTTTATGATGGCGTCCATTCTGAGGTTCTTTTCTATCTGCTTCTTTGAGGCACGATAACCCAGGCTGTAGACAGTAAACTGAAGGTCCTTATCAATCTCATCCTGGTTGGGTGTGCGGTTGTAAGCCTTGTTATCAACGATGGTGCCGTCAGCTTCAATCAGGTCCCAGATGCCTTTAAGCTCAAAAGGGAACTCATTACCGAGGCTGATACAGAACTCCTCTTCAACAATAATTGGTCGAACCCTGGGTGCAATGATCTTATGGTGAGTGGCAACTATGGAAACGCCCTGGTCTTTTAGCTTTGCTGGATTTTCATTTTCCTCGAAACAAACCTCTTCATTGTTAAGCACTTCATCATATCGGGTAGCGAAATAGTCCTGCATATCAGATAGAGGAAGGTCAGAATCAGAATGGACCTTCTGACGGTAGTTCTTCTCCAAAGTCTCATGCCAGACCCTGGATTGAACCATAGCACCTGAAGGTGGGAGCTTAAGATCGTATATATATCGGAATTCGTATTGTCTGGGACATCTCAAAAACATATTTAGTTGCGTGAAACTCAAATATTTCTTTTCCATTTAAAAACTCCCTTCTGCTTCAAACCTGTTTTATCTGGCATTCTTTTGCCTGATTAATCTGTCTACCTCACGACGAATCGCCCTTTCTGTTTCCTTGTCAAAATCCTTACTGTCAGCCCAGAATCTGAAGCGTTCATCCAGGTCTGCATCCTTAAATTTGGAGAAGTAGCCCTGAAATTGCTCTGCCTGAATTCGGACATCTTTCTTACTTAGTTCCATAATAGGCCTCCCATTATCTTGGCTTTCATAAAGGGAGCGCCTAGTGTCGGCTAAATTGATGCAAAGGGATTTTGAAAAAAAGACTTGACTTATACACATTTATTGTGTATAATTAACCCCTGAAATGAAACAAAATCGGAATATAAAGGCGCTATATAGTAGAGGAATTGCAACCAGGAGGAATCAGATATGAGAAAAATGAGAAAAAGAATTAATATCGACAGGACAGTGTGGCAGAAGTTACGAGACCTTCAATTCGGCGATAGTCAGAATTTCAGCGAGCTCGTTTCCTATCTTCTAAAAGATTATCTTTCAAAAGAAAGAAAGGTAAAAACTAAACCAGGGCCCAGGGCAACTATAGATATTACCATTGATAACAATCTCTGGGAAAAGGCTAAAACACAGGCCCTGGTAGAAGATATGTCGATGAGCCAGCTTGTAAGACGGCTGCTTAAGAATTATCTGGAGTCAAAAACAGGAGGGAAGAAGCCATGAAGGACAATAATTCTAAAGAAAGAAAGGCTTGTGGCTTATATCTCCGGGTGTCTACAGATAGGCAGGCAAGTATAAAGGAAGGATCCCTCGATACTCAGCTCAGCACACTTACCAAATACACAGAGATAAAAACAAGCAACAGTGATGAAGAGTGGTATGTGGCTGAGGTTTATCGGGAAGAAGGAAAATCAGGAAAGAATACAGACAGACCAGAATATCAACGCATGATCAAGGACATAAAGGCAGGAAAACTGGATGTCCTTCTCTGCACCAAGATAGACAGAGTCCATCGTTCCCTGGTTGATTTTTATAAACTTCATGAACTCTTGGAAGCACACAATGTCACCTTTGTTTCTTTAAGCGAGAACTGGGATACATCCACACCAATGGGCAGATTTGGATTGAAACTGACCTTAGCCGTAGCAGAA
>JGI24020J35080_1001387_pt1 | contig 13073 bp, 13 predicted proteins | sample Deesub1362A_J573_FD_35080 | JGI IMG/M metagenome (IMG submission 35080) | reverse complement strand
CTTACACCATTCGCGCAGGGTTTCCCTCTCACCGAGGTACTTATAGTAGGGCACGCCGTAACCGCAGCTTGTCATTACCTCCTGTATGTGCAGCAGGATTATCTGCCTCGCATAGGAGGGCACCTCCAGCTTCATCCTGGCCATTAAGCCTCTTCTCTCAGCCTCCTCAAGGGAGAGCACCTCTCCCCTGCAGTACAGGCGGAGAACCATCGGCTTGGCGTCGAAGCTGCAGAACATCACCGTAACCATTCCCCCCTGGGCTATGTGCCTCGCTGTCTCATTGCCGCTTCCCGGGTAGTCGATGTAGGCCACGGTTTTGCTGTCGATTACCGAGAAGGTTTTGTACCCCTTCGGAGAAATGTTAACCCTCCCTCCCCCGGAAGGAGCAGAGGCGACGAAGAATATCCTCTGGGCCTCGATGAACCTTTTCAGGTCCTCATCCAGCTCCGGGTAAAACTCTGCCATTTTTTCCATTCTCCAGAGGCTTCGAAGCTTCTCGCGAGGTTCGCCTTAGAGGATGCGAACTCCCTGAATCTTACTTCAGCCTTATCCGACTTTCGCTTTATAAAATTTCTCTTTGGAATTCATTATTCTTTCAATCCTACAATAGTCTTATTCTGACTGGTTGTGCATGCGGTTGTCACAACCTGCTGGTTGTCTTTCAATCCTACAATAGTCTTATTCTGACAATCTGAAGTTTAGAAGTAACTTCCCGTGGTGGAAGTTCTTTCAATCCTACAATAGTCTTATTCTGACAGCCCGGGGCCCTCCCCCCCATGAAATAAGCAAAAATCTTTCAATCCTACAATAGTCTTATTCTGACTTATAACAGAGGATATAGCAAAACAGAAGCTCATAATCTTTCAATCCTACAATAGTCTTATTCTGACTTACATCGCCATAGTCCTTGCTGTTTTCTCAGTAATCTTTCAATCCTACAATAGTCTTATTCTGACCCTTCTTTTGCGAAGTAAAACCGACTAAATAGGAACTTTCAATCCTACAATAGTCTTATTCTGACTAACCTTCAGGTACTCGCAGAGTTTGCTGAATGACTTCTTTCAATCCTACAATAGTCTTATTCTGACATAGCCTAAATCAATTAAGAGCTTCTTCGCAAAATCCTTTCAATCCTACAATAGTCTTATTCTGACCCGCTCGACATTTTCATATTTCGCCATGATTCCATATAAAATTTGCCTATTTTCGTGTGGTGCCGTCGTGGATCTCCAGTAGTGCACCGACTTTATAAACATCCACGACTCAGAGGATATTGCTCGGCTCCACCTTGGGCTCGCCTATAAACTTCTTCTTCAAATACTTGGAGTCATTTAGTATGTATATAATCACCGAGTCCTCTTCTGGTACTATAATTTCTTTCAATCCGAGTTCTATCTCCTTGAGCGCCGAGTTTGTCAGCGTACCCTCAAAAACAGAATTCTGTATCCAGTCCAGGTACTGCCTGAGAAATGCTCTAACCTTATTAACCCGCTCCACACTTATGTCATAGACTATAATAACATACATTACCACCACATCCTGAAGGCAGCATATCTGCTTGTGCCCAAGAGATGCTTAATCAACTTGTAGCACTCTAGGCGAATTAACCTGCGGTATGAAACCTTTCTGCCCAGCGAGCGGTGTTTAATTGTCGTTTTAAGGCGTTCGTCATAGTGCTGCAGGAAGATGCGCTTCCCTTCCTCATTCAGAAGGCAGTAGTTCAGCTCACGTTCAAAGTGCTCCTCACGCAGAATGCCCTTATTGAGCAGCTTAAATATAACCCTGTCGCCGAGGAAGGGCTTGAAAATCTCGCTTATGTCCAGGCTGAGCGAATACCGGCGCTCAAAGGGCTCATGCAGATACGAAATCGCCGGGCTCAGCTGGGTGTTGTATATCTCGCCCAGCGTGGTGGCGTACACCAGAGAGTTGGCAAAGGAGATTAGAGCGTTGACCATGTTCTTCGGCGGTCTTCGCGTGCGCTTCTCAAACCTGAACTTCTCTGGCAATATCTCATCGAAGGCGGAATAGTACACGCTGCGCATGTTGCCCTCTACATTCATGAGTTCTGTTACTTTTCTTGCGTCGTCTATCCTGCCTTCCCATTCCTCGAACGCTTCAATCGCCTCTTTTGCCTTGTAGTACTGCAGATTCTTCTTCATGTTCCACGCCGCGCCCCTGACTATCTCCTTGGCAAGGAACATGCGCTTTCCGTGGTCGAGGTAGTGCTCTGCCTGCCTCACTATCACCTCCCCCGAGATGAGGCTCTCCCGCGGATAAAAGCTTCCCTCATAGTAGCCGTAGTGGTTGAAGAAGTGCACACAGATGCCCTGCTTTGCTAAGTAGCTCATAACCCCAGAGGTGAAGGTGACTCTGCCGTAGCAGTAGATGGTGTGAATCTTATTCACGGGCAGAAGGTAGCGCCCATCCTTGTTGACGAAGTACACCGTGTTCTCCTTCCGCTTGAGCACACCGTTACGTGTGAGGTAGAAGTTCGCCTTCATCTAAACCACCCAGCAGAATTCGAAGTAGCTGCATTTGCGACAGTAGCGCTTTTTCTCAGCCTTCGGGGGCTCTTTCTCGGCGACTATGCGTGCAATCTCAGCGAGGATTCCCTCTATCTCCTCCTCATCTTCGCTGCTCAGCACAACCTCCTCCCGCCTGCGCATCAGCGGGTAGTTTATTATCCCCCTCGCCTTTACTCCGCGCTGCTTCAAATAGTAGAGGTAGTAGAGCATCTGGTACCGGTGCGCTTTCTCCATGCGCCTGGACTTCTTAACCTCGTGGAGCACTATTTCGTCGCCACGCTTGAGGAAGTCTATCTTTATTGCNCCAATGGCTACTTCCCGCTTGTGGCGCGTGTAGCTGCCCTGGTGAAGCACCCTGCCGAGAGCTACGGTATCGCTGGTGTGCTCCATTGTGGCGAGGTGTGAGAAGAGCCAGAGCTTTGTCTTGCAGATGAAGTAGTAGTTGACCTGAACGCCTGTTATGTGGGCATGCTCAGCATCGCTCAGCGAAAGCAGCCCCTCCATGGTTTTATTCTGAGGTTGTGGTTATAAGTAGGTTGTGTTTGCGAATGCTTCCGTTTATTTTGTATGCTTAATGTTATCATCTAAATAAACATATATGCCCGATTTTGTTTGATAAATTTGATTTTTAGATTTAGATTAGATTATGTTAGTTGGACTGCTCTCGTTAGTGCGTTCAAATCCTACAGAGTAGCTATACGGGAATGTGCATATTCTGAATCTCTTACCCTTAACATTTTCCTGCACATAAAAGTGGATTAGCTCTCTAAATTCCTCTAGTTCACTTTTAACCCACCATAATGGCACCTTAGCCATGTACTCAACAGATAGAGCTTTTTCTCCCAGTTCATTAAAGATGCTTTCAGGTATAACTTCCACTTTTTGGTATTTCTCTTCACGAACCTGAATAATCTTTCCTTCTTCCTCACTATAGGCGATTTCTGCAGGACTATATCCAAAGAGGGAGCAAATTTCGAAAACTCCTTTTAAATTTGATGGTATTGATAGAGAATTGTCCTGATAAACTATATCATACACAGAATCGCAGAAATCTTTTATATCCTTATAGCTGCAAGCTTTAAGAAATTTATTTAAGTTTTCCAGTGATTTAGATAATATATCCTCATTATATGGCAATTCCTTAGGTGGTAGAAACACCTTCAATTGATGTACAATTCCATTTTCTTCAGGAACTTTTCCTTTTCTGTTAAGCCTGCCTGCTCTCTGACCAAGAGCATCAGGAGGAGCCAGTTCAGTGTACATTACATCGCAAGAGATATCGAGGGACACTTCAATAACCTGAGTAGCCACCAGTATAAAGGGCTTTATTTTAACTTTTTCCATGATATCATTCTCTTTCTTTACTCTGTCTTTAAATATAAATTGAGAATGGTATAGGATAATGTTTTTATCAGAACCCATAAAAGAAACAAGCTCTTTATAGAAGTTTATTGCTCTTTCTACTGTATTGAGAATGATGAATTGATTAAGTCCTTTTTCATAATTATTCTTAATTTCATTGAGGACTCTTTTGTTCGCTTTGTCTTCAATCAGATACTCATTTTCAAATCTTATGTAGAAAGGTCTGAAATTCAGCCCTTCAGAATCTGTGAACATTCTATAATTCCCGAATTCCTCAACTTTTCTCTTTATAAATTCAGGTAGTGTACCTGACATCAAAAGATGCGGAATATTCATTTTATTCAGTATTATAAACAAAGTTATCAGATGCTCCAGTGTGGATTTTTCATAGTAATGAACTTCATCGAAAATTAAAACAGCATTCTGCACATTTCCCAGAGCAAAATCAGCTTGGGAGAATCCGTGAACAAAAGAGTATATGAGATGGTCTATGGTGGTTATAGTTATAGGCTTGAAGAAGACATTTCCCTTAAACACCTCGCCTTTTATCTCTTCAATGTCTTTTTCGTCCAGCTTTTCTTCATCTTCATTTATTTTTTCATTTTTAAGTTTAATATAGCTTCTCCCATGGAATAGTCCCACATTATTTTCTCCAAAAATCTTACAAAGTCTGTCGTACATGGCATTGCTTGTGGTCTGGGTAGGCATGGCGAAAATTATTTTGTTTCTGTTGTGGTTTCTCATTATTTTCAAAGCCCAGAGAAGAGCAGCCTCTGTTTTGCCTCTACCACAGGGTGCAAATAGTATGGAGAAGGGCGACGCATTTTCATATATCTCTTTCTGATAGAGATACGGAGCATTATCGCCGAGAATAGTTTTTATAGGGTTATGTATTTCCAATACGGGGACGTATTCTAAACCATCCCTCAATACTGAGTCAAAATGGATCTTGCTACTGTTGTTTTCTTCAATATATTTTGAAAATGCAACGCTGGCATAGTCGTCGCAGATTTGAAGTATGGAGAAAAGATACGTGAAGATGGATTTGAGCTTTACTTTGTCAGGGTAATGCTGGATCTGGTTTATGAGGGCTTTTCTGTATTTAGATACTCTTCGTGTTCTGTATCTTGGTACTTCATTAATCTCTACTGGATTTAATTTGAAATAAGAGTCAAAGCCAAGTTTTGTGGACACATTTTCTATTCCTTTTATAAAATGAATTATGTCCTCTTTCAGAAATCTTGGTTTTCCAAAGTCTTCCACACTTTCGTATATCCCACTGTAAAGCTGCGTGTGATGCCCGAGAATCGCAGCAAGTTCTATTGGAGCATCTATGAGCTGAGGTATTTCACTGTGGCTCAGCAGGTAAAATCCGTACAGGGCATGGGGGTAATGCTGTGAGTGCTTTCCTTCTCTTATGTTATTCTGAAATTGCTCTGTTATTTTTCCTATATCATGAAGATAAACTGTCAAAAATAGGCTGCGAATGAATTCTGATTTTTCAAGATTCCAGCGTCTGCAGAACTGCTCTATTACACTATTATTTTTTTCAATATAGGATTTAAGAATCTTGAGGGCATCTTCTGTATGGCCTCTGAGAGTTTGGAAGTATTTTTCTGAATCTTTTCTGGCGAGTTTGGCTAGGATTTTCATTTAAGGTCACCAATGAGTATATTTAAAAAGTCATTGCACATATTTAGCAATTCAAGCTGACAATTAATGAAATCCAATGGAGGTCATACGACCCATACAGCCTCCTTATCGAATTTAATACACTTAACACTCTCCCTGAGACTCACAGCTCCATCCCTCGGCACTGAAATAGTCTTATACTCCACTGAAAACTTCCTCCCTCTCTGGTGGAACTTATACGGGATTTTCTCAATCATGCAGTTCTCGTGAATTCCTTCAACAACGCTGTGCACCTCTTCAGCTTCAACCACCTCAACTTCTGTCGGCTCAGAAACTTCAATGTCAATCAAGTCATCTGATGCTCCAAAGTAAAGAGGTCTTACAGGATTTAGAAGAGCCTTATAGATTCTTTCAATCTTCTCTTCATCGTCAACCAGAAATACCTCATAAACTGGATTTACAAGAAACTCTTTAAACATAGGCGATGAGGGGAATACCTTCTGAAACTTCCTTCCAGTACCCTTGAGTTTTAAAATCTTTGCCATCTCTCTAGATGTATCGCCAATTCTGACCGGTTTAATGCCAATTCTAAACCACTCCTGCAGGGTCAGGTCGTCCCTTCTCAAACCAAGAGCATTGGACAGCATTCCTCTAATTGTGGTGTAGGGGGGAACAGAATAGGTTAAAATAAGGCTGGTGCTTGTGGGCTTCCTGAAGGATGTAAAGTATAGCCCTTCCAGCCTGAGCTTCAATCCGTGCATCTAGCTACACCATGGAAACTGCCCTTTCAATAGCCTCAGCCGGGGTTAATACTTCTATGCCTTTCTCTGAGAGCACGTCTCTGACTTCATCTTCGTTGTTTATTACTCCAGAAACCATGCCAAAGAGAATGCTATCGCTGTAAGCTGAGACGTCATCCAGAATCTCCCTGAAACGGTTGATATTCAGATTTCTCTGGGAATCCAGTTCAAAGAGCTTCTGCAGTCTATGAGAATATTTATTCTGGAAGGAAATTGCTATTACATCTGGTGTAAAGTCTGTAAGGAGCCTTGCCTGCTTTGAGTAGTCTGAAATGAATCTTATCGCCTCAATTATTTTCTTAATTCTATCTTTCTTTACATTGTCATCCACGATGGGTTCAATTTTTACAGTTCTTTCCTTTTCGTCAATCCTTTCCTCAGAACCAACTCTGCTCACATCTATGGAGATGCCCACCTTGTAAATATTAGTGCCTATCTCCACATTTACAATATCGCCTTCCATCTTTCCAGCTTCAGAGGTTCTGTGACGCCTCGTGAGGAAGTCCACATTGGCGTTGTCATCAAAGGGCAGGAGTCCCTGAGCTGGAGAAACCTTAACTGGGGATACTCTCGTAACTGCCCCTTTCCCCTTCACAGTGGTCATAAATCCGAAGAGGTCGCAGTTTATACACTTCTCAACATCACCGCAGGTTTCTCCCTGGTCGTCTGGGATGCACATGTATTCATTATCATTAAGGCTACGCCTTATGGCTTCTCTCAGGTAAAAACGCATTGCCTGTCCGCTTACATAGGGGTATTCGATGCCTCCTTTCTTAAACTTCTTGATGTCTATATAGTTGCTCTCACCTTCCCCAGCGTTCAGATTGGTGAGATCTGTCTCAGAAAGCCACACAACATTTATCCCCTTTATGTCATTCATTTTACCGCACCTCCTGCTCTTGATTTTATTGAATAGTACATTGAAGAATATACCACAAGCAGGTCTCTGATTTCCTTCCACTGGTCTTCATAGGTCTTTACAAGCTGGATTAAGCCATCAAGAGCAGTTGGCTTAATCATAAACAACTCCCCTTCATCAAACCCGACAATTTTCCTTGAAATTTCTCTGAGAACGCTCCAGAATTCGTTGAGATTTCTCGCCTTATCCAGCTTATATAGCAAGCTCAGATTGTTCTTTGAAGCAACCGCTATTATATTCCCAACACTCTTTATTGTGTCTAGATTCTCCTTTGGAATTCCCATTCTCTTCCACCTCCACATATATATTAGAGTCTCAAAGTCTTCCCTGGATTCTCGAGAAAATCCCACATGTCCACCTTTCCTTGGCAGTAACTGTTTTGTGAAGTGCCTGAAGTCATCTTTAAGGAAGTATTCTGACAGTTTTTCCTGGATATCTCTTGTAATTTCCACTGGAGAACCCTTTAGATTATCGTTGAAAAAGTAAATTTCTTTTATAATATCTGCATAAATTGATATCTCCTCTTTTTTGACTATTTCTCTTAAAACATCTATGATATCCTGTTTCAGTGATATATTGTCATACTTCACATTTTTTACAGTCCCAAGAGGAATCTGAACAACAAACCACTGAGTAGCATAGTTGGAAGTGTCCTCAATTTCTGAGAAGAATCGTTCATAAAAACACAAAAGGGTGCTGTATTCTCCTGGGGTGTTTTCAACTTCGTTACTCCCCTTTCTTACCCTCAAGTTAGAATATCTTTCAGAGGGATTGAGTAACTCTCTATAGCTTTCTTTAAAATCTATTAAATCTCTGAGCGAACTCATTCTTGGAAGGAAAACAAATGCTTTGCCGCCTGGAAACGTTCTGTAAATTAGACCGGTATCAGCCCATACAAGTATTCCGAGGAGATAACATCTTGGACAAAAATTTTCAAAGTATTCTTTAAATGAATACATTTCACCGTCTTTATAAGAGCGAATCCCACTTAAACTCTTTATTTTTGTGACAAATGGATAAGAAGCCTGCTGGAGTTTCTTATAAGGTTTATAGAACTTCCCACCGCAAACAATACAGGTTTCATTACCATCCTTGTAGGCTAATTCTATAACTCTTTTTACAGTATCTACGACCTTATCCTGTGAGTAAATATCTTCCTTGAAAGCAACAATACCGCCAACTTTTGTACCTTCCTGAATAAGAATAAAATCCTTCTTAATTTCCTTTTTCTCACCAGTCTTATTATCTTCACCCCACACAACGAGATTCTGACGTATATTTTTTATTGCAATTCCGAGCTGCTCTGAGAATCTATTATTGTCAGAGGTTAATATTTTTAATCCGGAATTATTAACTTGGATTTCAGCTCCCAATTCTTCTCTGTTATCAATCAGTATCTTATGAAGGTATTCCAAGCCATTGTCAAGCCATGGATCGTTATTAAATGGAAATTCAATTATTTTGTATTCTCCTCCAATCGCCTTCTCAACCGCAACACTCTCGCTTTGGGGTATCCACAACACCCCCTTCCCTTTTCTACCCCACTATCAAACATGGCACTACTTAAATATTTCGTCGCAGCGCTGGAAAAGTGAAAACTTCGGCTGAAATATCCAACATCCCCTGTGCATGTTATCTGTGCACATATAAAACATGGGCACGAAAACTATATCTCTCTCCGAGGAAGCCTACAGATTGCTGAAAGAGGCAAAACTTCCAGGCGAAAGCTTTTCGGATGTTGTGAAGAGGATGATTAAAAAGAGGCCTCTATCAAGTTTTGCTGGCTTATGGGCGGAGCTGGAAGATGAGAAGATAGAAGAAATTAAAAAATTAATCAAAATTGAAAGGGAGATTTCTGATAAAAAATGGGGGTACTGAATTGTGGTGGTTCTTGAAACTGACTTCCTAATAGATCTTCTCAAAGGTGAGGAGTATGCTGTAACCAAAGCCAGAGAAATTGACGAATCTGGAGAACCAAAATTCGTCACGCCTGTTTCAGCCACAGAGTTTCTCATTGGTGCCCACTATATTGGTGGTAAATATCTTAAAGCCGCCATGGAACTTTTGTCTTCACTTGAAATCCTTGAGTTTGACTTGGAAGCATGTTATGTGGCTGGTGAAATAGGCGCCACTCTTGCAAAAGAGGGCAAGCACATAGGTGTAGCAGATACCATGATCGCGGGCATAGTAAAGAGACATGGAGAAAAGCTGCTCACGAGAGATGAGAATTACTCGCGAGTTAAAGGGCTCGTGGTGGAGAGGTATTAAATCCTCTGTGCTAAGATGGCTCCTTGGTATGACCGCTCTGAGGCATACAGCATTTATGGGCCACGGGGAAAGTGAAAGCCTCAGAATGGCTTATAGCAGCATCCCATCCATAAAATTTGGGCGAAAGTATATATACTTCTTCCAGCAATAAATAATAAATTAAAAATAGTTTATTTATATATAAAAAAGGAGGTGGGTGTGGCGTGAGCATAACACAAAAATTGGCTATTCTATATGCTATCCTTATAACTCTCGGCACCGCAGGTGCGCAGATGATGGGAGGCTATGGAGAAGGCGGCTATTACGGAATGATGGGCGCTCCCGGTTATGGGTTTGAGCCCAACACAAGTTACTACTCCTATCGGGGCTATCAAACCTATCCCTACGGGTATGGTGGTATGCCCATGGGTGGTTATGGTATGATGGGCGGTATGATGCCAATGATGGGTGGCTATGGTGGTTATGGAATGATGGGAGCTTATCCGGGCTATGGGATGGGCTACTCTGGTGGCTGGTTCCTGCTGCTTCTTCTCATAGCCGTGGCAGCGGTTCTAATTTACTACGCAAGGGGTAAAGAAGCAGCCCCTTCGAGTGCAAAAGATATCCTGGACATGAGGCTGGCTAAAGGCGAGATAACCCAGGAGGAGTACCAGAAGCTCAGAGAGGTGATTGAGGGATGAAAAAGGGCATCGCAATAATAATCGCAGCGGTTCTCGTATTCCTCGCTATTGGCTTGTACAACCAGTACTCATACTACAGGGCGGCTCCATTCTATGGCGGTGGAGGGATGATGATGGGCACACCTTATCCGGGGGCACAGCCCGGCTATGTGCAGCCAGCGCCGCAGATACAGTTCTCCTCAAACGGTGAGATGATCTATTATACTGGCGTCAACAAGAGGGGAGAGCGTATTGTGCCCAGGTTCGGTGGACCCATGTGGCTCTATATGCACGGCGGAAGCTGTGTATCCTGCCACGGTGAGGACGGCAGAGGTGGCAAGCCAGTGATGATGTGCTCTGAGGTTCCGCCGGACATAAGGTACAGTGCGCTAACCAGCGAGGAGATGGAGCACGAAGAGGGCGAAGAGCACCCGCCCTATAACGAGACCACGATAAAGCGGGCAATAACTCAGGGTTTAAACCCCGCCGGCGAAGAGCTTGATCCGTGCATGCCCAGATGGGCAATAAGCGAGAATGACCTGAACGACTTAATTCTCTTCCTTAAGGAGCTTGACAGGAGGTGAATAATATGGCGACGAAAAACGATAAGCTTGTGGCTGGAATTATCCTGACGGTGGTTGGCTTGCTTGGTCTCAGCTCAGGCGGAATGATGGGCTATGCAGGCATGGGCGGCATGATGGGTGGCTACGGGATGATGGGCGGCTACGGCATGGGCTTTGGGTTCTTCCCACTGCTGATCAGTGCGGTATTTCTGGGCATAACTCTATTCGGGGTCTACCTGATATACGAGGCAGTGAAGTGAAGGAGAGTATAAAGTAGAAAAAAAGCGCATCGAAAACATAGGGGAAAAACCTACTTCTCCCCTCTCTATTCCTCATTTATCTAGGGGAATGTTGTTATTTTATTGTCAAAATTATATTGTTTTTGATAATTTCGGTGAGCATATTTCTCTTGATGCTTGCGTAGGTCTGTTTAGAATAATAACACGTTCTCTCAGCTTCTTTGCCCTGCCGAGCAACCTTTCTGTCTTTTCAATTTTAACTTGCTCCATTAAAATCACCTCCCCACCTTCACCTCCATGAAGCCGAAGCCAAGGGAGTTGCGTTCCCCGAAGCCAGCGTCTAAGCCGAACTGCACAAGCTCGCGCTGCTCCCTCGTGAGGTGCGAAAAGTGAAACTCCCACAGAGAGGCGAACACCCTTACTTCGCGGTTTTTGATGAGCAGGTGATTGCACACCTGCTTCCTGAACACAAACTGCTGGAAGAGCGGGAGGTAGCACGCCTCTCCTACCTCACTGCCCAAGAAGCTCTTGTACTTCTTAATCAGGTTATCCTCAAGCTGGCGCAGGAAGGCTTCGAAGGCTATGTTGGGACGCCAGTAAACGTAGGCGTGCTCGCTGCGTATGCCGTACTTAGCATAGCTCCTCTTTGGGATGCGCACTATAATGGGTGTTCTGGTGACAAGCGCGACGCTATGCTTAACCTTCGGGCGGGCTATCCTAATCTCTCTAAGATAGAAGCGCATATTGCCGAGGTTTACAACCTCTCGCTCCAGAAGCGACTCTGCAAAGGTGCGGATAAGCTCATTGTCGGGTGAAGAGATTGCCACGTAGCGCGTGTCGCCCTCGCCAATATCGAAGGGCGGGTAGATGTTGGAAAAGCAGAAGTACTTGTAACCTCTGGCGTCGTGGAGGTGCTCGTAGGCGGTGCCCCTCAGAAGGCTGTACACAAAGCCCTGGAGCTTGGCATGGTAGCGCAGGTCGTAAGCGTAGTCGCCGGCGCTCTCAAGCGTGAGTATCAGCCTGCTTATCTTCCACCCCTCCCATCTCGGCTGCAAACACAGGCGTTCCCCCTTAGTAACTCCTGCCCATTATTATAACCTTCTCCGCCTTTTCGCCGCAACCGACGCAGGTGCCCTGCGCTGGCTCCTCATCGAGAATACCTAAAATGTCCACATCGACGCGGTCTTCTATACTCTTGCCGCAAGCTTCGCGCCCGCACCACGTGGTTTTAACCACACCGCCCTTCTCCACAACCAGCTTCTTAATCTCCTCTATGTCTGCGGCGGTGTGGATCCTGCTCTCCATCTCCCGCCACGCACGCTCCTTCAAGCTTGAGGAGATCTCGGCAAGCGTCTCGCGTACACGTTCGCGAACCTCGCTGCGAGGCACTGAGAAGCGCTCGCCGGTGTCGCGGCGCACCAGGGTAACCTTACCCTGCTCAATATCCCTGGGGCCGAGCTCTACCCTGAGAGGTACGCCGCGAATCTCCCAGTCGTAGTACTTGCTTCCGGGGCGAATATCTCGAGAATCAACGTGAACTCTAAAATCGCGGAGCTCTTCTGTAAGCTTCTCCACCTCACTATCAACGAGCTCCTTCTTATCCTTGAACCAGATGGGCACAACCACAACCTGAATGGGTGCCACCTCTGGCATTAGGCATAAGCCAGAGTCGTCGCCGTGCAGGGCGAGAAGCGCTGCTATAACGCGGTCGCTTATGCCATAGCACGTCTGGTATGCGTACTCCTGCTCACCCTTTGGATTCTCAAAAGTTATGTCGAAGGTGCGAGAGAAGTTCTGCCCGAGATTGTGCACAGTACCGATCTGCAGTGTCCTTCCGTCAGGGAAGATGGTGTCAAAAGCCATCGTATACTCAGCGCCGGGGAACTTGTCCCAGTCTGGGCGCCTCGAGATAATGTAGGGTATCCCCAGGGTGTCGAAAAAGCTTCTGTAGCATGAAATTGCCTCACGCACCTGCCTCTCAGCATCCTCCATGCTTGCATGCGCGGTGTGCGCCTCCTTGAAGGTGGTAATCTCGCGAAGGCGAATAAGCGGACGGGTGTGCTTGGTCTCGTAGCGGAAGGTGTTTACCACCTGATAGATCTTCAG
>JGI24020J35080_1001375_pt1 | contig 13155 bp, 14 predicted proteins | sample Deesub1362A_J573_FD_35080 | JGI IMG/M metagenome (IMG submission 35080) | reverse complement strand
AGGGAAAAAAGCCAAAGGTGATGTGGGTTAGCTGCAGGCTGGATGAATACTGCTGTGTATGCGGTGAAAGGCTAAGCATTGAGGAAATTGTTGATTGCATAGAGTATGCCAAAAGATTGAAAATGGAGCTTGAGAAGGCTATTGATGCAAAAGATCACCATATCCTCGGAAACATCGTCCAAGCGTATCCGGTGAGTGGTTTTTGCAGGTTTTGCAGCGATTTTAGGGGTTACTTCTGCGCCTACTGTAGGAAAAGGCACAGTCTGCTTAGCTCCAAATATCTCGATCACATAGCCTATGGGATAAGAAGGAAATCAGCTCTGAGGGAGGCAAGAAAGCTTTACAGGAAGATTGTTAATGGGAAAGAGAAGGTTATTCTCGTTGAAGTAGAAAAAGATGTTGTGAGGGCGATTAAAGCGATCTTGGACAAAAAAGGAATTTCAGTGGAGTTGATTGATGAGGTAGAGGGAGAAGTCCACATTAGGGTTTTGGGTAAGGGTGTTTATCTAAGCTATTCCTAAATTTTTATACATTATGCATATTTTCCCTGCATCTCGCCGAGAGTATGAAAAGAGAATAAAAGGTTTCAGAAGTCTGTATGGGGACAGTAGATAGAATATGAAGGAATTTTAAGGTGTGTTTGATTTCTATAGCCTAGTTTCTTCACTAGAAACGACTCAAATTCTAATTTACCGAAACGACAGGATAAAAGGCTGAGAGCCTTAAGGGGGGAGGATATCTGTTACAAAAGTGTATAAGTTTTGCTAAAAAGCACGCTGGAATACGTTTTTTGTATTTGATCTCCAATTTTCCGTTTGTGGTTCGGCCTGTTTACGCTCCCTTACTCTCAAGAGCATTATGGATTATTCGGTTTTTTATTAATCTGTTTCATTTGAAGAGGGATTTTATGATGTCTCTTTTGATGGGGAGGTTTGTAGATTGTTTGTCGAGGGTTTAGAAGTGCGAAAGAAAAGATTAGGTTATTGATTCTGGAAGCTCCTTATAAATCCTAGAAATTCAGATGCTCTTTCCTTCTCCTTTACCGGGATTACAGTTAAGAATGATTTTCTCCTCCGTTAAACTCCACGAATTCAATAAATTTGTCATCACTCAAGAGAATACCCTTAACTCTGTCTTTAACTTTATCTTTGAGTTTTCTGTTGTTTATATCTCCCTTCCCATCAAAATACTTGTAAAAAATCCCTCTGCCACTTGGATGGTATATTCCAATTATTTTTCTGTTCTCCAGCATTTTCTCAAGCTCCAGAAATCTTCTTTTTGCTATCACGTTACCTTTTACGAGCGAAACAAATACGTTGTATGCTTCCCGGCCGAGGCATATTATCGGACCATTAATCAGTCCGAGAACTTTTTCCATAAACTTTCCAATACATTTAGAAACGGTTTCCTGGGGAAGACTTCTATCATGGTTGCTTCTATCTCTCTCGCAGTAAACAATTTCGGCCCAAATTATTGGATCTCCCGTGTTTAATCCAAGCAACTCTGAGATCTCAGTAACAAATTTTTTAGTATTTCTGAAGTAAGCTATCTTCGATTCTTCCATTTGAGTTTGAGTGATAAATAGATTCTGCCAAGTTTTGTGAATCTCCTCGAAAACCCTTCTGTTAAACTCATCTTTGCCCTGAAACTTCTCTATTATACTTCTGTAATAAAGATTCTCAAAGAGTAGATTATGTCCAGGATTGATTCCGAAGATTCCAAGCTTTGCCGTATCAAATTCTTTTTTGGGTTTATTATGGGGTTCTATGTTGTAGTAATCAAGAATCAGCACTCTGGGTACAATTCCTTCTTCAATGTTATTTACCACATTTTTGCAATTCTCTTTACAACTCAGAATCTCTGAACCCAAAGCCAGAACCTTCTCAACAAGATCTGGCAAGCCATCACCTCACTTCGTAGATTAGGTTATATCAATATAATTTATTGATTGTTGCAATGAACATTTCAGTATTCTTGGAGGTTATACGATTGTTTATTGAGAATTCGAAACTGATAGAAAGGAAGTTTGTTAATAACCCTGGAAGGGATACTACTACCTATTACCTTGTAAACCTTTCAAATCCAATTTTAACGTTCTCACCAACCATTTTTGTAGATATTTCCGATATACGAATCACTGAAGCTTGATTATAACAATCCCACAAATGTTCTCCCCAAGCTCTCAAGTATCGCTTTAACACCTCCCCCTACCCAATAAAAACATCCAGCTAATTTAACATTTAATCTGTTTCTCAATGCATCTTAATGCAAGTATGTTGATTAATTAGTTGATAGAAATATTTAAGTATTACCTAATAAATCAACTATATGTAAAAACTTCGATAAGAGAGTGGTACCATGAACCCTGATAAGAATCCGAAAGAAACTCAAAACTCTGTTGCATTAGTTGGTTTGGGAGGAGCTGGGATGTCAATTTTGAAGAAAGCTATCGAATTAAGCTCAGCCTTTGACGCATTTGCAGTAAACGTGGAGAACTGGCTTGAAAACGTGAACTTCTACAGATTCGATCAAATGAATGGACTAATATCAGAATTGGAGAAATACCGCCACGTTATCCTCACAGCCGGTTTAGGTTCGAGCGGTGGTGATTCTTTAGCTTATTTAGCAAACCGATTGAATAACATCTCTATATTCGTCACAAAACCATTTAGGGTTGAGAGAACGAGATTGAAGAGGGCTGAAGAGCAGCTTAAAAAGATTGAAGGAGATGTTATCGTAAAAGACCTCAACGAACTTATGATCAAGAAACCGGATTCTTCTATTGGTGTTGCTCTGGACGAGATCGACAGAGAAATCGCTGTGGAAATAATAAACAAGATTGCAGAATTATCTGTAAATCGTGGTGGAAGCTAATTTTAAGAAGGTGATTTTATGCCAAAAAATGTCTTGGAGTTTTTGGTAAATGATGTTGGTGAGGAGTATTTCATCGTTGGAAGATGCTTTGTCAGAATATAGAGGAAAACTGGAAGTGATCATGCAGGAACTTGTAATTAATTCTTTGGATGAAAAAGAGCGAGAAAGAATAGGAGCCTCAGAAAAATCAGATATTTTGCATGTCCGATGTCAGAACTGCGGACATGAATTTAAGCTGACTTTTTATTTATCTCTCCATCTCAAGAGAGTTACAAAGAGGCTAATTGAAAATCTAGGAGGAGATAAGGGGTAATTGAGAAAACCAGCTAAATGTCTCCAGCCATATCGGAAAAGCCTCTCAAAAGAGCATCACATGGCAGTATTTCTTGAAAGCCCTATCGCTGAATACACCGCTGGTTAAAAAAATTGATAGGCAGATAAGAAAGAGAACACGAGACATCAAGAGAGAGTTACAGAAGAAATTAGGAAATTATAGAAAATTATAGGTAAACTTTGGGAATCTTGTAAGGTTGTGAGGTTGTAAGGTTTATGACTGGCAGATACACGAGAATCCTCGGTGAAAGGCTGAAAGAGAGATTGGAGAAAGATGGGTATGAAGTCTTCTACGATCACGGAGATCAGAAGCACAGAATAGTTGCCTACTTCAAAGATTATTCGAGAAAATACTTCCTCTCTTTCGTTGACTTTGCGATAGTTAAAGGTAAGAGGGTTAAAGTTTTGTGTGAGACTGAAGAGACTTATTCCTAGATATAAGAATTGCAACCTTATGATGCCGCGAGACTTGCAGCAATGACAATAAATCCAAGAGACAATTATTTTTTCATTTTTTACTCAGAACAGCTAAATACCTACTGGATAATTCCTTCAAGGGAATTTGTAAAAATTGTTAGTAAAAACAAGAAAGGGAAAAATAAAGTGAATATTTTGTGGGCAAAAATAAAGATCTCCACAAAAATCCAAACAACTTTAAATTGTTGCTTGAAGTGTATAGTAGGTGATTTAATGAAAGAAGAAAATCTATACCCAATTATAAAAGAATTCTTAGAAAAAAAGGATTTTACCCGGTAAAGACTACACCCTCCGTAAAAATAAGGGGTTATAAACCTGATATCGTTGGATTAAAAGGAAAGAAAATAGTATGTGTAGAAGTGAAACCAGATTTTAATGAGAAATCTTTGATGGAAGCAATAACCCAAGCGAATGTATACATGTTTGGTACAACTCATGTATATATAGCTTTTCCACTCCTTTCTTGGCAAGAAGGAAAGGAAGATATCAAACAATTAGCAGAAAAATTGTGTAATGATAATGGAATTGGTGTATACTTGATAAGCAAACAAGATAATACGCTTAAAGAGTTACTTAAACCAAGATTTAGCCAATTCTTAAATTTAGAGGATTACGATTCTACAATTCAACAACTTGAAGGAAAAGAATGGATCTTGTTAGAAAATACATATCCTGAGTATATTAGAGATGTTTGTATATGTCTCTCAAAAATCAACAAACTACTCACCAAGGAAAAGTTAAGTAAACTTCTGTTAGAGAAATTTGATAGAACCTATTGGCTTAAAAAATCTCGTTCTCCTGCTAAGAAAGAAAAAGCTATAAAGAATAGAATTGAACATGCTATTACAGGTGCTATAGAATTAGGATTCATTGAAATAGAACCTACTGAAGAAAATGAAGGGAACCCATTAAAATTAAGTTATACTGGAAATCTTCTTGTACAACTCGCTGATAAAGAAGTGAACACCAAAATTCCGAAAAAACTTAATGATAGAACCATGGCATTTTTTTCTGCGTATCTTCTACGTTTTCCTATTTACAGAATGACTATTGAAATCCTCCACGAAGTGAAAAAAACTTTACCATTAGGTCAAAGTTTATGTAGAAAATGTAACTACAAACATTCGGACATAAAAAAATTCAAGCAAAAAGGTAAAGAATTAATTTGTCCTAAATGTGAGAATAACGTAGATATTTGCATAGTTCACCTTCTGCAATTGGAGTATGGTAAAAGAGAATATTGGTGGCCAATAAACTTTACAAAAACTTTATATGAACCATTATATATTTTCGATTTTCCAAAAATAGGAAAGTTAGACGGGATTAAATTGAAAGGTGATGGAAAATGGTAGAACCTTTACCTAAATAGTTTATGCAAAGATATTCACTACTTTGGGTTAAGTTCAAAGATAAAGAGTTTAATCACGAGCAAGCTACCAAAACTTTACCAGATGATGAAAGAATGGTTAGCGTTATTCTATTTGAAATGAGAAAAGCTGGTTGGTTGGAAATGAACTGGATCTTATGAATATCAGAGCCAATTGGTAGCCAAATTAACAAAATGCAACTTTTCCTAGCTTTTGTGGTAAATGGCGTAGGAAAAATATTTCATTATCAGAAAAAATGCTGTATTTGGAATATAGAGGATTGGAAGTGATTATACAGGAATTAACTAAAAATTATATACCTTAAAAATACATCATCATATCTTTCCACAAAACTTTTATTTTTCATATACATACCAAAATTGATTAAGATTAGTTGATAGAAAAATTTAAGTATTAATAAATCAATCAAATAAAGGGTGGTGAGATGGAAGTTACAGTATACGACGGAGCAACAACGATAGGGGGCAACAAGATCTATGTTGAAGAGAATGGCAGAGGGGTTTTTCTGGATTTTGGAATGAATTTCGCAAGATACAACCGCTATTTTGCTGAATTTTTGAGTGAAAGAAGTGTTAGAGGTGTTCACGATCTTCTTTATCTTAACCTGATTCCCAAATTAAATATTTACCGTAAAGATGTCATCCCTTCCGATGTGGATGTCTCATCTTATCCAAAGCTCAACGTTGAAGCTGTTCTACTCAGCCATGCTCACGTTGACCACTGTGGGAATATTGGGTTGCTGAAAGAAAATATATCTTTAGTGGCATCGGCAATGAGCCTGGCCATCATTAAGGCCATGAGGGATTCTTCCAAAAGTTCTCTTGGATCTGAAGTTGCATACTTTTCACCAAGATTCTGCATCGATGAAGAGGGGAAGATACTCAAGTCAAAGAATACCGGAGAATATATTGGGAGACATTTAGTGTGTGTTGGAGAACTGAACGATAGACTCAACAATTTTCTGTGTAGCGTTCCTCTGCAAAATGAACCGAAAGTAAGAAAGAAGTTGTCTCCAGGGGAGATATGCTGTGTTGAGGAGAGAGAGTTGCCTTTTGATGTTAAAGCCTTTGAGGTTGACCACTCCATTTACGGGGCCATGGCCTATATTCTCTATGGAGATTCAGCGATCGCATATACAGGAGACATAAGATTCCATGGTAAAAACGCTGAAAAATCAGGTGGATTCGTCAGAGAAGCTAAGAACGCCAGCGTTCTGATCGTTGAAGGGACTAGAGTTATCAGGAAGGAAGACTACAATGAATCTGAAGAGATAGTTTACGAGAACTGCCTCGAGGCTGCTGAAGACGAGAACAAACTCATTATTGCAGATTTTTCGCCGAGAAACTTTGAGAGACTTGAGATGTTTAAGGATATAGCCGAAAGAACTGGAAGATGTCTTGTTGTAACAGCGAAGGATGCCTACATGCTTGACGCTATAAGGCTCGTCGATGGAGTAGAAAGGCTCCAAAACGTTCTAATCTATAAGGAATTGAAGGATGTTAGGGAAAGGTGGGAGAAAAAAATTAGAAATGAGATGGTTGAAAGTTTGATAGATCCTTCTGAGATCTCCAGGAATCCAGAGCAGTACATTCTTTGCTTTTCATTCTACGACATGAAGCATTTATTGGACATAAAACCAAAGGGTGGGTCATACATTTATTCTTCAAGTGAGGCTTATACTGAGGAGCAGGAATTCGATTTTCTCAGGCTGAACAACTGGCTGAGGGAGTTCGAGCTTAAGGTTTACGGATTTGAAATTGATGAAGATGAGAAACCGAGGTTCGTGAAGGGATATCACGCTTCGGGGCATGCTTCGAAAGAAGATCTCAAACGGATGATAACCAAGATAGATCCCGATTTGATCATCCCAGTTCACACAGAGAATCCTAAATGGTTTGCTGAGAATTTTGAGAATGTGAAAATAGTGAAAGAGGGAGAGTCAGTTGAAATTTAGAGATCAGAGGTGATAGTATGGTAAAGGTTAGAGTTCTACATATATCTGACATACATCTTGAGTCTCCTTTCAAATCTCTAGGCCCAAAAGGAAGGGAGAGAAGATTAGAACTTAAAGAAAATTTCGAAGAAGTGTTGAATAAAGCCGATGAATTTGACGTTGATGCCGTTTTAATCGCTGGGGACTTATATGAGGCCAATTATTCTACAAGAGATCTAGGTAATTTCATGTCTAGGTGTTTTAGGTATTTGAATGTGCCAGTGGTGATAGCTCCGGGAAATCACGATCCATATACCAAGAACTCTTTATATTCATTAGTAAAGTGGCCTGATAACGTTCATATCTTTAAAGAGAACTTCTTTGAGTGTTTGGTGCTGGATGAAAGAGTTGTAATATATGGGATTGCAAATACCGGATTTAATGACAACATTAATCACCTCTCAACTCTTAAGGTAGATGCAGAATTACCTACAATTGGAATCATGCATGGTTCATACTTGCCCTATTCTTCATTACTTCCAGAATCCAATGAAGCATGTTTACCCTTTACAGAAGATGATTTGATGAACTCAAAATTGAACTACTTAGCTCTGGGACACTACCACAAGTATGCAGAGATCAAGATTGATGGTGTTATAAGGGGTGTTTATCCTGGTACTTTAGAGCCTCTGAATTTCGATGAAATAGGTGAAAGAAATGCTGTTATTGTTGAAATTGGTAAGGATGGTATAAAAATTGAAAAGATACCTACAGGAGTAAGAAACTATGAGATTCTAGAGATCGATTGCTCTTCTGCTAGTTGTGCAGCAGATATTATAACCAAAATAAAGCTTAGCAGTATTAGTCAGAGAAATATAGTTAAGATAGTGCTTAAGGGAGAAGTAGATCCTTCCATTGATCTGAACGTCGGAGAAATTGAAATTGCTGCAAGGAAACATTTCTATCATGCCATTGTTGAAAACAGGATTAGACCATCCTACGATATCGACTCCATCTCACGTGAACAGACTCTCCGAGGTGAGTTCGTAAGGAGAATGCTCCAGAAAATTGAACAGAATCCAGAAGAAAGGGAAATTCTCATGAAAGCTCTCTACTATGGTCTTGAGGCTTTTGATAATGATAGAAGGGAGGTGACTATTCAATGATCATCGAGAAAGTAAATATTAAATCTCATGGAAAGCTGAACAACACCGAACTTGATTTTTCTCCCTCTTTGAATATAATCTACGGCGAAAATGAGGCTGGGAAGTCTACTCTGCAGAATTTTATCTTAGCAATGCTCTACGGTCCTCTAAGACCGGATTTAAAGCAGAAAAAATACGAAGATGATGTGGTGATTAAGAAACCTTGGAATGGTGGGGAATGGGGTGGACAACTGGTTTTCAGATTGGACAGTGGCGAAAGATATGAAGTCATAAGAAATTTTGACAAAAAGACGGTACAGATCTTCGATGAGTTCGGAAATGATATCGCGAATGATTTTGGTATTCTTAGGAATGGGGATTCAAACTTTGCTGAGGAGCTCCTTGGCATTAATAAAACCATCTTTAAAGACACGGTTTTTATCTCTCAGAATATGGTTGATTCTCTTTCAGACCGAAAAAACTTGAAGAACAAGATACAAGCTATCGTAAGTACAGGCACAGAAGAAATATCCTTAAAGCTTGCAATCGAGAAGCTTGATGACGCTTTGAACAGAATCGGAACTCCTCAAGCTTTAAGAAAACCACTAGGTGAATCGATTTATTTGTTGAACGAGCTTGAGTACGAGTTGGAAGAGTCTAAGGAAATATTTAAACATATTTCAGAGAAATTAGAAGAACTCCAGAGTTTAAAAGAAAGGTTGAAAGAACTCAATGAAGAGGAGAGAGATCTTGAGTATTCACACTTATTCTTCAAGCAGAAAGAGCTTAAAGAGAGAATTGAAGAAATCGAAAGGATAGAGTCAACTGTTGAAAAACTCAACTCATCTATTAGAGACGAAAGAATAATAGAGATAGATGAGAACGATTTTCAGGAAGCTGTGAAGTTGAATACCAAGAGAGGTCAAATTTCTGAACGGATAGAGGAATTGAAATCTAAACACGATGAATACGAGTCAGAAATTGACAAATTAAAAAAATCATTGCCTTTCTATGCTGGAAGTGTTGATGAGATCATCGATGAACTCGATGGGCTTTCTTCTACTCTTAAAGCTAAAAATGCCTCACTTGAAACAGTTCAGGGAAGTATTGAGGAGTTATCCAAGAGTAGAGAAAATTTATCCCAGGAACTCTCAAAAATATCGAATTTTGCATTAGTCAGTGAAAAAGATGTAGAAGACGTGCTGAAGGCCGAGACAAGAAAACAGTACTACGAAGAATGGCTTAGGGCAAAGAGGGAGAAGATAGAGATCAACAATGAAAAAATAAAAATGCTTGAGAATTATGAGAAGTCAAAGAAAAGAAAATCGGCAGCTTTGCTACTACTTGGTTTAGTGTTTAGCTTTATGCCTATATTTGGATTTCCAGTTGCAATTATATTTCCAGGTGTTTTGTTAATAATCTCATCTCTGGTATATTTTAAACTCGCATCAAAAGTTGGGGAGATCAAGCTTTTGAGGAGGGAAGTTAATGAGATCCAAGCTGAAATAAACTCTCAGAGTTATAAGGATTTCTCAAGGGATTTGTTCGATAAGTTGGGAGTAAGCAGCAAAAAGGAGTTTATTGTAAAATACAATCAATACAAAGAGATCTCTGAAAAAATTAGGTCTATCGATGAAGAAATTGAAAAATTGTTAAATAAGAGCAAGGAAATAAAATACGAGATTAAATCACTTATTGATGATGTATTAGCTACAATTTCTAAATTGGGGATTGATACAAGCTCTATTGGCGATATGGCTGAGATTACAGAGGTCTTAGGTAAACTTGATTCCATAGTCAATAATACACTCCAAAATCTGAAATTGATTTCGAAGAAGAATCAACTGCTCACAACTACGGTAAGCCAACACAATGAGATTAAAAAGGAATTAGAGCAGCTTTATGATACTTTAAAGAGAGTGGAGGATGAATTGGCGAAGATTCTCAGAAAATACTCGGTAGAATCCTTTGAAGACCTGAAAGAAGCTTACAACACCTATATCCAATTTAGCGATACCCTGTCCGAAATAAGGCGTTTGAATGCCAAAAAGTCCGGTCTTCTTGGAGGCAAAAAGGTTGAAGACCTAAAACATGATCTGGAAAAAATAGAGGCGGAATTTAAAAAATTTGATGGAGAAAATGTAAATCTAATCACAAATGAAGATATTGAAACAAGTCTGAAGAATGTTCGTCAAAAAATTGCTCAGTTGAGAGAAAAAATCAAAGAAAATGAGGGTGAAATAACAACGCTAGAGAAAAACTATAAGCCAGTTCAGGAAATAGAAGAAAGAATCGAAGAGCTCAAGACAAAGGTGGACAGCTTGAAGATTGGGAGGAGAGCATTAGAGATTGCTAAGTCAGTTTTGATTGAGGCTGAAAGAGATTTCACAAGGGACTTCGTAAGAGTACTAAATGAGAGAATATCCCCTATTGCAAAATTAATCACGAACAGGTACGATGACGTGAGGGTTGATGATGACCTCGACATCAACGTGAGAGATCCGGAATACATGAGATTTGCCGAATGTAGTCAATTGAGCAGGGGGGCAATCGACCAGATCTATTTCATTCTGAAGGTTGCGATAGCAGAGATGCTGACAAAAGATTATGAATCCCTCCCACTAATACTCGATGATATATTTGCAAATTATGATCCGTGGAGGCTTGAGAAAGCTCTCGATTTCCTCACAGAATTAGCTCAGAAATTCCAAGTCATCTTCTTCACATGTCACAAAGAGCAGGTACATTCTCTGATAGAGCTTGCAAATAAAAAGGGCTTAAACATCACAAGCAAGGACGTTGGTGAATTCAAACTCATGGTGGCTCAGAGTTGATTTAGTAATGGAGGAATAAAATGAAATGAAGGTATATATATCAATCCTCGGCCGCTCTGTGTGGGCTCTTTTAAATACATACTATGCTGTTTTATTTGAGAAAGCGTACTATCCCGATTCAGTTTACATTTATACTGAGGGAATCTATTCAAAAGAACTTGAGAAAGCCGTGGAGGGAATAAAGATTCTGAGCGAAGAATTCGGTTTTTCACCCAAGATTGATAGCCACATCGTCAAAGAAGCAGATTTCCTGAACGCTGGCAGAGAGATTAGCGAGCTGATAGGAAAGCTGAAAGCAGAAGGTTACAGCATAGCCATAGACATAACCCCCGGCAGGAAAGCTTTGGTTGCAGCAGCCTTAATTCCGGCTGTCAAGCACAAAATGGCCCATGTTTTCTATTTAGCTGTCAAAAGACTTGAATCAAAGCCCTACATGATGATTCCTCTTTCGATTCAGCAGTTGAAAGACTTCATGGAGGCTGGTGGAGATGAATAATCACGAGCAAGTAGTTTCAGCGGATGAGCTTCAAATCCTCTTGAATCTATGCGAGGAAATCAATATAATGTATCCCCTATACAAACACTTTCAGCTTCTAAAAGCTAATCCAAAGGAAGACGGTTACAAGCTTAAGGTATTGCAGGGAGAGATGGACTTTCCGGACTTTGAAGAATTTCCTAACTATTCTGATTTTATGGAATGTCTACTTTCAGCAGGGGTAATTGACTATGAGAACAGAGAGGAGTTCGAAGACAAGTTAAGGGTTTATCAAAATCTGAAAAAGAGAGTATATTTCTGCCCCGATACGAATATAGTCTACCATTGCTTTCTGACAAATTCAGGAGTAAAGGATATCTTGCTCGTTGACACTGTTAGAGAGGAGATTGAGGCTTCCTTAAATTTCAAGTATTCCCCTCAGCAAGTTGTAGAATTGAAAAAGAATGCGAAATACCAGCAGTTTTTGCTTGACGAATTCGTTAACCGGAGGATGAAGAGGTCGAGACTTGCTTGTATTGCCATGGCAGAATATAGGGAGCTAAGGAGGTATGCCATTGAGATTGAAGGGGTGGAGAAATCAACCAGTGATAAGGAAGCGAATGATCTAATAATCATTAAAACTCTAAGAAGATTCGAAAAGGAAAGATCTGTCTTACCAGTTTTGCTTACAGCAGACAGGCAGATGGCAGATCTTTGCGAGCTTGAAGGGATTGAGTACTTCCTCTTCAGCCTGCCGCACGCAGTAGATGCCAGAGAGTGCTCTTTCGATAGTATGCTTAAACTTATCTACAACCTTGCTATGGTTTTTGGTGTGATAAGGCTTAACAGCGTAGTTATATTTGGAGAGTTCAAGGGGAAGAAGAGTATTGATGAATTGAAGCTGAGATTTCTTGATGATAAGTTATTTGAGGGGTTTGATAGACACTTGAGAATCTGCAGGAGGCTGATGAAGCTTGGAATCAAAGCCTAAGCCTGAAATAAGGTCGGTGAAAGCTGTAATATTCGATATGGACAACACCCTCTTCGACTTCGTTGAAGCAAAGATAAGGGCATGTAAGGCTGTTTGTGATCATCTTGGAATGGATGACGAAAGAGAGCTTTTGAATTACTTTCTGAGGAGAAAACATGACTTCGAAAGTTATGAGAACATTGCTGACTATTTAAAAGACAAAGGAATTTACAATGATAAGCTGTTTGAAGAATGCTGTAAAATCTACGAGGAGGTTAAGCTCGCTACTATAAAGCCCTATCCCGATGTTAAATATGTTCTTGAGAAGCTTAAAAAGGCTGGTTTAAAGCTTGCGGTTGTAACAGATGCTTTGAATGGGAATGCAACTAAAAGACTCAAAAAGGCTGGATTGTTTGAATATTTTGATGTTATCGTTTCGGCTGACCAGTCAGGAAAAAGAAAACCTGAACCCGACTCCATTATTTTAGCACTTGAAAAACTTGGAGTTAAGCCAGAAGAGGCAATTCTTGTTGGGGATAGCATAAGAAGGGATATTGAAGCTGGAAAGAAGTTGAGGATGGTAACAGTTTATGCTGCCTATGGCGACAGGAATTTCTTTGAAAGCAAGGTTGGAAAGGCAGATTTTGTTTTAAAAGATTTGAAGGAGATAATTGATTATCTTCGGGTGGTTGGATGTATGAAGATCTGAAAAAATTAATTCAGAGC
>JGI24020J35080_1001328_pt1 | contig 13490 bp, 13 predicted proteins | sample Deesub1362A_J573_FD_35080 | JGI IMG/M metagenome (IMG submission 35080) | reverse complement strand
GGGGTTGCCCCCTCAGTATCGTCTGCGCTGGGGTGTTTCACTTCCGTGTTCGGGATGGGAACGGGTGGTTCCACCCCGCTCTAACCACCAGGAGGCTGCCAGTTGGCGCAAGCTACCCCCAATCCGCAAGACAAGATTTATCATAGCACAGAGAGCCGCAACTTACAAGTCTGGCACCATTTTTATTTTAACACATAATCTCGCTTAAAAAAAGTCCTCCCGCCATATGGTAAATGGGAGCTTGAAAGCAGGGATGAAGAGGCGCTTGGTCTCTTGACAATCGCCAAGACAAGTGATAGCGTATGGAAAAGAATTTTTCCGTAGGCGCGGCTCCCCGCTGCGTCATTGCTGGTGGTAGTGGAGAGCAAGCCCTGAGGTGGCTTTCAGATAAATAACCTGCTGAGGTGATAATCGTGAGCATGGAACTAGTTCATATCGGCTTTGGTAACATCTTGGTCATGAACAGGGTTATTGCCATGGCCTCGCCCAATTCAGCCCCGACCAAACGCGCCATCCAGGAGGGGAAAAGCAAAGGGCTGTTGATTGATATGACCAATGGCAGAAGAACCAAGGTGGTCATCTTCACTGACAGCGGGCATGTTATCCTGGCGGCCCTGGCTCCGGAAACCATCGCTGGCCGGCTCCAGGCGGGTCGGACGGGCTCGGGACTGAAGCTGGAGCCAGGTGATGAGAGAGATGAGTCTTAATAACGAGCTTACCCTCAACCCGCCGCCGAAGCCACTACTCATCGTTCTCTCCGGCCCCTCGGGAGTGGGCAAGGATGCCGTCCTCAGCCGGATGCGGGAGCTTCACTATCCCCTTGAATTTATCACCACGCTGACCACCCGCCCACGGCGAGCCAGCGAGCGGGACCATATTGACTACCACTTTGTCTCCCCGGCCGAATTCCAGGAGATGATCAAGCGCAACGAACTCTTGGAGTGGGCCAATGTCTACGGAAACTGGTACGGCGTACCCCGAGAGCCAATCAAGCAGGCTCTGGAGAGGGGACAGGATACCATGGTCAAGGTTGATGTTCAGGGAGCGGCCACCATCAAGAAGCTGGTGCCCCAGGCGGTGTTCATCTTCCTCATGCCGCCCTCGCTTGAGGAGCTGATGCTGAGGCTTAAACTGCGCCATACCGAGTCCTCCTTTGACCTCGCCCTGCGCACCAAAACGGCTGCCGAGGAGATAAAGAAGCTGCCCTTTTTTGATTATGTGGTCTACAGCCGGCGGGATGAGATTGACCGGGCGGTGGCTGATATTATGGCCATTATCACCGCCGAGAAGTGCCGGGTAAAGCCGCGAGAGGTGGCTTTATAGCGCTTTAAAAGGCCAGCATCAGGAGCCAGGTGAAGAAATACCCCAGTGCCCCACAGATGGGGAAGGTCAGTATCCAGGCGGCAACGATGTTGCCGGCGATCCCCCAGCGCACCGCGGAAAACCGCCGAGTAGCCCCCACCCCCATAACCGAAGCGCTGACGCAGTGGGTGGTGCTTACCGGAATGCCTAAATGTGATGCTGACTCAATAACGGCGGCGGCGGCAAAATGGGTGGCGAAGCCGTGAACTGGTCTTAAGCTGGTCATGCGCATGCCGATGGTTTTGATGACCCGGCGGCCACCCATGGCGGTTCCGGCGCTGATGGCGAAGGCGGAGAGCACGATCACCCACCAGAGGTCTGAGTTGAGCAGGGAGAGGCGGTCCCAGATGCTGGTGTCTTGGTAGTAAATGGCCAGCGCCATGACGATGACGCCGATGGGCATCTGACCGTCATTCTTGCCGTGGCTATAGGCCATGAAGGCGGTGCTGAAGAATTGCAGCCGGCTGAAAGAGCGGCGCATCTTGTCTGGGGCGCTACGCTGGAATGTCCAGTACAAGCTGAGCATGATGACAAAGCCCCCGGCAAAGCCAAGGGCGGGGGCGATGATCACCGCTGAGAGAACGCGCTGCATCACGCTCCAGACCACAGCGTCGCTGCCGGCCACCGCTATCCCGGCGGCGGCCAGGCCGGCGATAAATCCGTGATGGATGCTTATGGGCAGGCCCATATAGGTGGCCAGGGTTCCCCAGACGATGATGGCGGCTAGGGCCGCGATCACGCTGTAATATGAGATCGCCTCCTGGATGATGATCCCCTTGCCGATGGTGTGGGCGACGGCGGTGCCAGTGGCCGCCCCGGCAAAGTTGGCCAGCACCGCTACAGCGAGGGCGTTGCGGGGGGAAAGGGCCCGGGTGCCAATGGCAGCAGCGATGGCATTGGCGGCGTCATTGAAGCCATTAACGATGCCAAAGCCAACTGCCAGAACAATGACCAGGATGAGAAGGGCAAACGAGGAATCAGGCATGCTTGAGCGCTACCCCTTCAAGGACATTGGCCACATCCTCGCATCTATCGGTTGCGCTCTCCATGTGCTCGTAAATCTCGCGCCACTTAATTATCTTGGTGATATCCGTGGTATCATCAAAAAGCTCGGCCACCGCCGAGCGAAAGACCCTATCGGCCATATTCTCCAGCCGGTTGATCTCCACACATCGCTCCAAGACCCCCTTCAGGTCCGCGTGGCGGCGTAGCCCAGCCACCGCCTTTTCGATCTCCACTGCCGCCTCAACAATGATGGCGGCCAGCTCCTTGGCTCTCTGGCTGGGCTGGTCAATCTTATAGATGAGCATGGCATCAGCCGCGGCGTGGATAAAATCAGTTACGTCATCCATGGTATGCGCCAGCAGAGCGATATCCTCCCTGTCAAAGGGGGTGACAAAGGTGCGGTGCAGCTGCGCGATGATCTGGTGGGTGATGGTGTCCCCGGTATGCTCCATCTCGGTTATCTCCGCCACCCTCCCCCCGATCATCTCCCAGTGATGGGTCATCTCCTTTAGTGCCTGGGATGCATTTACCATATTGCGGGCGCTATCTTCAAAAAGGTCAAAAAACTTGCTCTGCCTGGGAAGAAGGGAAAACTTAACCATGCTCAACTCTCCTCTGCCAACAAAGGCCATGTTTCGCCGACGAATAAAGAACCGAGGGGGTGGATGGGTTAGTGGGGGGATTGACTAAGGGGTGGGGGCGGAAACGGGGAAGAGAAAGCTTCACCAAACTAGAAATTCTTTCCGCATGCCAATGCATTTAGGGAGAAAACTCCTCAGCTAAGCTACCCGCCTGATACAACCCTGTTATGAGTTTAGATGAGACCCTGTCCCTTGTCAAGGTATTTTAAGAGTATTTGGGGGCGTTACTCAGCTGGTTCCTCTCTTTCTGGTTTGCGCTTCTTCTGCCACCAGGCTTTGAGCCGGGCGATGACCTGCTTTTCGTATCCCTGGTCACTGGGGGTGTAGTATTTTCTATCTCGGAGGGAATCGGGGAGGTGCTGCTGCTCCACGAAGTGCTCCGGGTAGTCATGGGCGTATTTATAATCTTTGCCGTAGCCCAGGTCTTTCATTAGTGGCGTCGCTGGGTTACGCAGGTGCAGCGGCACCGATTCGCTGGGGCCTTGGGTGACCTCCTGCTGTGCCCGAGTGTATGCCTCATATAGGGAGTTACTTTTCGGGGCGGTGGCCAGATAAACCACTGCCTCCGCCAGCGCCAGGTTGCCCTCGGGCATGCCGATGAAGTGGGCGGCCTGCTGCGCGGCGACGGCGATGACCAGCGCCTGGGGGTCAGCCATGCCCACGTCCTCGGAGGCGAAGCGAACCAGACGGCGGGCGATATATAAGGGGTCTTCCCCGGCTTCCAGCATCCGCGCTAGCCAATATAAGGAGGCGTCCGGGTCAGAGCCGCGCATTGACTTGTGCAGGGCGGAGATGAGGTCATAGTGCTGGTCGCCGCTTTTGTCATAGGGTAAAGCCCGGTGCTGGAGGGCGTCTTCGATGGTAGGCAGGGTGATGTAGCGTTTGCCCTCAGCGTCTGGCGGGGTGCTCAGCGCCGCCATCTCCAGGGTATTGAGGGCAACCCGGGCGTCATTATTGGACAGGGTGATGAGGTGGCTCATCGCTTCCGGGGCTACCTCCACATTGAGCGCCCCCAGGCCGCGCAGGCTATCTTTCAGCGCCCGGGTGATGATGACCTGAATCTCGTCCTCGGTCAGGGGCTTGAGCGGCATGACCCGGCAGCGGGAGAGGAGAGGGGAGGTGACCTCAAAGGAGGGGTTCTCCGTGGTCGCCCCGATGAGGGTGACGGTGCCGTCCTCAACGTAGGGCAGCACCGCGTCCTGCTGCGTTTTATTGAAGCGGTGAATCTCATCAATGAAGAGGATGGTCTTCTGCAGGTGCATCTGGCGGCGCCCTTTGGCCTCCTCTATGATGCGGCGCAGGTCGGCGACGCTGGCGCTGACGGCGCTCACCGGGCTGAAGTGGGCCCCAGTGGTGTTGGCGATGATATACGCCAGCGTGGTTTTGCCGCAGCCCGGCGGCCCCCATAGTATCATGGAGGGTATCTTGCCGCTTTCAATCGCCTTTCTTAATACTCGTCCCGGCCCGATGAGGTGCTCCTGGCCGACGAAGGTGTGCAGGCTGGTGGGGCGCATCCTGGTGGCGAGCGGCGCCTCCTGGATTTTTTGTTCCTCACCTTGCTGCTCAAACATATCCATGCTCATAGCGCACCTCCCTTTCTCGTACCCCCTCTCTTGGTGATGCGAAGCTCTTTATTTTCATCTGCCTTCCCAGGCGGGCATCCTGGCCAGGTGCTCCTTGGCTGCCTTCTCGGCGGTTTCCCTATCCATATTTTGGGACAGCATCATAAAGTTGACCATGCCTTGAAACACTTCTTGATAGCTTTTGAGGCTGCCATCTGGGCGGGAACAATGTACACAGTACACATTTAGCGGGTTTCCGCCACCAAAATCTTCGGGCTTGGTCATGGGCATACCACAGCTCAGACAATTCTTGGCTGTCTTGGAGGCCTGGTTAAAGGTCAGCTTGTAGCCATTGACATCCTCGATGGTGAAGTCCCTGATGCCGTATGGTTCGTCTTTTATCCCAACCGCGATCTTAGCCCCTTTCTTTTTTACTTCATGGTAATACTCGTCAATGTCTCCGTCAATTTGCAGATACAGATTTACGCCAACACCCAGCCTTTCTTCACTGCCAAGGCCGAGATTTGCCGCTGGGATAAACATGAGCACCATCCCATCTTTGGCAAGGTCAGCGTATTCTGGATTATTGGCGTCAGGGAAAGCCATCCCCATCTTAAATCCGAGGACGTTCTGGTAAAATGCGATCGTTTCCTTCATGTCTCTGGCGGCTAAGGTGGGAGAAATATACCCCATTTTAATGACCTCCTCGTTTCTTCTTTCACTCCCCCGCTCACTTATACCTCTTCACCTCAAAGCGGTAGAGGGTTACCAGCTCCTCGGGGCCGATTCCCGCCTTCTGGCGGCAGATGGAAATCTGCTGCTCCACGCTATCCACCCCCTCAAGGTCGGGCAGAAGCAGCCCCCGCCGGAAGCCGCTCTCCACGATGACCCCGTACTTCTTGGGGTCAAGCTCGCTTTTGTCTCTCACCGGCCTGGGGGTGGTGAGGACGTCAACGCTATATTCAAGGTCTTTTAGCTCTTCCGGGGCGACGGGGGGAAAACGGGGGTCTCTGGTGGCGGAGCTGATAGCATTGGAGATAATCTCCTCGGCGACATTGCGCCTGGTGGGCTCAAAGGTGCCGATGCAGCCCCGGAGCTCGCCGAACTTGTGCAGGGAGACAAAGACCCCAGCCCTCTTTTGCATCTCCGGGGTAAGCTCCTCGGGTGGTGGGGGGACCTTGCCTTCCCTGACGTAGCTCTCCACCGTCGCCTTGGCCAGCTTCACCAGCGGGTGCATTTCCACCGCCTTGATGATGATGCCGGCATAGCCGACGACGCTGGTATAATCGCCGGTGGTATCGCCGCTGGTCTGGTAACTTATCAGCTCAGCCGCCTTTGCCCCCAGTTTTTTGGCGGCGCAGATGAGGACGGCGGTGGGGGCATAGCCGCACATTGAGATATTTGATTCCTCAACTCTCTTTAATAGCTCATCTTCATCCAGATGCAGTATGGCCTCGATGGCCTGGCTGTCCTTGCTGCGCGCTGACTCCTGGGGCTCGTAGTGGGTCATATCGCTGCTGGCGATGATGACCACCTCTCTCTTGAGCTCCCCAACGGCGCGGGCGATGTCCTCGCCGACCTCTTTATATATAGCGGCGCTGGCGTGGGCCAGGGTTATGGGCACTATCCTCACCTCGGGCCGGAAATACTGCAGAAATGGTAGCTGAACCTCTATGGAGTGCTCATACTGGTGGGCGGCGGCGTCCTCCTGGAGGTGGCGAGAGGTGGCCAGAATCTGCTCGGCGAGCTCGCTGTCAATCTCCACCTCGCCCAGAGGGGTTTGCCACCTGCCCCGGGTCATGATGCTTAAGGGTTTGCCCATACCGGTGTGGTTGGGCCCCATGATGATGAAGGTGTCTTTGAACTTGATGCGGGAGATAACGGCCCCGGCCACCGCCCCGGAGTAAACGTATCCGGCGTGGGGGGAAACTGCCCCGAGCGCCTCCTGTTTTTCCGCCTCCTCGTCAAGGAGCGTTGCGAGCATTTGCCTCAGCTGTGAGGCTGACCCGGGGTAGAACTGCCCGGCGACAACTGGACTTCTCACCATTTTGCCCCTCCTTCAGGTGTCCTGAAATTGAGCTCGGCCCCGCAGAACTTGCACTTTGACCCTTCTAGCCCCACCACCTCGGTCTGGTAGCCAAACCTGCGCACCACGAGCTTGCCGCAGGAATAGCAGACGGTGTTCTCGCTGTGGTGGCCGGGGACATTGCCGGCGTAGATGAACTTGAGGCCGGCGCTCCGCCCGATGTCATAGGCCCGCTCCAGAGTGGAGATGGGCGTGGCGGGCAGGTGCCTCAGGTGGTGGTGGGGGTAGAATCTGGTGACGTGCCAGGGAGTGAGCTCTCCCAGCTCATCCCGTATCCAGCGGGCGAGCCCCTCAAGTTGCTGGTCATCATCGTTCATGGTGGGGATGATGTTGGTGACCACCTCAACGTGCATCCGCCACTTCTCTTTGGCGCGCTTGGCCACCTCAAGTATCCCCTGCCAGCGGGGTATCTTGGCTAGATTACGGTAGAAGGCGTCGGAGAAGCCCTTGATATCAACGCGCCAGGCATCGAGATAAGGCCCGATGGCGTCCAGTGCCTCTGGGGTGATGTAGCCATTGGTGACGTAGACGGTATAGAGGTGGTGCTGCTTGGCCAGTTTGGCTGAATCCAGGGTGTACTCAAACCAGACGGTCGGCTCATTGTAAGTCCAGGCGATGCCCTGGCAATGGTAGCGCTGGGCAAGCTCAATGGCGGTCTGGGGCGGGAGGTCACGGGAGCCACGCCAGGGCTCACTCTCTTCGGGGCAGGAGATCTCCCAGTTCTGGCAGTGCTGGCAGTGGAAGTTGCAGCCCCACCCGCCAATGGAGAAAGCTAAACTAGCCGGGAAGAAGTGAAATAAGGGCTTTTTCTCAATCGGGTCGGCGGCGACGGATGACGCCTGGGCGTAGTTCATGTTGTATAGCGTGCCGCCCCGGTTCCGGTACATGTGGCAGACGCCAGCTCTCTCCGGCCCTATCTGGCAGCGCCACTGGCAGATATGGCACCTCACCCTGGCGCCGGATAGCTTTTCTGAGAGCATCGCCTCATGCATAAGCTGGCCCTCATCCTTAACCTAATTATATCACCGAAACACCCCAAGTTATAGCCTGTTTTAGCACTTTACCAATGAGACGCCAGGGATTATAATAAATCGGCGAGTTTATGAGATATAGCCGGAGGTGAAGCTTGGTTAGTTTATATCTGGTCTCTGCGGAAGAAGGCGCGGGCAAGACCGCCATCGCCGCTGGTATAGCCAGGCGCCTGGCTGGTGACGGCAAAAAAGTGGGTTTTCTGAAGCTAGTCACCGGGGACAAAATGCCGGAGGGCGGTGAGCGCGATGCCGGATTTATGAAGCAGCTCTTGGGGCTGAAAGAGCCGGCGGAGGCGCTCTCCTTGCTGGTGGGCAGCGGGAAGAGCGCAGCGGACAAGATTAAGGAAGCCTGCGCTTCCCAAGATAAGGACGTTATCATCATCGAGGGGAGGTGCGGGCAAAGCCCGAATGATGAGTTCAGCCAGGCTGCCTATGAGGTAGCCAAAGCGCTCAAGGCCAAGGTGATGGCTGTGGAAGGCTATAAGCAGGGGGCAGTTCTCCAGTTTGTTCATAGCTATAAAGGGTTTGGGGAAAATTTGTTAGGCATCATCCTGAACAAGGTGCCGAAAAGTCAGCTCCAGCGCGTGTGTGAGGAGGTAACCTCTAGCTTCGGTGCCGGGGAGTTAGCCATCCTGGGGGTGCTTCCTGAAGATAGAGCTCTGCTGGTGCTGACGGTGGGCGAACTGGCCGGCCATATTCAGGGAGAAATATTGAATGATGCGGAAAAGTCAGCGGAACTAGTGGAAAACCTCATGGTGGGGGCAATGGTGGTGGACTCTGGTCTGGACTACTTTGGCCGCAAGGCGGGCAAAGCGGTGGTGGTCAGGGCTGACCGCCCCGATATGCAGATGGCGGCGCTGGAGACTCCTACTAAGTGTCTCGTGCTCACCGGCGGCGCGGGGCCAGTTGATTACGTCCGTTACAAAGCTGAGGAAAAAGGCGTTCCCCTTATCCTCACCAAAAGCGATACCGCCACCGTCATCCAGCGCATTGAGGATGCCCTGGACCAAGCCAGATTCGGCCAGGAGAAGAAAATGAGTAAGCTAGCCGAAATCCTGGAGAAGAACCTTGACTTCCAGGCAGTGTATAAGGAGCTGGGCCTGATAAGTTAGGCGAGGCCTGGCAGGCTTTATTGGTAACTGCGTCCGTGTTTTATCCCCCTCTTTTTAGGGAGAGGGGGAAATTTTTCCGCTTTAACTGGTCAAATAGGCGGCGAAGTCTCTTATAATTGAGTTAGGGCCTGGTTTTTGGTAATCTAGGGGGTGGAGGCGCATTTTGGTATGGAAAGCGGGGGAGAGAGGCAGACCTATGCTGCCGCCGGCGTCAATATTGACCTTGCCGCCAAGGTCAAGGAGCTCATCGCCGGACAGGCGCGGACCACGCATCGCCCTGAGGTCTTGAGTGGGGTGGGCTTCTTCGGCGGGCTCTTTGAATTCAAGGGCTATGAGCAGCCAGTTCTGGTGGCCAGCGTTGACGGGGTGGGCACCAAGCTGAAGATTGCCACGGCGCTGGGTAAACATGACAGCATCGGCATTGACCTAGTTAGTCACTGCGTCAATGATATCCTTACCTGTGGCGCCGAGCCCCTTTTCTTCTTGGACTACATCGCCATGGGGAGGCTAGTGCCGGAGCAGGTGGCGGCGGTGGCGCAAGGGTTGGCCCAAGCCTGCCGCGAGGTCGGCTGTGTCTTGATTGGCGGCGAGACCGCCGAGATGCCCGGGATATACGCCGGGGAGGATTATGACCTGGTGGGCTTTATCATCGGCGTGGTGGAGAAGGAAAAAATTATTCTGGGGAAGAAAATCATGGCCGGGGATATCATCATCGGCCTACCTTCCAGCGGGCTGCATACCAACGGCTACTCGCTAGTGCGCAAGCTCTTTGCTCCTGAGGAGTTGGGCAAGCGCTTCCCCGAGCTGGGGAGGACTCTGGGCGAGGAGCTTCTGGAACCTCACCGTTGTTATTATAAACAGCTTAAGCCGCTACTATCGCTAGTCAAGGGCATGGCGCATATCACCGGTGGCGGCCTGGTGGACAACGTGCCCCGGGTCTTGCCTGGGGGCTTAATGGCGCGGTTTGATAGTTCTGCGTGGACAGCCCCCCCCATTTTTCAGCTTATCCAGCAGCGGGGCAACGTGGCCCGTGACGAGATGTACCGGGTGTTCAATATGGGCATCGGCATGGTGCTCATCTGCTCACCAGATGCCGCCGGCCAGCTGAGAAAGGAGCTTCCGGAGGCCAAAGTCATCGGGGAGGTGGTAAAACAAGAGGGAGAAGCCAGGGTGGTTATCAAGTAATGGTGCCCTAGCTGCCAAGACGGAGAGGAATGGAGCTATGAGCAGTAGGCAATATTTTGATGCGGTGGCCCGCGAGTGGGATAAGATGCGCCAGGCCTTCTACTCTCAAGCGGTGAGGGAAAAGGCTATTGCGGTGGCGGAGGTGAAGCCAGGCAAGCTGGCTGCTGATATTGGAGCCGGGACAGGCTTTATCACCGAAGGGCTTGTTCAAAGAGGTTTGTGGGTGATTGCGGTAGACCAGTCTGAAGCCATGCTCGGGGAGATGAAGCATAAATTTCAGGATATTGACACGGTTGATTACCGCCTGGGCGAAGCTGAGAACCTCCCAATTGAGGATGAGGCGGCTCACTACGTGTTCGCCAACATGTGTTTGCACCATGTCGAAAACCCACCAGTGGCCATCAAGGAGATGGTGAGAATCTTAAAGCCTGGTGGCAGGCTGGTAGTTACTGATCTGGACGAGCATAATTTTGAGTTTCTTAAAGCAGAGCATCGTGACCGCTGGCTGGGTTTCCAGAGGGAGGAAGTCAAACGCTGGTTTATTGAGGCGGGGCTCAAAGGGGTAAAGGTTGAGTGTGTTGGGGAGAGCTGCTGCTCTGAGTCCAGCTGCGGAGACGAATATGCCAGTGTTAGCATCTTCGTGGCTTCGGGTGAGAAGTGAGTCGAGGTGCACTAGAGAATAAAATGAGACGGAGGTCTTAATGCGAGCCATTATCAGCGTTTCTGACAAAGCCGGGGTAACCGATTTTGCCCGGGATTTAAGCCAGCTTGGCTTCGAAATCTTCAGCACTGGCGGCACCAAAAAAGCATTGGCAGAGGCTGGGGTGCCGGTCAGGAGCATCTCTGAGATCACCGGCTTTCCCGAGATTCTCGACGGCCGGGTAAAGACTCTGCATCCTAAAGTTCATGGCGGGCTTCTAGCCAAGCGAGACCTTCCCTCCCATATGGCGGAGCTAGCTGAAAATAAGATTGAGCCGATTGACCTAGTGGCGGTCAATCTCTATCCCTTTGTCCAGACGGTGGCCAAAGAGGGGGTTACCCTTGATGAGGCGCTGGAGAATATTGACATCGGTGGCCCAACCATGATTCGGGCGGCAGCCAAGAATTTCCCCAGCGTCATCGTGGTGGTTGACCCGGCTGACTATCAGCTAGTATCGGAGAAATTGAGGCAGGGAGGTCTATCGCTGGAGGAACGTAAGCGTCTGGCGCAGAAGGCTTTTCAGCACGTGGCGGTGTATGATACCGCCATCTCCCAGTACTTAAGACAGGATACCGAGGCCTTTCCTGAAGAGATGACTATCGCTCTCAAGAAGCGCTACGGGCTCCGCTATGGGGAGAATCCCCATCAGCGGGCGGCCTTCTATGCCGAGCAGGTGGTTGGTGGCAGGCGAGATACCGGCATTACCTGGGCAAAACAGCTATGGGGGAAGGAACTTTCCTTTAACAATATTCTGGATGCTGACGCTGCCTGGGGGGTGGTCACTGACTTTGCCGCCCCCACGGTGGCCATCATCAAGCATACCAATCCCTGCGGGCTAGCCAGCCACGATGATATCGCCGAGGCCTACCGGCGGGCGCTCAGTGGCGACCCGGTGGCTGCCTTTGGCGGCATTGTCGCTATAAATCGAGCCGTTAGTCCGGCCACCGCTGAAGAGCTACGTAAGACTTTCTACGAGATAATCATCGCCCCTGAGTATGAGGCCGAGGCGCTGGAGATACTGAAGCAGAAAAAAGACCTGCGGATTTTGGCGGCGGAATTACCACCCGCCTATGGCATATCTCATGAAGGCTACCTTGATTTCCGCCGGGTGAAGGGCGGCTTTCTCGTCCAGAGCTCGGATTCCCTGGCGGAGGATAGTGTTAACCTTAAGACGGTGACCAGACGTGCGCCAACCGAGGCGGAGATAAGAGACCTGCTTTTTGCCTGGCGGGCGGTAAAGCATGTCAAATCCAACGCCATCGTGCTGGCCAAGGATCGGACGCTGGTGGGCATGGGCGCCGGGCAACCTAGCCGCATCGTCAGTGCTCAAATCGCCAAGGAGAAGGCGGGGGAGAAGGCGAAGGGCAGTGTGCTGGCTTCGGATGCCATGTTCCCCTTTCCTGACGTGGTGGAGCTGGCCGGAACTAGCGGGGTAACCGCTATCATCCAGCCCGGCGGCTCAATCAGGGATGAGGACTCAATCCAGGCGGCGGATAAATACAATATCGCCATGGTCTTTACTGGGGTCAGACATTTTAGGCACTAAAATAATAAACACCAGAGTGGAGGTGAATAATTATGGCTAATGCCGTTCTGGTGGTTGATATGCTCCGTGGTTTCCTGGAGGAGGGCTATCCCCTGTCTATCGGGGCTGAATCCCGCCGCATCATCCCTAATGTGCAGAGGCTCATAGAGCAGGAACTTGCCCGTGGCTCCAAAATCTTCTTCATCTGCGACCATCATGACCCGGATGACCTTGAATTTAAGATGTTTCCTCCCCACTGCATTGAGGGCACTGCTGAGGCAGAGGTCATCCCGGAACTGGCCAAGTACCCCGGGGAAGTCATCCCCAAGAAGAGATATAGCGGCTTTTTCGGCACCACGCTGGAGGCGAAGTTGAAAGAGCTTAAACCAGAGAAGCTGATCATCTGCGGGGTGCTGACCAATATCTGTGTGCTGCATACCACGGCTGACGCCCGCAACCGGGATTACCCGGTTGAGGTGCCGGTGGACTGCGTTGCCTCTCCTGATGAGGGGGCGCACCAGTTTGCCCTGGAGCACATGGAGAAGGTGCTGGGGGCGAAACTGACCAGTGTGGGGGGATGAGATGAAGCGAGCCAAATTTGAACCGACGGAGGCGGTCCTTTCTGGCGAGACGACTGATATTTACTTTGCCCGCACCGTAGAGATACTGTGCTACGAGGGATTAAACCCGGTGGCCACCATGGAGGTCTTTCCCAGCCGGGCTGGGATGCTCTGCGGCATCGAGGAGGTCAAAGCGCTGCTGGATAAAATCTTGCCCGAGGATAACCGTGAGGTATGGGCGCTGGACGAGGGTGAGGAGATGGAGCGGAAAGAGGTGGTCTTGCGCATCACGGCGCCCTATCAGAGCTATGGGATGTATGAAACGCCCATCCTGGGCATTTTGGCTCACTGCAGTGGCTGGGCCACCGCCGCCAGAGAGTGCGTGGCCGCCGCCCGGGGCGTACCCGTTATCAGCTTTGGTGCCCGCCACGTTCATCCTTCGGTTGCCGGGATAATGGATTACTCGGCCATGGTTGGTGGCTGTGCTGGCTGCTCCAGCGTGGTTGGGGCCAAGCTTTGGGGCATTGAACCAACCGGAACCATACCCCACGCCCTGATCATCATCATGGGGGACACGGTCAAGGCAACCATCGCCTTTGATAAGTACATGCCACCGGGAGTGCCCCGTGTGGCGCTGGTTGATACCTTCAAAGACGAGGCTGAGGAGAGCCTGCGGGTGGCGGAGGCACTAAGAGACAAATTAAGCAGTGTGCGCTTGGAC
>JGI24020J35080_1001319_pt1 | contig 13595 bp, 14 predicted proteins | sample Deesub1362A_J573_FD_35080 | JGI IMG/M metagenome (IMG submission 35080) | reverse complement strand
CCTGAGCAGCTCGATGAAGCGGCGGACGTGCAGCACCATGGTGTTGAAGTAGGGATCCTCCTGAAACCTCCAAAGCTCGTTCTCCACCGCATCGATGAGGTTGTCGATGGTCATGTGGTTCTTCCTGCTCTGCCAGACCCTCTCCAGCACGAGCCCTGCAACAGTGGAAGACATCCGCTTGCCGAAGTACTCGCTTATCGTTGAGAAGTCCAACTCGGCAAGCGGTATCTTCAGCCTAACCTCGTCCCGATCCTTCACCTCTCCCAGCGGAATCAGCCTCCGCTGGGGTGAGCTGCATCCCTCCGGCGGAGCAAGCCTTACCCGCTCGATCCCAGCCTCCCTTATCTGGCTCAGCGTCGGAGTGCGGTTGAAGTTCAGATCGTCCTTCTTCTCCTGAAAGACTAGGATGGGGTTTCTGGTGGTCCTGTAGTAAGCCTGAATTATGTTTCTCATCAGGTTCGTCTTGCCTATGCCCTTTCCCGCCACGGCGAGGATCACCTTCCCCTTCTCAACCGAGTATGCTGAGGGGTTGAAGTAAAGGGGCTGCATCCATGGTGTTCGGTTACCTACCCTGTAGCCTATCTTCACCGCATTCTCGCAGCCGCGATAAACCAGCCTCAAAGGTATATACCTGTCCCTCCTCTTCGGCAGCTGAAGTTTCGCAACATTATACTTTAATAGCATGTTCGACCGAACCTCTTTCCGAACGTCATTCCGAACCCATCTCCAGCTTTTCGACAAGCTCACGAGCCGTCAGAGTTGTAAATTCGGGATGGTTGAAAAATACGAGCTTTCTACCTGCTATATTTATCGATTCGATTACTCTACGTTTTTCAAGCTCGCCTTCAATCTCCGAAATGGTATTTCTTTTCAAACCGAGACTGCCCACGATTTTGCTTGACAACGCCACTCCGCCCATCTGCTTCAGGGCCAGCACGTAGTTCTTCATCGAATCGCTGCCGTTCAGCGCGTTTAGGACCTCCACGAACCAGTCCTCGAAGCTTACCTGCTCTCTCCGTTCAGCTCTCCCTTCGACCTCCTCTCCTTTCTCCTTCTCGTCGGTCACCCCCACAAACATCGGCTTACTCTCCTTCAGCTTCGCAATTGTATGAATAGTCTCGTTGTCGAGGTCGTCTATAGCTTCGAGCAATCTCTCAAACTCCTCCACAATGACCTCCATGTTGGGAAACTCCTTCTCAATCTCTCTCAGCAGTTTCTCCAAAATCCTGTTGCGGTAGAGCATCAACCTCCCGATTCTCTCAAGTTCCTCGCTCATACGTATCTCTCGCCCCCTTCAACCCTAGCGTTCAGATTCTGCAGCTTCTCGTAAGCCCTCCTTATCCTCTCCTCCTTCAGCCTCCTACCTTCGAGAGCGAAAAACTGCGCCTCGTCCTCGTCACTCAAAACGCCCTGTAGCATCCTCTGCTGGAGGTACCACTGCCTGAAAAACGGGTTCGTAAAGACGCCGAGCTTCACGGCCCTGCTCATGTCTTTCAGCAGCTCGGTGTTCAGCTCCGTAAGGCGTTTGTAGGCCTTCCTGAGAAAGCGGTTCTCCTCTACAACTGGCTCTATACGCTCCGGTGGTATTACTCTAAATGTGTTGCCATCAATCGTTTGGAGGGTTTTGGCGTGGATGATTATCTCCTTTGGGCTGATGCTGAGGATCAGCTCCTCTGGAACCTCAAGCCTCCTCTTCCCCCTGCCAAATAGCCTGACTATAGCCTGTATTCCGTTCAGAAACACACTGTTGTGGATAGGGAAGTAGTAGAAGACGTAGTAACCGTGAATACCGTCGAGGCTGAGTCTGTCGTAGCTGTGGAGCTTGCCCAGCACCACATTGCCCTCTCCGAAACCCGTCTGCTCGTCGTACCAGATTGTAATCTTTTGACCCTTAGCCTTGTGAAGTCCTCTGGTGGCCTTTTTCAACCTCTTCTCCGCCTCCTTCTCAGCCTCCTCCCTGATCTGCTGCTCTATCTCTTTCTTTGATTCCTCCTCAATGATCTTCTTTATCTCCTCACGCGGGATCGTGATGCCTACCTGCTCAAGTGTGCTCTCGGCCTCCTCTATCTTCTTCCTTTTCCTTCCTGCCTTTGCAATCAGATAGATGATTATTGATGATGCCAGTGCTATCGACAGTGTAAAGATGAGCACCATCGGGTCAGGAAGCATCCTCCACCACCTCTCGCTGCACGGACCTAACCAAGACCTCAACTCTCCTTCTCTCCTTCGCAGCGTACAGCTTCAGAGCTGATAGGAACATTTGCAGAATTGCAAAGATTACGAGAGCGTAGCCCACAAAGTATCCGTAACCTACATACTGGGCATAATCTGGAGCCACAATCTGGATCCTCCAGAGGTGGACGTTGGCAACATCGCTCAGCCTCAGAATGGTCGTTCCCAAACCCAGAAAAACCACGGAGTTCAGGAAAAACAACACACCCTCTAAGATCTCCGGTGAAATGCCTCTCCTCTCGCTTCTGGCCTCACCCTCCTCAACCCGTCTTCGCCTGAACAACCTAATCCCTACCATACCACCACCCTACCATTGCCAAAAATCCCGTAACTCCCAGCACTGCGTAAACCACCCACATCGGTGGAAAATAGAGAAGGAAGCCCATCAGCTGCTCCCCAGCGGTGGGCTTCTCAGCTGCAGCCTTTACCTCCGACTTAATTGATTTCAGATCTTTCTCGAACTCAGCGAGTTTGCTGTTCAGCTCGATGAGCTTAAGCCTCATCTCATCTGGGCTGACAGGCTTATAGAGCTCGGCTGGATATTCTTTAGCCTTGAATGTTTTGGTTGTATAGCTGAAGTCTTCGCTGGAGAGCTTGATGTACTGGACGTTAACAACGCTCTGCGTAACCCTTATCCTCCATCCGGTCTGATCCTCCTTTTCAACAACTCCCCCAGTCACCCTTATCCTGTCCGCTATCGTTTTTGGGAAGTGAAGATAGCCTCCTATGTACAGTTCCTTTGTGACACTCCCGTTGTAGGTATAGTAGATAGCCGGTTTGAGGCAGGCACAGTCTGTTTTGTTGCAGTAAAGGGATTTGGAAAGCGGGGAAGGTGTAGGAGTTGGCGTAGAGGTCGGTTTCGGCTTGTGCGTTGGGATTGGCGTGGGAGTAACTGCGGGATTCAGGAGAAATGCCTTCAATGAGGATTGAGTGGAGGTTGCATTTAACCTCCTGTGATTTGCGTCATAGAAGTAAGAATGGTTGAGGTCTATCTCCACGTCGAGTAAGCCAGCTCTCTCCTTCTTAAAGTAGAACTTTAGGGCGAATACCAAGCTGGATGTAGACTTTCCCACAGCATCGATTTTGATGTATGCGTATCCCTCTTCCCCGCTGGCAACAGCATATCCGAAGCTCCAGTTTCCGTTGACCGTGATGTTCGTCAGGTTCATTGACTGGCTGAAATACTTGATAGATAGCTGCGTTTCTGCAATTGTTGTGTTTTTCGCCTGAATGTAGAGATAAACCGTCGCATTTGGGATTTTGTCCGTTCTGATTATTTCACCGATAGCTTCATTGCAGATCAGGAATGCGTTTAGCTCGGATGCCTGAACCATAGCAATGGCTACCATACCGTAGAGTAGCAGGGTCACCAAGATGAGTGGGATTATGGCAATAGCTCTCCTAAGGTCCACCTCCTCCACCTCCTGCGAGCCTTAAGACTGTGTCAAGAGCGTTCAGTTTACTCCTGAGCTCTTCCAGGCGCTTTTCAGCGAACTTACGAGTTTCCGGATCGTTTATGTGCTGTAGATCAATTTCCAGCCGCTTGATGTCGAATTCCAGTATCCCTTTCTGCCTCTCCATCTCCTTTCGTTCCTGCTCGGTGCATGGGACTTTGACGTTGAGCTTTTTCGCTCCTCCATTCTTGAATCTGATGTTGATCATCTCATTACAACCTCCTTAGTGCCTTACACCACTTACAATCCAGATTCAACACTAATCACCTCCCTCCTGTCTCCAGACAACAAACTTCAGAGCTCCAGCAAGAATTGCCAAACCTACTAGAATCCGAGCCCAAGGCTCGTTCAGGTAGTCGTACCAGCTCCTCTCTTCCGAAAGATCTAGGTTCAGGGCGTTGTTGATCGCCTTGACTGCGTTGATCTGCCCGTACTCGACCTTGTTATTGGGATCGCTGATATCGTCGGTGCTGAGCTTGAGAAGCGTTTCAACCTGCCCAGGCGTGATATCCTTCTCGGCCTCTACCAGCAGAAGAACTCCGGTAACGTGAGGTGCAGCGTAGCTCGTCCCGTCTCCGTAGTGGATGTTGCCATCGCTGCTCAAAACCGGAACCTGCACTCCTGGAGCTGCAACGATAGCGCCTCCATTGCTGAAAGCCGCCACGCTTCCGTAAATATCGGTGGCGGCAACCGAGATAACCGTGTTGTAGGCCGCGGGATAAAGCGATGCAGCCCCTCCCGAGTTTCCGGAGGCTGCAACGAGGATGACACCCTTGCTGTACAGCAGGTCGCAGATAGTTTCGAGCTCAGGCGGGGCTAAATCGGCACCCAAGCTCATCGAAACGATATCTATCCTCTCGCCAGCGTTTACCTTGTCAAGTATCCACTCCAGACCCGCTATAACGTCGCTCCAGTTCCCTTCCCCTTTGTCGTTCAGAACTTTGAGGGCATAGTAATTAGCCTGAGGAGCCACGCCAGTGTATTTGTTCTCCCCCTCCGCTAGGATTATCGAAGCACACTCGGTACCGTGGCCGTAAACATCATCTGGCTCTGCGTCGCCGTAGGCGAAGTCGTATCCGCCGAGGTAGCCGTCGTCAAGGTCTGGGAGGTTGTGATTGACACCTGTATCTAGAATCGCCACAACAGCTCCATTTCCCTTGAAGTTCGAACTATGAGCAACATGGGCCTTTATCGCTTCGAGATTCCAACCTAAATTCTGCACCACCAGCTTTACGGGAATGTGAGATAAGATGTGCGAAATGGCTACAGCCCTGACTCTACGATCGTACAAAACCTTTCGAACCTTTGGATTTTCTAACAACTTTTGGAGTTCCTCGTAATCACCCTCCACGACAGCATAATTCGCATATTTTCCAGTCTTTACGACCCTAAACCCCTGTTTTTCCAGCTCTACCGCGTTAACACCGCTTACGAACATGCGAACCGTTCTTTTAGGATTAACAGCGAATTTCTGCTGCAAAACCGGATCAAGCTTCTGATTTCTAACTTCCTGCTCCTCGACCTTTTTCTCAAGCCATTTTCCGAAGTCAGGAAGCTTGATGAACGGTGGGTCTGCGATGTAGGCTGAGTAAATGAAAATAGCAATTGCCAAAGCTGCTATCGCAATTCCGAGAAGCTTCACATCTTCACTCATCAAATTCGGCCCCCCAGATATCTCCAAACGAACGAATCGTCGTCACATTCATAGTATTCCGGCAATAATCCAGTTCCAGATCGGATTCAGAATCAGGTATCCGACGAGCCACCAGATCAGAACGTAGAAGCAGATTTGAGCTGCTACACCGACGATTGTATCGTTCTCCGACCAGGCCGTTCTGGCAGACTTCCACGTGGCGAGCAGAAAGAATATAAGTGCGAGTGGGCTGAGACCCGTTATTACCATAATCTGAGTAAACAAGCTTGCGATGACGTCGAGCGTAGTCACGATTTCGCCTCCTTGATCAAATCCGCTATGAACCCTCCTGCTGCAAATATCGCCGCGTACCCTAGGGCTTGATTCATCACCCACCTAGTGAATTCTTCCCATCCATAAGTTTTCACATAAACGAGACAAATAGCTAAGAAAGTACAAACACCGAGAAACGCGAAGTAGGGTTTCATGGTAATGCCCCCTGTGCTCTCAAGCTCAGCAGAATGTTTACCAAATTCCAGACTACGATTGCCGACAAGACAATCGTGCAGTAAACCAGCCCTTTGAAAGCCATAACGGGATCCCTGCTCCTGAGTTCGTAGGCAATTATCGATATCAAACCAACACCGAGACCTTTTGAAAAGAAAAACAGATCGGAACTCAAACCGAAAACCGGATTAAGCTCTACACCGAGCCCTGATGTGACGGCATAGACGGTTATGAGAGTGTCAGTAACGGTGAGCAAGATCACGCACGTGAGTGCGAGGCTGAATGCAACCCAGTTCTTCAACTTTCCACCTCCGAAGAATCTTGAGATCGGAAAAAATGGGGAAAGAAAGACCTTACAGTACCACTCTTACCACCACGGAGAGGAATAGTAGACCTCCGATTACGATTATTACAGCCCAAAGAATCGTGTCGAGCATTCCTATACCTGTTAGAGGCAGAGCTTCCGCGATTTGACCGAAAAATTCCCCTAACAGCCCGCCTGCTGTTGCCTCCTCCTCACTCTGGGTGACCGTAACCGTCATCGTCTGCGTCTCTGCATCACCGAACCTAGCAAAGACGGTATAGTTTCCAGGTTTAGAGAACCTGTGCTCGTACGCCGTCACCCTCCAGAAGCCGAGAAATCCTCCTATCGGTTTTGTTATTCCGGTTTCGTTACCGTTTATGATTATTATTGCATTGTCAACCCTTTTCCACTCGTGTACGGGTTTGCCTGAATCGACTTCGCAGACCTCGAATCTTACAATCTTGTTAACCGGAACGGTAAGGTGATTCATCACCGCAGAATCGCTTCCCTCACTGTACGCAACGAGCATATAGCTCTGGACCGCGTTCGTGATGTTTACGTACACCATATCGGTTAAAGCCTCGTATTCACCCCTCACTTCGTAGTGGCCTAACTCAAACTCGTAATCCAATCCGGCTCCTAGCAGGCAGCCCCACACAAAACATCCGAACCCGCTCGTCTTCCCTACCATCTCTCCGTTGATGTAGATTTTCGCATCGGTTAGTTCCCTTCCTTTCTGGTCCACTACCGTAATGCGATGCTTACCCGGAGGAAGCGAGAGACCGTCTTCAGCGAAGCCGTCAACCCTTACCTCTACGAGTGTCAACTCGTCTGCAACATCGCTCTCCGTACGGTTGTCCTCGTCGACATCCCCCGCGGGCTTGAGATAGAACGTAAGGGTATCGTCCGACATCCAGCTTAACCCCTCTCGGTACTGAGAGAGGTAACGATTGGAAGGATCTGCAACGTGCACACCGTACGTCATGCCGGGCTCCGGATGGAGAACAGCGATTCCGTTGATGTCGGTCTTTCGCTGCTCGACGACCGCTGAGCCTGCGAGTCTGTGCACAAGGATGCCCGCCAGCGGTTGCTTGTTATCAGCAGCGTAGACTCTAACGGTTAGGTTTATCCCTCCGGAGTCCCTTATGAAATCGTTCGTGCTGTCGTAGACGTATACGGTTCCCTCTCCGGTCCACTTTCCGTTTACGTTTGCTTTGACCCTGTGAACTCCAGCCTCCTGGAACTTGTAGACAAGCTCGGGTCTGGCCTCCCCGACGTAACTTCCATCAATGTAGATCAGGCTATCCACTGATCCGCTTATCTGGCCGCCACATACCTTGACAGTCTTAAAGGTTACCGAGCCGCCCACCTTCAGCGTCTGAGGGTGATAGATCAACTTGTATTGACAGTTGTCCTCATCTGGTTGGGTGCTGGGATACGTTCCGCTGTCCGATCCACCGTCTACGTCGTACTGAGCGGCTGTTATCGTAACCACTGCAGCCTGAGAGTACTCGTTACCGACCTTAGCGTAGACGTAATGATCTCCCGGCTCGCTTATCTGAATCACCGTTTTTGGGATCTCTGGAACGATCCATCCGAGAAACGGGTTGTTGAAGAGCCAGCCTATGAGGAACCAGTTTACAGTCTTCACTGTCTTTTTTCCGGTCGGAACCCCATCAACATATATCTCAGCCCCTTCGACCCATTCTCCCTCGAACCAGCCCGGAGCAGTGTTCTTAACCTTGACCGTTATCTGTTCGTTGATCTTGGCCGTGTACTTGTCGAGAATGATCACATATTTGCTGTGTGGGTTGCCAAAAGACACTTCTCCACCTTCTGCTCTGTCCATTAGTATGTTCACTGCTTTATCCATATCTGCAATGTCTTCTCCAGATTTAACCACATATCCGTCTTTATACGCTGAATACTGGAAAATTGAATCCCTAATCATTGTAAAAACTTGTCCTGTATCTGCTAAACCGTCATACTCGTAATCTCCAGATATTGTAAAATTCACCCCACTAAGCTCTTCAAGTGTTTCCGAATCGTAGAAATTAAAAGTTACATTAACTGTGTTGTCTTTCAACCAGTTAACAAAACAGACCTCATTAAGATCATCTATCCCAGCAGGGGTACCGCTGCTTACGAAATAAAACACGAGCCTGTCAACTGGAGTATAGGTGAAGAACTGCTTGGGACTCGTTCCAAGCTCCATATCAGACAGAAGTTTGTTATTTGCTGATATGATCTTCACACCTATTGTATTTCCCTTTTCAGCCGATAAAGCCACGGTAAAAGCTCCTGATTCGCTGAGGCTAACTGTGTAGTTTGTTTTTGTTGGAAGAGTCTGATACCTTATCTTAAAAGTTGTTTCATTTTCAACTCTCGGCATTTGAAGTAACCTAACGTATGGTGCACAATAGCTCGGTAATGCCGCTTTGATGTAAAACTTGTCAAGATATGTATTCGACGTTATCGTTGTGCTCGAATATCGCCCAACTTGGAAAAAATAGGCAGCACAGTGTGTGTCGTACAAAGGAAACGCACTTGACGGGTAGAATTTTAAGATATCTCCATCTTTAATTATCGAGATGTTTTCGTTGTAGGAGATAGTCAACAGAAAAGAGTCTGGGGTTATCTGCAATGACCATGTTCCAACGACTGTGTTACCATCCTTTACCACACCAACAGCCCCCCAACTGTCTGTGAGTCTCTCAACTGAGCACTGCTGATTTTGGTCTAAGACTTTGTATTTGAACTTCATTGCCGCCCCACCAGCATTGTTAACCTCAATGTAAGTTGGAAGCGTGCCGTCCGTAACGGTGTATTTCATAAGTTGTGCTGAAGTGCTATAGCTGAATCCGCAGCCATAATTTGTCGTAGAGTGGCTGGATGTTGCCCTGTAAAATTGAGATGTTGTGTATGTCAAATCTAAAGATTTCTGGTACTCACACGGTTCGTAGGCTGAAGCTGGAGCTACTAAAAGTAGTAAGCAAAAAAAGAGAAGAAAACGCTTCACAGCTCCTCGCCTCCTCGCTGGTTAGCTGGTTGACTCGTTGAACAGGAAGGTAAGAGTTGCTATTGTGTCCTTCGTAATGGTCACGTTCTTGGCAATAACGGACGATCCCCATTCTGCCTGAACTTGGTAATCTCCCACCTCGACATCGCTGAAGTACGCTGTTCCGTTGCTGTCGGTTTTCTTCACGAGTTCGGTTGACAGAATGCTGACCGTTACGTTGGCGAGTGGTTTATCGTCAGCTGTTTCGGCAGTTTGCATAGCATCGTAAACCCTCACTCTAAGGTCACCCTTGTCGGCGAACCAAGGAATGTAATCTGTGATCTGATCGAACCAGCCGAAGTAGTAGCAAACTCCCATTACGAGAAGGATCGCTCCCAAGCCTACAGCAAAGAACCTCGTCTTCATCGACACCACCTCACTCCACGACCTTCGCCCCAACGATCATCAGCACGCATCCGAGGAGAACGAGCAGTATCGGGAAGAAGGCTTCGAACCAGTTGTCGTAGCTCACGAAGGCGAGAGGAGCTGCAACACTCAAGGCCTGAAGATTCTTTGCCTCCACACCGTAAGATGAAGCAGCTGAACTTGTGAATGGGTAAACCTCGACGCCACCTATCAGGCTGATCTTTTTGCCTTTGAAGTCCTCCAAAACCACGCCGGGAACGACAACTTTGATCGTTTCCTCGCCGTTGAAATTCCAGAGGGTACATGTAACTCCCGAACCCGACTTGATTGCGTCGCATCCTTTGACCCATTCGGGTTTTAGTGCGAAGTAGCCCGGTTTGATGATGATTCTCGCTGAAACGGGGTAACTAGTTTTCGGATCAAGCTTTATGGTGACGTAGTTGAAGTCGTTCGTCTTGATAGGATCGGTTTGAGTTATGCTGACAGAAAGAACAGTGTTACTCTGCGTAATCACACCTGCCGTAACCGAGGCTGTGGCAATTGTAAACGCAACCAATACCCCTAACCAACACGTCTTCGCCAAACAACATCACCTCGCCTAACTTTTCTTCTTCCTTCCACCTATTCTTACCAAACTTCCTCATCTACTGGTTTGCTTAACTTTTTTCCGCTTCCGCTTCTTGCGAAGTTCGCTCATCGGCACCTCAATCACCTGCATTGTACCTCTAGGCCCTTTTCTGAAGTGGTAGCCCATTCCGCTCTTTTTCTTGAATTGAGCTACGACCTTTCCCAAACTTAACACCTCCTCACTTCCCAGGCCATTTTCTAATTGGAAATCTGTTCCCTGGTGACAGTTCTTTGTTTCTCTCTTTTCTCCACTCCATTTCCTTTTCCCAGCATCTTTTGCAGAGGTATACGCCACCACCGCCGCTTAGCGGAAGCTTCCTAACTTTTCCAGAGCCTACAAACTTTCTCCCGCAAGAATCGCACCACTGTTCAGTCCTTGAACCTTTTCTGCTCTTTTTCTTCTTCTTCGCATTCCCCAACCGGTCTCACCTCGCCAACCTTTTCGTCAAATGGCCGAGGGATGGCGCAGCAAACGCGCTAAGAGCTGGTTGAACTCGACTACTACTGCTATTAAAATAGATCCAACCGGTCTTCGCATAGGCAACCAGTCTCGCATGTTATCCCCCGGCTCTATTGATTATGGTCGATAATAGTATTTAAATGATGTAAATTTGTCCCCTAAAATTTTTTAGTTTTGCTATATAAATGATTTAGATGATGTATGACTAAAAGCGCGTTTTGTTTGATATCCAGATCTTCTATTTTTTCAGAATAACAATGCCAGCCCTCGTGTCCACATCCAGTTCGAGTTCATCACCCTCCTTCCAGCCCAGTACCTTCCTAATTTGCGATGGTATCGTGACACTAACACTGTTCCCCGTCCTCTTTAGCTTCACCTTCAACTTGTCAGAACTCATGTTTTATTTTTGTTTTACTGAGTATAAGAACACTGAAGCTTTGTCACCGAAAATTTTAAGACGTGCACCAAACTCGCCACTCTATGCACGGTCCGGGCCCATTATATTCGGAGTTCGGTGCACGACAACTAGTTTAGAAATCTAAGGATTTAAATACAACTTGCCGATGGTAAGTATGAATTTTTCTCCACTCAGACTAGAAACTGTCAAAACTCTCAATAACTTCAAAAAATTGTCCTGAAAACTACGAGGTTGTTTACGAATTTGTGAGTATTTCATCGCTGAAGGTGTTTCGGATCTGCGAGTTAGAACTTTAGTTAAAACTTTATGTGATGTGGTTGAAAAATTGTTTGAGATTTTTCACGGCAAAAACGAGCCTCACCCACTTTGTCCAGCTGTGAAGACACTCAGAGATAGGAAGAGCCATTTCCAAGAGATTGCAGACAACATACTCAGAGTTCCGCTTCTTATCGCATCTTCACCGAGTTTCGATGAAAGAGGAGAGAGATTGTTGCTCTGGCTCACATCGTGAAAGATATTTCAGACTTGAAGAGAATGGAAATCGAACTCTGCAAGAGTGAAGAGAAGTTCAGGAGGATATTTGAGTACTCATCGAGCATAATTGCAATAATAGATGAGAATGGAGTATTCATCGAAGCTAATCCCGCAGCAGTTAGAAGCATAGGCACAGACCCTGTAGGGAAAAACCTTTACGAGCTTTTCTCTGAGGAATCGGCTCAGAGAAGTATGATGTCTATTAAAGCCGTACTCGAGCAGAACAAACCGATGACAGTGGAAGACGATAGGAATGGGAAGCACTTTATAATAAATCTGATCCCCATAGAAATTGAGGGTAAAAAACACTGTTTGGCTATTGCAAACGAGGTAACAGAGTTGGTAAGACTGAACAGGACTCTGAACGTGGTGTCCAGCATCAACAAGCTCATTGCACATGAAAGAGATCTTAAAAAGCTTTTGGAGAAAGCGTGTCACGAGCTGAAATCTCTTGAGGTTTCTGCCGTTGTTACGTGTGTAATGAAAGGGGACATACTCATTCCAATTGCGGGTGATGTCGAAGTAGTCCAGATAGAGAAATGTAAACTCATCAAGGAAGCCATTAGATTGATGAATGCAGAGGTCAGGAGTGTTGAATGGTGCAAAGATTGCATGAAGTGCAGAATTGGGTTTAGGAGTGTCATTGCCATCCCAATGAGAGCAGAAGACCAAATCATGGGCGTACTAACCCTTCACAGCACCAGAGAATTCACGGATGGGGAAGTAGGAATCCTCCAAACTATGGCTAACGACTTAGCTCTGGCCTTAAAGACGATCAAACTTGATGAGCTGAAGAGGAGAGCTTACGAGCAGATAGAGCGTAATATCGTTCAATTCGCAAACATTGTACACTTTATTCGTACACCCCTTACAGCTCTTTCAGGTTATGCGGAGTTATATGTAAAGGATGAAAGAGGTTTGTCGAAAATGCGGAAGCAGATTGAACGTATTNTAGAAGCCGTTAGAGAGCTGGAGAAGGGATGGATGGATTCTGAGAAGCTTCTGAAAAGAAGCTAATCACGTGGAGACCTCAGCCTTATAATGAATGTCGCACCTCTGGGTGCAGTATCTTTCACCTCTACACTCCCTCCATACTTCTCCACCAGTTTTTTGACGATATATAAGCCCAGACCAGTTCCTCCACTCTTACCGTGTCTGAAACCCTCTACAAAAATCTTGTCTTTAATTTTTTCTGGAATTCCTTTTCCATAATCTGAAATTTTAATCTCGACCCACTCTCCATTCTTCCTTATCTCCACGTCAAGTTTATCGCTCTCACTGTGAACAACCGCATTGTGAATTATGTTCTCTATAACAGAATATATCGCCTCATCAGCGATAACCTTTCCTTCACCCTCAACTCTCGATTTCAGTTGCGGATAAGTGGCAAGAACATTATCTACAACATTCCTTATCTCTATTTCCCTTAGCTCTCCACCGTTTTCTATTGCCATTTCTATCTCCTTCACTCTTTTTATGAACTCAATTGTCTTTTCAATTCTACTCAAAGCCATCTCGATTAATTCCTTATCGTGATCTACTTCCACAACTTGCAAAACCCCACTTATCACGGTCAGATTGTTCATTATGTCATGTCTCAGTACTCTCATTAGGACTCTAAGTTGCTCATTTAGATTTTTAAGTCGCTTTTCAAGCTCCTTGCTCTCGGTCACATCTCTGGCAATCCCCTCTATCTCGGTAATTTCTCCCTTCTCAAAAACCGGCCACTCAACAAGCTCGAACCACTTTACCCTACCATCTCTCGTTACAAATCTAAATTCCCCTCTCTGCGAAGTGCCGGTGAGTACTTTCGTAAAAAACTCCTTGAGCTTCTGGAGGTCGTCTGGATAGACAATATTTCTGGACGTACGGTCGATGAGTTCGTCAACGGTGTATCCAAGCAGCTCTGCAAATCGTGGATTCATGTCAATAAACTTTCCTCTCCTGTCGAGAATGAAAAATAAGTCCTGAGCATTGTGGAAGAATCTCTCGTACCTCTTCA
>JGI24020J35080_1001312_pt1 | contig 13665 bp, 10 predicted proteins | sample Deesub1362A_J573_FD_35080 | JGI IMG/M metagenome (IMG submission 35080) | reverse complement strand
AGATAAAGGCTCGTCTTAAAAAGAGAGACAACTTTATTTTTACGGTTTTTCATGAACCCCGCATAATCCTCATTGGTAACAAGAATGACGAACTATTCCGATTTTATTAAAGAAAATCGGATAAAAAAAGGGAAGTTTTCAAGAAAGCAGATTAATGATTGTCTGAATTTGGCCTGGCGAGATATAAAAACTGCCAAGAAGATACTCAACGATAATTCTGATTGGGCCTCCAACATTGATTATAATGCCATGCTTCAGGCCGCCAGGGCGTTTATGTTTTCTAAAGGATACCGAGCTAGCTAGTGGTGAGGACAACATGCCACCTCTATCCAGTTTGCTCAGATAACATCAGGAAAGGAGTTTGAAACTACTTTTGAATTTATGGAGCTGATGAGGCGTAAAAGACATAAGGCCGTTTATGATACCGCAGGCCTTATTTCCACTAAAGAAGCGACAGAAGCAGCAATAGATATTGCAGAAAGCTTTGTTAATAGAATATCTGAAATTCTTAGGTGCTGAAAATAAAAGACAAAAGTTCTGAAGAGTGATTTTACACAGGTGTTAGTGGGGGGGTAAATTATATTCGGAATCTATTTTGTCTTTTTCTAGGGGAAAAAGATTGCCATATTTTTCAAGTATCCTCCCTACATAAGCAAGCTGATGTATACGACAAATCCGATTGAAAGCTGGCATCGGCAGATCAAAAATAGTGACCAAAAACAAAGCAAGTTTTCCTAACGAATAGGCCTAGATGAAGCTTGTTTATCTGGCTGTGGAGATAGTTTTCAGCTAAAGAAATATGAAACATAAGGACTGGGGTGTGAGATACTCATAGTCAATGATTTTTTTTGAGGACCGGCTGGCTAAATATGTTTGATGGAAAAATGAGGTTTACACAGAAAGCTTTACACCACCTTATAGGGAAAACCGCAAAAGAAACAATATACTACATTCATCCAATTATCCTCTATTTTTGCCTTACGTTGACAGCATGGTAGGTCAAACACTTCCATATCATTGACTTCAGGAGATATCCATGGTTCTTGTTGTTCCAATGCCTTACCTTTAAATCGCATAGAAACCACGCCAAGAGTAGGTTTTCCAAAAGTTTCTTTAAATGGACGAATGAGATCTACATTGATCATTTTGGCCATAATATTTTTAATGACTATTCCAATGTAAGCAAGTTGTTCTTGTGTCCACCAATTGTCGCCAGGAGCTCGCTGTCCACAATAGGGGCAGGTAAATTCTGTTTCCGAACAAGCGCTATCATCTAAATCCACTCCTTCTTCTTGTTTGATCATGAAGGAATCTATTTCTTTCTGAACAATATTGGCTAATTCATCTTTTTCCAACAGGATCTTAAATTCTTTATGACAGAAAGGGCACTTTCTTCTAAAGAATCCATCATCGTCTAGAGGAAATGAAAGGTTCATCTTAACTTCGCTCATTTGGAAGGTTCTCCTTTATTTGATTAAAGCGTCGGATAACTGCTGTAGAGAGGGTTGAAGCAACGTTTATAGCAAGCTCTGCTATATTCTCCGAAACATCAGGCGGAAATATGCCTTTCCCATGAACATCTCCCAACGTGTTTCTTAATCCCCCCAAATGAGATACGACACCTGACAAGGCATTCATAAGGTTTAACGTTGCTCCTGAAGGATCAAGTTCATCTAAAAGAAGGAGCTTTCGTGTGGACTTCCACAAGTCAGAAACCTGTTTCTTACTTGGTAAGGGATTCCCTAACTTTTCATGACAAATACGCATAACGCTCTCAAGGCATGAAATACTCCGTGTAACCGCATTTTCGAAATTGCCGTCTCGGATTGCCTCTCGAGCTTTCTCGATATCTTTGTAAGCTGAATAAAAACCGTGAGCTTTGAACAACCCTCTGGCATTAGAGATGATTTTTTGCGTTGTTTCAGCCGTAGCCAGACCGCATTTGCCACAAAAATCCAAGGTAGTCTCTCTTCTACGAATCTTACAAAAGAGAGTTTCTACATTGAAAGATACACCTCCTTTGTATGGATAAATCCGAATCTTTGGAAGGACTGCATCGCAACCAACTTCTCTGAAAATCTTTCCAGCGGAGCAATTAAAACAAATAGTCGGACTAACCTCATTTGTAGTTTCATCTCCAGTTTGTCGTGCTGCTCGACAGATGAGGGTACCCATTCCTATTTGTTGCAGGTGACAATCTATATTGTCATTTTCCTTAGGTTCTTGAAGTTTATTAAACATTCATAACCTCCTGTCGTTTCTAATGAGATTAAAACTAATGGCACATACCCTCCTCCTAGCATATACGATGTAGCGATTGAAGGGAGCTATGTCCCGAAGGCAAAGGCTCTGAAAGAGCCTAAGCGTATATGCAGTGTTATATGAAGTGGTGGCTCTCATTTCTTGACCACTTTATCAAGTTGTTGCTTGAATGTATCAGATTCCACAATCTCTCTTATAAAAGTAACTGACCAAACTTTGGAAAGTCCTGTATTTTCCTCAAATATAACACGCGGACGACCAGTTTGAGTGCTTATAGCAACTTCTTGATAAGGAAGGTATTTACCAATAATCCCTATAAATTTACCGCCTAATGGGTCTACACCTATAGAGATACTTCCTTCATCAAATCTTATGGGAGAAGGTTTGAGAAATACTGGACTACCACTGTTTCCTGGAAAAGCTGAAGCATCTATATAAAACGTCTTGTCGTCATTAATTAAGCTTATAGTTCCACTTCTTATAACAGGAGATATTTTTTTTCGAGGCTGAATACCAGGTTGATAGCACAAAAAGAAAACCTCATAAACCTCAAATAACCTGTCTGCAGCTAGGAACATGTTGTCAGGAATTGTTTTCACGTCATCCTTTTGAGGATCTAATCCAAAGGGTATCACGGCAATATCAACGTCTTTATTTTCATGGAATATCCAATTTACTCCCAAATCCTTCTTTATCTGATCTATAGAACGTGAACCGATTCTTCCATTTTTCAAATTGAAGAAAGCCAGCATCCCATTATCAATAAACTTGCCAGTTCTTGTATTTACAACAACGTGTTTTGCGGTGGCTAAATGAAAGATTTTCTGGATATTAACTAAGAATCCAGTGGCATAAAACTGAATCTTTCCTTCCTCGGTAGTCTTACCGAGAAAAACAATGGTTTTTTTAATTTCATCTAGCAGGACATGCATCTTCCAACCTCCTTTTTAATCTGCCATTTCATATACTCGTTCATAGCCGAACTGCTCGGATATCCAGTATTTTTTGGGAAGATATGCAAGCTGTTCAAAAACACATCCTAATAGACGACTAACAATTTTTGCTTTATCGCTCAGGTTATACATCCTGTAATAATCTAATCGAGTTTTTTTCCTGCCTAACATTTTTTGTGCTTACATGAGGTTATGTTTTTTACTGACGCCACCTATTCTTCCCCCTTATTGCCTTTTGAAAAAATTTTACCATTGAAATATGATTACTTCAATAAAAATTTAATTGAGTAATTATTTCTACTTTCTTCCAAACTGGCCTAGGCAGAATTAGGGGAAAAAGTATAAGCCTCAATAAAAATTTTATCCAAGTAACTATTTCTATTCCAAAGCGAAAAAACTTTCTATAAACTCGTAAAGGTCATGAAATAAAAGTTCGCAAAATGGCCATCGCAAACTTCTCACACTAACTGTGCCTGAACGAATGTTTTCTCTGCCTATGCGAAATGAAAAAAGGAATATCCACTCCTTTCACCAACTTCGGAATAAAAAGATAGATAGTGACTAATCTCGTGTCCAGCCGCTCTACCCTAGTTCCTGCAAAATACGTCGGTCTCATCTTTGTATGCTTGCTCTTTCTAGTTCCCACTTTGGCCCCAACTTCAATCTTCATCAATTTATGGGCCAAGCATTCCAGCCTGGCTAAAAATAACAATCTTGAAAAATCTATCCTACTAGACTCCTTTTTAAAACTCCTTAATAATTTTGAGACCATTGTTAGTAACTCCTCTTTTCGAATAGCTTTTGTTACTTCAAAAGGAGATTACGATTGATCCTCTATTAAATTAAAGAATGGGAGAAACGTTATCCAACATAATTATAATCTAAGAAGAGTCGTTTGATTAATTATAAATCTATAATACATATTGATTTTTTATTATCTTTTAAATAGGTCTAAAGTCAATCCCCTATTCCAAAAGATGAAAGAGAACCCATTTATCAAATGAGGAATTTTTTCTTGACTTAGGGTTTTTTTAGATTTATGCAAAGTTTTTGATATTATTATGACCAATCAACAGCATTTGGGTAATTTTGATACCACTTTTTATAATTGGCCAATAAAATAAAAAATATTTCCGGCTGATTTTTTCTTATATCAAGGGCATAATCCCAAGCCTCCATTTCCCAAGGGTCATTTAAAATATTTTCTAATGGAGTTTGTTGTACCTTTTTTTCAAATTCCTCTTGAATACCCGTAGAACTTATCTTTAGCTCTGGATTTCCCTTGTGCCCTTTTATAATATGACCGACTTCATGAAGAAATTTTAAAACAATGCTTTCTTCATATGTTTCAACCCCAAAAAGCTTTTTATAGTTTTTCCAGAAATTTCCTCTAATATTAATAAATATTTCTTTATGTCTTCTGATGCTTCTGGAAAGAGAGAGGTCGTCTACAAGCCACACAGGTCCTATACCTAGGGATAATGCATATTTAGCCCAACTATTTGGGGCTGGATACTTATTTAATCCCGCTAGGTACCTATCTCCTTCGGCCATTTATTTCCTTTCCTCTCCTAAATTTCGACTAACTTGTCTCTATCTTCATTATATAAGATTTACTAACTCTCGCTGAAAACCTGAAAATATTACTTATGACAATTTTATCCCACATAACTTCTTTGTTTCATGGAATATGTAACATGATGTTACAATGCACCTTCAACATAAAAAAAATACTAGGAATTATTATCATGAGCAATACTCTTACGTCACTTTAACGGATAATCCCTAAATACACATCTTTACTTTTAAAAAAAATATAATCCATTCATTTTCAACATTCACATCCTTAGGCTTTCTGGAGCTAAATCCCAAAAAAGTTGTGCAGCTTCAAAACGGTTTTTAGAAGGATATCTAGAAGACCTTGGCAAAGTATTATTTAAAATACTTCTAACCCATTTTTCCATTCTTCTAGCTTCATTAGGATATCTCTCTCTAGATAAACCCTCTCGAATTTCTGCATATGTTCTTAATATATACGCGATTAAATCGGCAACCTGGATAAGTACAGCCCAACTTGAGTCTGTAAAATATGGAACATCCACAATTTGATTAAAAGGAGCCCTTCTACCTAAATCTCCATAATAGCTTCTTGTCCACACTGGTGGATTCAGAATAAATTTAGTAAGACGATTTTGTTCGCGGTCTTGTCTATCAAATACAAGAACTGTATGACCTTTGTTTTTTTGTAAATGCATATGAGCTTTTTGAATAGAAAGAATTGTATGAACTGCAACTGTACACCAAAGTGATCCAAGATCTTTCAATTTTTCATCGCTTTTATAAAAAGCATTAAAATTATCCTTCTTAACAGCACTAAATGTAATCTTATGTCTACGTTTATCAATCCACTCTAGAATAGCTTCAATTATGTGAGCTCGAGTTCTACCATTAATTGTCCGCCATTGCCCATTTCCTTTATAAAACTTTCTGGAGTGAAATTCTGAAATATTTCTTCCTGTTGCATTTGAAAGAACTTTTAATAAACTTTTCCACGCGTTCTTAGTAATATGCATCCTTGTGGCATCTACAATTACTCCGGCCATTACAAGAATAGGTTCACCGCTCATACCACTTTCATCAAGATAACAAAATTTCACTATCTTTTCCTTTACTATAATTATTATTACCAAATTTATATTTCAATTTGAGGTTTCTTCCTCCACAATTTTTATTTCTTCATCAGTCAATTCATACAATTCATAAATGAAATTATCTATTTTTCTTTCATATTCCTTAATTAGTGTTTTTTCATGTATAAAGTTTTCACTATAATGGCTATTTAATTTGTCTTCATACTGAGTTAAGGAAAGAATTCTGTTAACTAGGTTTTCAACTTCACTTTTTATATATTTATTCTTACCTGATATAAAAGGAATTGGAATCTTTTCTATAAAAATAGTAAAACTTCGAATAACATTTTTCCCGAGTTGAGAAGAAATTTGCTTGTAATAGAATTCTATCAATTTAGAATTCAGAACACCAAGTAGGTATTTACTTCCTGAGTTTATAAAGTAGCAAGTATTATTAAGAAAATATTTGTTGTCATAAGCGAAAGACAATCGGGGAGATATGTCTGGATAAATAATCTTTTCCTTCTCAAATTCTTGGTAATAATCACAATCCCTCAATTCCCACCAAAAATCTCCTTGATCATCTCTGTTAATTAATCCTTTTCCTTTACTTATTTTGTCCTTAAATGAAATAAAATAATTGTATACACTGGGATAGATTCTTTTAAAAAATTCCTCTGGGCTTTCTTTTAACCGATTTTGATTAGTCCACCCAGATTCAATTTTAATAATCCACCATCCGGCCCATTTATAGTAATATTTACCAATATCCCTACCTCTTAAAATTGGTTTTATTATTTTTTCTGTTCTTTCTCTTTCTTCTCTTGTTTTGCAATTTGAAATTATCTCATTCCGTTTTTCTGTTGTAATAATAAAAGCATCATTGAAGCCGGTTTTAATTCCAAAATAAATTTTAACATTCCACTCTTTCAAAGGTTTTCCAATTTTTTCAATTTTATTTTTTAGTTTTATTATCTTCTCATCAGCAAGTGTCCAGCATCTATCATCAAGATTTTTCTGTAAAATTCTTCTTTGGCTTCCTTGGATATGATTAATTAAATCTTTATTATTTTCTATATTGCTTTTAACATTTACAAAATTAACTTGATGCTCTTTCAATGGCTCTTGTTTCTTAAATAACATTATGCTTGTATCTACTGTGGCTTCAAAAACCGGGTAACCCCCAAAATCAATCAAGTTTATAACTTCTGTTTTTTCTTTGAAAAATCTCCTCAATTTTTCTCCATATTTCGCCCTCATCCATTTGTTGCTTGATATAAAACAGGAAACACCCTCTTCTTTCAGAATTTGATGGCTTTTTTCATAAAAATATGTATAAAGGTCTGAAGTTGAGTTATATACCTCATAACCTGCTTTCCGTAGTAACTCTTTCTGCTTTTTTATTTTTTCCTGTCTCACATACGGTGGATTTGCAATCACCACATCAAAGCCACCTTTTTCATGAAAAACCTCGCTGAAGTAAACCTCAAAATCAAATTCTTTGCGCCCCTTGGTAATCTTACTTATAAGTTCTTCAATCTTGTTTTTATATTCCTGCTTCTTTCTGGGATTAGTTTCATTGAAATAAAGCAATTTCAACTTCTCAAGTTGATTAAACAATTCGTTATTAAACAAATCTTTTTCTACCCCTAAAAGGGAGTTCCCACAAACAATCTTATAATCTAGATTAGGCAGGGGTTTAATTTCTCTTATGTCTTCTTCATCTACTATAAGAGAGAGCCAAAGGCGGAGCTTGGCAACCTCACAGGCTCCTGCATCAATATCCACTCCATAGAGAGAGTTCTCTATACATTCTCGCTTAAAATTGTAGGCGCTTCTCCCAGGTTCGTTTATAAATGTAGATAATACATTCCTTGTCTTAACAATCTCATGCATCATCCCAACAGGAAATGCACCACTGCCAATTGCAGGATCACAAATCTTGATATCTCTTAATTTATCGTCGATAATCTTTGCATTTTTTCTTATACTTTCAGGAAGTTTAGGTTTACAATCAGAGGTTTTCTGTTTACCTTCTTTAATTTTCTGTTCTTTAATCTGGGCTATTATTTCATTTTCAGTAAGCTGTTCTCCATGTTTGATTAATATTTCAATATCTTCCTTGCTTACTTTCCCTTCCAGCTCGGAAAATAGGTAATAAATTAAACTTTGTTGGCACATATAATGAACAATTTCTCTAGGAGTGTAATAAACACCAAACTTTTTATTAAATTGCTTCTCTAAACTCCTCTTGCCACTTGCCAGAGCTTTTTTATATTCATAAAAATTATCAGGTCTTAGGGCATTAAATTTTTCATATAATTTACCAAGAAGTTCCGGGTCAATGGCGACCTCTTTTTCAAGCGGTTCATCCTCTTTAACTGTGAAATTAAAACGATCAAATACATCCAATATGCCATCACCAATATCTCCTTCATGAGTTCGGTGATTATTGGAAAAAAGATCATTTGGAAGAAGAATATCTGTATGAACCCAATCATAATGTCCTATTGGCTCAAAAAGCCCTCCATTTAAAAATGGTATTTTGCAGTTGAATCTGCTGTAAAAATCATCGTCCCGTTCTCGAGCAAGTGCTTCATAAAATAATGGTTCTAAAATATCATTAAAGAAGTTGTTATAATCTCCGAATTCTTTATTAAATAGCTTTCGCAGAAAAGCTTTTGCACCAGTGCCCCATGCTGCATCTCTTTCAACCCCAAACCACCCTTTTTTCTGCAAAAAATATAAAAATACAATTTGCCCCAGGAGTTTTTTGGCAAAGTCAACAGTATTGATATTTTTCGATTCAAAATCTTTTCTAACTATCTGATCTCTTTCAACTATATTATCTAGTGCATCAACTGTTCGAATAAGGAGATCACGATATTTATTAAAAAATTCTTTTGTCACAGGCTCAATGTTAAATGCCTCCTCAAGTTGGGCCAGTGTAGGTCTATGTGCATCGTCCTCAAGAATTGGCACAAGCCTGGACTGAGCTGTATGGCTCTTTTCATTTTCTCCCACAAGAAAAGACCAACGCCGGGCGGGTGTAAATTCCTCTTTTATTTTTACGTTTCCTGAAGGGGTCTTTTCATATCGATAATCCATCTTTACTAGAGAAAATCGCCAGTTTTCTTCATCAGGCGACACAAAAGCTACCAGAGCTGCATCTTTTAATTTCCCGCCTCTACTTCCCTTAAGATACCAGGCTATAAAATTCCGTTGCCTTGTTCTTGCCCTTTCCAGGGAAGACTTCCTTTTGAGTTTAACAATCAATATATCTATTTCATTCTTGCCATCTGAATATTTTCCAATTCGTTCAAGAGAAGTGATATAAGGTTTAAAAACATCGGGAATATAATTGCCCTGATAAACGAACCTTTTTTCTTCTATCTCATTCAAAAGATTCTTAATGAAGACTACAAAAGTGTCTTTATCAAATTTGTTTTCAAATACAGTTCTGATGAGGGATTTTGCCTGTTCTCTATTCATTGTTTTCTCCTTTTAAATACAATGATAAAATCACCTCTCTTCGTCCTGAAAACCTCTGGGAAAATTCCACATAATGACTTTCTAATAATTTTTGAGGAATGTTATGTTGGAGCACAGCTAATACCTTCAAAGGATTGACCAGATCTGATTTTAAATCATTTAACGCTTTTAGTGCTTTTTTTGTAGTTTGTTTAGGAATAGCTCCTTCTTCAAGTCTAATTATCAATTTTCTTAAATAATCCTCCTGATCATCCGTTAACTTTTTAGAATTTTTTATAGTAGCTTTTAAAATTTTTAGAATTTTCGCTCCACTATCTCTCCCTCTTCGATAACCGGTTATTAACTCCTCTTCGGTTGTCGCTTCAATAAAAGCCTTCTTATTATTTTCTAATAATTCAAAATAATTGTTTGGCAATGGTATCTTCCTTTCGTTAGGAGAGCATTCAAAAATCTTGGCCGCTGTAAGAAAATCAATTTCCTGCGATTCTCGGTCTTTTCTAGTTATAAAGAATTTTTGGATTTTTCCCAGGCGGAAAAAAGTTAAAAGATTATCACTATAATCAGACTCTCTCTTAGCAGAACGCGCTTTCTTTGGTAAGCGCTTTATTTTCTCAAACATATCTGGGTCCTTATCTCTTATCTCTTTTATTACACTTAAATACTTCAATTCACTCTCTTCAACTTCATCTTCACCCAATATTGTCTCTCGAGAAATTAACCGATTAAATAATTCATGAGAAGACACTGGCTCACCTTCGGTTAATATAGCTGCATCACCACCTAGAAGTGTTAAGAAAGCATTTATTTTAGCTTCCGCTATTTTCCTTAGTTTAATTTCATCTTCTGATTGAACAGTGGGGAAAAAATTAAATGTATATATTTCATCATATTCAGTGTCTATTCGATTGACTCTGCCTACTCTTTGCATCAGCCGGGTTGGATTCCAAGGAATATCATAATTGATGACTATATTCGAACGATGTAAATTTACTCCTTCAGAAAGGACTTCTGTTGAAACAAGAATCATATAATCATCTTTTTTTCTTCTGGCTCGGGCATCAAAGTTTTCAATTACAGCATCTTTGACGGCCTCCCCTGAGTTGCCATGAAAACACAAAACTTTGTCTCCAATATTATTTGTCAGATATTGAGCTGTTTCTTTGGATTCAGTAAAGATAATAATTTTTCTATCCTTTAGGATTTTATTCTCAGATAGTTCTTTCAATAATTTATCTAGTTTAGGGTCTCTTTTTACTCTTTCCCAGAGAGACTTTATTCTTTTTAGTATTTCTAAATCTTTCTGTAAATCTTTCCTGAAATCATCTAAAAAATCTTTGCTATCATATTCTTGGGCCTTTTCTTCATCTACTAACTGATGAATTGCCTTGTCATCATCATTTTCCAGAAGCTCAAAAATCTTATTAATGTATTTTTTACTTACATACACCTTCCCTTTATCGAATTCTTTAAGAAACATCTCATAGGACCTAATAAATCTCTCAATTGAATTCCTGAAAGCATAAAAAGAACTTTCCAGCCTTTTAACCAGCAGAATTTTCATGAATTTCCCCATATTTCTCTGGGAAATAATCTGAGGTTGGGTTATTTCTTTTTTGTAATATAGTAAAGGAGTATAACGAGCGTACTTGAATTCTTGGGTAATTAATTGGACTGTTTCATTAAAGATCCTATCTTCTTCTTCATTTAATTCATAATAAAAAGGAATTGGATTTTTAACTTCTGGAAATTTCAACTTTTGTTTTTTCAAATCTTGAGAGAAATACTGCACAATCTCATTTCGGGTACGCCGCACCATAATATATTTAAGGACTTTTTCTCTTATCTCTTTGGCATTTTCTTTTACTGTCTCAAGATATTTTTTATATTCTTTTTGTTTATTTATCTTCTTTAGTCTTCTTTCCAGACGATTAAAAAACCCTTCCAGATCCATTAGGTTTGGAATAGTGCTCTTTCTCGGATTCTGGAAAAGCTTAATTTGATTCAGAATATCTTTAGGAGAATTATTATAAGGCGTGGCAGTAACTAAAATGACTCTTTTTCCACGGCAAATCTGTGCAAGTTTTTCATAACCAACTGTCGTTTCTGTTCTAAAACGATGGGCTTCATCTATTATTATATTCGAATATTTTTCCACCCCACGCTTCAAAATTGCATCTAATTTGCCCACTGACTCATAATCGGCAGGTATATGAAAATCTGAAAATACATTTTTCCATGAACCTGGATTATTTTCATTTAATAATGCAGGAGGAGCAAGGACAAGAGTTCGCCCATCGAGCTGTCCGGCAAGCATAGCCGAAATATATGTTTTTCCGAGGCCCACAACGTCTGAAATGAAAACTCCGCCATATTCTTCTAATATTTTCTTGGCATTTAACACTGCTTGCTCTTGGTATTCATATCGTTTAAAATCCTCGGGGAAATATCTAACAAAAACTTCATCCGTAAGGCTTAATTCATCTTTGAAATACTCATATAAAAACTTCAAATATAGCTCGTAAGGTGAAATATTTTGATTTAACCACGTTCTGGTGTTAATTGTCTCAATGTATTTATCTTTGACATCGACTGCATCTTGCCATAACTCATTAAATTTCTCTAAAGCGAATTCATAATCAGTTACATTTTTTAATTCTACATTGAACTCAAGATTGTCGATTAAGCCTGCTTGGGTAAAGTTACTTGAGCCAGTAATAACCCGGCCAACATCTCTATCACCTTCTCTAAAAGTCATAATATAAAGTTTTGCATGAATATTTTGAGAGGGATAAGCTCTAATTTCTAATTTTCCAGTTCTGAGCCACTCAATAAATTTTAGGATACCTTCTTCAACTAAAGCGCTGTCATGCGATTTTTCCATTTCTTGTGCAATGGATTCACAAAATTCTTTTTTGACTTCAGCATGAGAAAACTGAAGGGCAAGCTGTGATTGAGCTTCATTAATTAAATCTAGGACTTCTTTATTGGTACTTACACCAATTAAAATCCTTATCTTCTCTGTAGACTCAAGTGATTTATATAAAGAATAAAAGCCACTTGTATAAAAATAGCCCACTAATATATCAAATAAACGTGTGTCTTTTATTAAAACATTAAATCTATCAAGAAGAGTTTGATTAGGTTCATTGGTGATGAAAGTAAGATCTGTTCTCATTTTATTGTCCATAATGCTCTATCCTGAATTAATTTAAACTTTCTTATTTAGGGGAAAAATAATTAGACAACTCCTTAATAGAAATATTTCTTAAAGATTTTCTTTACTGAAAGGGTCTTAATACATTTCGGAAACTTCATTTTTATTCTATGTTTATATTATATCTTCCTATAAAATACTCCTTCAATAAAATCTGTTCCAGCGTATCCAGCTCCAATAAGAGCAAAAATATGCTCGGTAGATAACTCTTTTCCCAGATAATTAACTACTCCGAGTACTCCAGCTATCGTCCCTATTATAAAAGCGTACATCAAACTTAATCCTAGCCTCTTTCCATCTAATAAATCAGACAATTTTTTACTGCCATCTTTTACTTCCTGCTTATCATGAACTTTCTTTATACCAACAAAAACTCTTATCCCTTGACCCACCATTCCAAGAAAGCCTCCCAATATCAAATAACCTAATAAATTAAAAGGATCCATTTATCCCCCCCTTTATTAATAATTTGATTTCCTACCCCTTATACACCTCCTCATTATGCCAGAGGAGGAGGTTTTTGTCTGGATGATCGGCAGGGTTGGCTGGTAAATGGTGGAGTCTCCTGCCGTGAAATGGATAATAGGTATGGCCATTTTCAAAATCGTCTCTCAAGCGGCGGCTTACTTCTATGTAGTAATCAGGAGTAATAGTTAAATAGCCTTTATCAAACAGGCGGTGTAAATCACTGCGAAGCAGAAGACCGTTTCTTACCTCATGGGTTCCACCTAAAGAAAAAGGCTTAATATGAGCTGCTTCTAGAGCCGGCAAGGAGTGCTCAAAAGTGATTGCACAGGCCCTCTGATAAGCATCGGTGACAAGCACCCGAAATGTTCCCTGCCCGAGGCGGGGCTTTATTAGGATGCCTTCTCCATAGCGAGGCCCTTCAGTAATGCCTTTCTCGCCTACCCTAGTGATCTCCCACTCATTTTCCCGCTCCCGGATATATTCCCGCGAAGCTAGTCTTAATTGAATCTCTCTCCAGAGTGACTTCCCCGGTTCTTGATCAATTCGATAATGCTTGCCTTGCTGAATAGAAGGGCTCCAATCTTGCGGAACATTAATCCACTCCTCTTTAGAGAAGAAAAAGGGCTGAGCCAGGATGATGCAACCA
>JGI24020J35080_1001303_pt1 | contig 13701 bp, 6 predicted proteins | sample Deesub1362A_J573_FD_35080 | JGI IMG/M metagenome (IMG submission 35080) | reverse complement strand
CATTGTAATAAGGTCCTGCACCTATCCTAAATCCTCTTAGAAACTCTTCCCCATAAAGACTATCCTGCCCTGATAAAGGAGCAAATATCAAAATATCTTTTAATTTTGTATAAAAAAAAGAAAAAAAGGGCTTTTTTTCTTCTTTAAAAACCTTCTCTGCTTCTTTTTTTAATTCAGATTCAGGAAAATAAAGAGCCAATAAATTATACAGCTCCTCCTGAGCTTTAAGATCTCCTTCCTTTCTTGCCCTTTTAAAAGCCATTTCAAGTAAATCTTTATAAATAGCAGTTCCCAAAAAACCTTTAAGTTCTTTCATTAAAAGCTTGAGAGATATTTTTCTTGCGTATTTCAACACTTTTTCTTTTGACTCTTCGTAATATTTGGGTTCTTTTTCTTTAAGAAGCAAAGAATAAGTTTCAAAAGCTCTGGAGTAGAATTTTTTATTTTCATAACTTTTAGCCATTAAATACAAAATATCCTGTTTGTATTTACTTTCCGGATATTTTTTTACAAAATTATTGCCCAAATTTAAAACTTGATCATATTTTTTCTTTCTATATTTGACATAGATATAAAGAAACTCTATTCTCTCATTGGGCCTTTCTTTTTTAATATACTCCTCTATTACCTCTTCTGCTTTATTCCAATTTTCCTGTTTTATATACTTATCAATTTCAGAAAGCTGTAAAAAAAACAGAATTAAAAAAAATTTATTCATTTTTAAATTATAAAATAAAGCCCCCTCCTTTTAAAAGGAGGGGGCTTACAAAAGTTTATAAAATAAAATTACTTACTTTGTAACAAGAATCTTTCTCAGGAGAGTTTCTTTTCCAGAGGTAACCTTTATAAAGTAGTTACCTGCGGGAAGTTCACCTATTCTGAGTTTGAGCTCACCTGAAGCAGTACCGTTGTAAAGTCCTTTAACGAGCTTACCAGAAACATCATAAAGTTTTACATCAACCTTTCTAGTACCAGGTATATTAACACTAAATTCAATATTTCCACCTTTGAAATATCTAGCAACTTCGCTGAGCCTTACAAATTCGGTCTTAAAGGCCGGTTTTTCAGAAACACCTGTGGGCCATACTTTGGTAATACCTACAACCAAATCAACTTCTGAAGGATCATAACCCTGCCACTCAAACCCAGGATTGAAGTCTTCGTAAACTCCCCAAACAACTAAATCAGTATCTGCTTTTTGGGAAACAAAAGGAGAAATCAAAGGATACCTATACCAATAACTTTCAGCTCCAGGGAATGTGGCATTATTGCCTGATTGAATAAGAGTTCCAACCTCTTCCCAAGTAGAGTACTCTCCACCAACATCAGTGGATCTCCAGAGCATAATTCTTGTAGGAGCAAAAGTATCGGGATCAGCACCATTGCCCTTCCAACCCTGAACGAAATTACCCGATTCCTGAATAAACTCTTCCCATATAGCATATATTACTCCATTATTCCTGTTCTGAGCCATCTGAGTTCTTCCAGCAAGAGTAGCATTAATATGAACTCCATAATAAATAAGGGTATCAGAAGGAACTCCTACAGCTTTAATTGTGTCAAGAAATACAAAATCAGGTTCCCTACCTTCATAATAATGATACATAAACACAGGAGCAACATGAGAACCATCAGTTGCTGGCATCATATAATGAATTCTACCATCCCTATCGACAAATGGAAGCCCACTATTCACAAATTCATAATAACATCTTATTTCTCCCTCAGCAAAAAGAGAATCAGAAAGATTTATAGTACCGTATGTACCTGCATAAAAATCTGCACCCTGATTTTCATCAACAAGAAGAATTCCCTTTGTATTAGGATCATAATACCATATAACAACTTTTGTTCCAAAAGGATCTGCATTCAAGTTATACCAGGGACCTACATCATCGGATACAAGGAGAACGGTTCCGTCCCAGAATCTACCAGGATCATCAAGAGCTCTCAATCTGTTATAGAAAATACCTCCTGTGCTAGCATAATCTGTTGCAATCCAATGTAAAAATGTGGTATCCCCGGTAATAGCTACTCTTGGCCATACTTCTAATGTCTGTTCTCCTGGCATATATTCGTAATTAACAGAATCACCTACAAAGGTGGTAGGATCAAAAGGAGATTTAGGCCACCATGTTATAGATGGATAATCAGGGGTAGTATAAGAATGACCTGTAAAGAAAGGATAAAGATAAGAAGCTGATTCATCATTAAAGTTGATGAACATATTTCCATAACCTGCTAAAGTAAAAGGCCAGAAAGCTGTATCAGGAGCTACCGATCCATAGGTAGGATACCAAGTAGAGGTTGCAAAATCATAGTAAAGCCAAACTAAAGGACCAGGTTCAAAATAAGCTACAAAAATACCATTATCAGTGGTCCATAATCTTGTAGGTGTAGGTCCGTTAACCTGATAATCTCTTACACCGTTATAAGCAGGGCGATGATAAGTAGTAAAGGAGTTTTGAAGAAGCTCTGTTTTACCTGTTTTCTGAATTACTACATTATTCTGTCCTTTGTCTAAATACACTGCTTTCTCAGGACGACTCCCTGCCAGGAGAATACCCCCAGCAATTATTAAACCTATTATAGTTTTATACATAATTTAACCTTTTATTTTGGTTTTTAGGGAGTTGAACCCTTTTTAAAAAACTATTTATTTTCACTTAAAAAGCCTCTGAATTTCAAACAATAGGGTATCCAGTTTACTCTCATCAAAGGGGTTTATATCAGGAAAGTCTGGATTATATGCTTTAAGGATATCATATGCATTTCCATAATATCTGTCTTTGAAGTAAGAATAAGCCAGTCCTCCCACAATATTATCTTTGTCTAAATAAGGCCAATGAGAAAAATCAAGTCCAGTACCTGTATCATTCAAATAATGATAAAGGGAACCTAAATAAACAACGCTTTCTCCAAATTCATCCTCTGCAAGTTGAGCATATCCTGCTCCTGCATAAGCCCATTTAACAAAATTAGAATAACCGGCTCCTGAATTCGGGTCATATCCTACATAAGAAACATATACATAATCTGTAAGTAAATCATCTATGTCAGCTCTATTTATATAAATTCTATTATCAACAAAATAATATGCATTCTCAGTCAAATCCTGCCTTCCACCCTCTTCTGATAAAAGAAATATCTCCACTATATAAAGCAATCTCAAAGGCTGGGAAATTTGAATTATATATCCCTCTCCACCTATATAGGGTAGAGTATCTTCATAAATCCATTCTGTATCTATAATAGCCTCATTATCTATTCTTTTATACCAGAAAGCATCCTCTTTTGTTATAGCAAGAGAGTAGTAATCAATACTTTGATGATATTCATTCTGCTGTAAAATAGACCATCCAAAACCCACAAGGGCTTCCAGATTATCAAGCTCATATGATAAAGCAGAATCAAATCTTAGTTCAGCAAGCTCAAAATCAAAAGCATCATAAGAAGCCCAAGCTCTTTTTATAAGGTCCTCAACTAAAACAGGAGGAGGAACTTCTATTTTCTCCTTTTTACAGGATAATATCCCTAAAACCAATAAAACAAAAGCAAGAAATATATTCCTCATTTCTCACCTCCTTTATTTTACAACCAAAACTTTTTTCTTAATGATCTCCTTATTATCAACAAATCCCTTAATAAAGTACACACCTTTTTGTAGTTTTCCAGTATCAAAATAGTAAACTCCTCCTTCTTTGAGAGGTCTTGAACTTTCATAATAAACTCTACCAGAAACATCATAGATTTTTAATTGAGCTAAACCTTTACCCGGTACAAAAAGAATTATTCGGGAATCTCCTTTCATAACTGTAGGAATTATAAACTCTGGAATATTACCTTTAACAAAAACTCCTTCTCCCTTTCTCAACTGGAATTTTCCAAGAACATTTGTTTTTACAACAATTTTACCCCTTTCCCTATCAACAACAACAGGAGACAAAACTTCCCATCTATTAGAACTTTCATTAAACCTGTAAAGATAAAGATCTTTATTCCTTAAAGTAGGATTTTTAACTGTAATCAGAATTTCCTCGTCCAATACAATATTCTCACTACCAATAACATAAACCTTTGATATACCCTGATCCTCTAGATCCAAAGGTAATATTCCTATTCTATTAAGCTCCTGCTCATCATATTTTCCTGCCAGAGCTAAAGAGAACTGATTTCCAGAATTTTCTTCTGAATAAAGAGTAACTTCTCCATTCCACAACTCATAAGGAATACTCAAGGAACTCAAAACAAAGAAACTAATGGTATCAGCATCTCCAATCCCTATATTCCCTATCTTATCCTGGGAAATAAACTCAATAACAAATTCTCCCTTTTCCCCAAAGGTAAAGGACCCTGTAAAAATACCTGAAACAAACTCTTCTGTAATAGGAGTTCGGGAAGCTAAAGCAGGATTTTCTCCTATCTTGTAAATTCTGTATATTACTCCCTTTTTATTTGCGTCTGCATAAGGAGTTTCCTCTTTTCCCCAAGTGTAAAGATCAATCAAATTTGGAACTCCAGGATTCTGTAATACTACAGTTTCCAATAAAGGTGGCAGGGTATCACCATATCCCCATGTAATATAAACTTCTCCTGTTTCTAAGTTAGTTAAAGCAAAGACTTCATAAGTAGAAGTATCAGCATCACTACTCAAAACAATTGTATTTGTGACAGAATCCAGCTTTAAAGCATGAGATGTTATTATATTCCTGTTCTTATCCATAACAAAATAAGTAATTTTAAACGCTTTACCATCCTCCACATCAAAGACTACAGAATGAGAAATGGTATCATTTATATACAGATAATATCCTGCCCATCCTCCCAAAGCTATTTTATCTTCCGCAACAAGTTGAAAATGATTCATCTGTGGGGCCTTAGCATTATCCTGAACCCAATCAAGAAGTACACTGTCCATACTGGTATTATGTTCGGTAAAAACAAAATCTAATAAATCAAGATAGGTATATTTTTTTCTTGTAATAATCTGCTTCCAACTATCTTCAAATTTTTGAAAAATAAAGTTAAAAAAGGAAAAAAGCTTTTCTTTATTAGGTTCATTAGGTTCAAGTATAGTATGGGTTTGGGAAAACATAAGCAGAGGCAAATTGGGATTAAAGCTAAAACCTGTTACCCATCCAGGGAGATAATCACTATGTAAAGTGTCAGGGATAAGACCTTGTTTCCAGAAACTAAATCCACTTAGATTGTAACTAAAAGCCAAAGCAAAACCAGTAGTGATAAACCTATGTTCGTGTGTTTTGTTACCAAAAATTCCTATTCTCCACATAAAATAATCAAGATAACCTTTTTTAATCTCATAAGAAGGTAATCCCATATATTCAAGAGGATCAAGAGTAACACACTCCTTTAATTTCATCTCAGGGTCATTATAGAATTCCTCACTAAAAAATCCTATAACAGGCTTAATGTCAGGGTAATACCCCTGACTGGGATCAGATGAAGGTAAATGTAAAGGAAACAGAATTATATGCAATCCATCAAAATTGTCAGCATCAGGATAAGGAATACCGAAAAATTCTTCATATTTAATAACAACCTTATCATAAAGAGAATCGTTCACAAAAATAGAATCTATCAAAGGAGCAATGCTGTCTACTATAACAGTACTTACATTAAAACCCAAAAGGTTATCCGGTAAGCCATCAACCCCTACAAAACCAGGAGCATCTGTGACTCCTGCCTCAAAATACCATCTATTGTCTTTGTAATAAAATCCTCCCCATCTATTTCCTACAAATATTTGAGATAAATCAAAAGGATTAAAATCAACATAATTTATCTCAAGGGCTCCAATATCTGCATATTCCTTTAAACCATCCAGAGAAAGAGTATCTATAAAATCATTAACAGATATATCATAGAGATATACACCTTTACCTTTAACTCCAACCAACAATGTATCTCCTATCCACTGCTTTAAATCCGCTACATTCAACTCAGAAATCTGACTCCAGTTTTCTATATTAGATAAAAGAAATCTATAGAATATCCCATCAGAAACAACAAAACCATAATCCCCAACTCTCCATAATTTTTCTACAGGATTAGAAGATATCTTAACAAAATAATTTCCATCCCATGCATAAAACCCCAGAGGACCTCCTGCAATCAATGAATCCCCATTTATAATAAAGGAATATATAGGATCAAAGTTATTACCAACCTTATACCACACCTTATCACCACTTCCAATGCCTGCATATATCCCCTTTTCAGTAGCCACATATAAAGTATCAGGATCTCTTAAATCAAAATAATAAAGGGTAAGAGTATCTCCAAAATCAGTAATATGGTAAGAGTATTTAAGACTCATGACCCTAGTAAAAACTTTTATTTCTTTTGAGGTCAGCCCATAAATAGGTTCAGAAACTTTCCCTTTAGGATGCCATAATCCATATATATATTCTTCCTTATTTTTACGAGACCATTCTTTTGCAGAAGGATCATAAAGAAAAGCTCCCATTTTAGAAAAAGTATATAATCTAAACCTATAAGCTCCTGTTTTTCCATTAAAGAAAGCGACTGTCCCCAATTCTTGATAGGGAGTCCATATTTTAACTTTCCCATTAGAGGCCTCATATCTACATACAAAATCAATATCACTAATAACACCCACACTTATACCGAACTCAAGAAGTTTTCCTGAACTTAAATCTCCCACACCAGCATTCAAATTTCCCGTAAAGATTAAAACACATATTAAACCTATTATTTTTTTCATTTGTTTTACCTCCTTTTACAAACTATAAAAAATAGAAAATCTATGGATATCAGGCAAACTCCCCATCTCTGAATAAGAGTAATTAAAACCTATATATCTAAATTTAAGCCCTATACCTGCAGAAAAACCGCCTTCGGAAAACATTCCATCTTTATCCACATCACCAAGATAAATCCTATGTCCAATAGAAATTATTACACTGTTTACAAGCAAGGTTCTTAAACCTATTCTAAAGGATTCCAGATAATCATTTGGGTGAACAAGTTCTAAACTAAGAGTTGTTCTCATTCCAGGGTTATCAACAATCTCCATAGCTGCTCCTAACCTGAAAATAACCGGCAAAGGATAACTGTTATACTCTTCATAAACCTCGGTTTGATACTGATAATAAGTTCCCGAAGGCTTTACTTCAGGACCCAGGTTAGAAAAAGACATTGCTATCCTTAAACTCCTAAATCCTGTATGGAATATACTACCCGCATCAATAGCAATAGTTTTCGCACTTGAAAAATCACCAAAATTTTCTTGTATGTACTTCACACTAACACCTGCAGAAAATTTATCTGTATAATACCTGGAGTAAACTACCCCTATCTGCACAGCATTATAATTAAAGGTTTCATCCAAAAGACCCTCATCTTCCGTGGCAACCTGAAAATCAGGAGAACTAACCCCTGAAAGAAAAATACCAAAGTTTCCCCATAACCCAGTATTTCTCACATAAGATACAAAAGGAATATGGGTATTTACTAACCAAGGAACATATCCTCCATAAAATCCCTGATATTTAACATTTGCAATACCAGCAACATTCCAAAAAACACTCTCAATACCTTCAACAGCAGCCACATAAGCACCTCCCATAGCGGTTGCTTCAGGAATCAGTTCAACAGAAAGAAAATCCATACCCATTCTTCCCACTTTTTCACGGGCTAATAAAAGCCCTATTGTCAAAATACAAATACCTAATATCTTTTTCATATTCAAACCCTCCTCAATCAAGAATTATAAACTTACCAAATTTTTCTTTACCATCAGGAGTAACAACTTTATAATAATAAACACCACTTGAAACCTTTATACCGTTTTCATTTAAAAGATCCCAATAAGCACTTCCTGTTCCTGAACTATGAACGATCTTTTTAACCAGTTTACCACTAAATGTCAATATAAAAATTACACAGGAACCAGGTAAGTTTCTGAATTCTATTTTGTTATGAAGTTCTGTAGCAGACCATTTTGCAGAACCCTTAAAAGGATTAGGTACAACATAAACTTTATCCAGTTCATTAGAAGTAACAGAAGGAATAACTATAGGTTCAGGCACACCTTCAGGAGTTTTCCTGTAATTGGTTTTAGCACTTTCAAGAGTATCTTCATCAAAAGCAGTAACAACATAATAATAGGGATAACCTATTTTAGCTGTGGTATCAACAAATGTCCTTTGAATAGTACCATTTTGTTTAACCAGAACAGCAAGGGTATCAAAATCTCTTGGTTCAAATAAGGCTCTATACAAAATATATCCCACAAAATCAGGTCTTCCTTTTAAAGGATCTTTATAACTTTCCGCAGCAGCATTCCATAGAAGAGTGACCTTACCAGGAGCAGCTGTGTACTTCAAAAGAGGAGTGGGAGGTGGAACTTTAATTTTCCAATGGGTATCCTTTGAAGGATCAAAAACAGGAGGAGTAGGATGGGCAGGATCTCCTGGGTCACCTGAATAATAAGCTTTAAAAGCCCATTCTAAGTTATGAAGCATTCCCCTCTGCCATCCTCTATTCCATTTTTCATCAAGTCCTCCATGCAAACCCTGTCCAACAGGTACAACCCATACAAACTTTAGAGTATCCCTATCTTTTAAAGTATAAGGACCTGCTGTGGTAAAAAATCTATAATCAAATTCCTTTGCCCCAAAATCCCTGGGATGAGGAGCGTACCTATAAGGAGCAGTAGCTGGATGTCTTCCAACCAAATAAGCATAAACATCCCTGTCAATAGAGGGATCTGATTCCCAGTTCCACCACTGATGTCCCCATGGCCTTACTATTCTAAAGGTATCTCCTCCATCCACAAATATTGAATCAGAGGGAGAGGGAGGAGCGTATATAAAGGCTCCACCCATATACCCTGCTGAACCTCCACCTTCTCCTGTATCATCTCCAGGAACCATTGGGTCGTCACCATCATAAATATAACTCATTCCATAAGGAATTAAATAGCCGGTATAAGTATTACCAGCTTGGGTTATCTCTATAGCATGAGCAGGATTTACTATTTTTTCATCCTCTTCATCTCCCCATATAAAATAATGATCAGATATTCCATCAGGTTCAGGTATAAAAGTATCTTTAGAAAAATGAGTCACCATATCCATATTATCCCATAGGTATTTAAAATTAGGATTATCCCATTCTTTATTTGTCCAACCCATATAACCCACAAGATCATCTATATGGTTATTTGTAGCATCATAACCAGAAACATCACAATCATACCACATTCCAATAAAAACAGAATCAAGTTGATCTCCAACTCCAGGTATATCACAAGAATCCTTAAAGAAAATTATATAAAACTCATAAGCAATAAAATCATTATAAGGTTCATGGGGCCAGGAAAGACTTCTAACAAGTACCTTTACCCCAAGATGTCTACCAGAAGAATTATTAGGATTGGATTTAAAATCATCCCAAGCAGATACAACATCATAAACAGATTTACCAGGAGCGGCAGATATAGGAGGGGAAACAGAAGGTCCCCACTCAGGTGATACATAATCATGAATTGTAGCATAGGGTAAACCTTTAACCTTTGCCCCAATAACAAAATAGGAATTCCATAGATAGAAATTATTTATGGCTGCACCACCCGGCCATGAAAAACCATACCATCCCTCTCCTGCTTCACCACCCATTCCACCAAAATTACTCATCCAGTTCCAAGCCTCAGGAACTGTAACCCAGACAAGAGTTCGAGGAGGTCTACCCTGTAATATAATAGGAGCATCTGTGCCTTCACCTCTTATAACAACATCATCTATACTATCAGTTAAAAACTTGGATCTGGCTACCAGAGGTTGTAGACCTATCAAAAACACAAAAAGCAATCTCTTCATTCTAATTCCTCCTTTTTTTAATTAAAAACCTGTTATATTAATAAAGAAACCAATTCTTGTTGTTCTTCTTGGTTCCCATACATTTAGGCTCTTTTCCTCTCCTTCTGGATCACCAAATTGTTCGTACCAATCCACAGTAGCAATATCAGTTAGATTAAGATCATTAAATAAATTGTAAATATCCATGAAAAGTTGAAGTTTTGTAAATCTGTTCAGTTTAATATTCTTGAAAAGTCTGAGATCCGCTCTTTTTACAGAAGGCATCCTCTCTGCATTGATCTTTTCCATAGCATCACGGGGATCTCTGAAAGTAGGAGTCCAAGGAGCCCCAGAAGAATAATAGTAACTAAGAGAAACACCCCAGTCATCAACAATAAACTTCTTATCTCCTTCCGGAACTATCCAACTAAATATTCCTACAAAATTATGTCTTATATCCCAATTAAGGGGAGATTCCCTCGGAGGTAAAGGATATCTATACCATTGATAAATATAACCACTAAAAGGAGAAGAAAAAGAACCTTTAGCCACTTGATAGGTATATGAAATATTAAGCCCCAAATTAGGCAAAATATCTCCTGCAGGCCTTTTTATAAAGGTAAGCTCCACCCCCCTTGAAAATCCGTAATCTTCATTTAAAAATGTGGTATAATTACCTTCAGGACCCAAAGAGAACATCTTTGATCGAGCCCATTGATATATATCTTTATAAAAAACTGTAATATCTACAACTATGTTGTCAGTAAAGCCATGTTTCACACCAAGCTCATAAGATATGGTTTTCATAGGATCAATTGTAGGATTCCCTATTATAGGGAAAGCACCGGAGAAGGCATAAGAAGTTATGATCTGATAAAAGGGAGGAATCTGATAATAGTGTCCATATGTAAAATGCAAAACATCCCTTTCTGTTATAGGGTGAGAAACACCTATTCTTGGAGAAATATACCATTGAGGCTTAGCCTTCTCAGGATTGTTTAAATACTTAATTCTCTGAAGTTTGTAAACACTATCAACAGCAAAGGGATTTAAAGAATCTCCAAAGTAATACCCTGCAGGATCATAATAATCAAATCTGAAACCTATCTTAGCAACCATACCTTCCATTTCTATTTTATCTCTCAAATAAAAAGCAAATTGCCAAGGTTTCACAGGATGATCTTTAAACCAGTTAACAAAACTGTATCCCTTGTCCCACTCTCTTGTTTCAAAAGGAGGATTAACGAAATCAAAGTAAATATTTGAAAGTCCTCCTGCAAAATCTACTGTATACCTCATTATATCATGTCTTTTGTATTCAAGTCCTGCAAGAATTTCATGACCAGCTCTTGTTTCTGTTTTCTTAACTACCTGACCCGTAAGTCTCCAACTAAAGGTAAGAAGCTTACTCTCTCCAACACCCCACTGGTCTCTGGGATAAACCCATGGATATGGTAAATAATGATTACCAACCTCAGCTAAAATTTTTGTTACTTTAAAGTCCTCAGGAACAGAAATCTTACCATTTAAAAGATAATCAAAAGTAGGTTCAAAAGGATATTTATAAAATACATCTCCTATTAAAACCACAGTATCAATAGAAGGAAAACCTTCTTCATAAGTCAAAATTTCCAAAACTTTTATATCTTGTCTTGTTCTCTCACCCCATCCAAAGGTGTTATAAGGAGCAGTATAAGTTTCATCAGCAGGCCACCATTCAGGTCCTCTACTGGAAGAAGGATACATTCCTGCAACAGCTTCCTCCCACCAGAAAAAGGGAACTTCTATATAACCCTCTTCTTCGTTAACCTCAAAAGCACTTCTGGGAATACTATATTTACTAACCATTGAGTCTATCCCGAAATCGTAACCGCTCACAACCCATTCGTTGTTTAAGGTATCAAAATAAACATGTCTGAAATAATCAAGATCTATCTCAACAAAACCGTCCTTATCCCTATCATCAAAATCATCCACTCCATCACCATCTACATCCTCCAGAACATTTCTCTTCCACTGTCTATGATAATATCCCAATCTAAATTCGTTCATATATTTCCCTGCAACAAGCCAGTTCAATCCGCCTGCAACCTGAAACTGCCTTTGTTCAAATCTGTAAAAGTTATCAAGAGCTAATCTCCAAGCAGGATCCCAGTTTTTCCACCTCTGGTATCTGTAAAATCCTGAAATAAAGAATAAAATATTGGAGGTAAAGGGAATGTTAATTCTATAGGTAAGAGCCTGATTCAATCTCCTGTAATTTCTATCCAAGCTCATAGGAAATCTCGTTCTATCAGTTATATATTCACCAGCTACAAAAAACTTTGCCCAGTCTCTTCTATTGGGGAAAATAGGACCAGATATAGCTACTTCATGGAAAACTTCATCATCTGAATACCTTGTTTCATCAACTACATTAATATCAGGATTGACACCCAAAAGCACATCTTGATAATAATCTCCTTTCTCAGAATTGAAAAATCCATAAACAGAAGGACTCAAAAACCGCATATTATTTGTTGAAGCTCTGTATTCCAAAGCATATTTATCAGTTCCACTCCTTGTAACAACTGAAATAGCACCTGAAGAAGTTATCCCTTGATCTACATCAAATCCTCCCCTTAATACAGAAGCTTCTTCAAGAGCAATAAGAGGAGCACCTGCGTTTGTAAAGTTAGTATACGGATCCCTGATTTCAACACCATTAACCACAAATACTACCTCATCAGGTCTTCCACCCCTCACATGTAACTCTCCTTCCCTCTCAATTACTCCTGCAGAAAGAGCAACTGTTTGCTGAATTGTGGTAACAGGTATATTTTGAATATCCTCTGCTCTCATGGTATGCTTACTCTCCGTAACATCAGGTTTTATAAGCTTTACCTCTGCCTCAACAACAATAGGAGGCACCTCTATTTCTGTTGGTTTTAAAACAAAATTAACCTCAATTGTTCTACCAACCTCAACTACTACATTTTTTATAACTAAAGGCTGATAACCTGTGTATGTTACTTCTAAGTCATAAGTACCAGGATGAACATTTAAAATAACATAATAACCCTGATCATCTGTATAAGCACCCATCTGGGTACCTAATATTCTAACCACCGCAAAAGGAAGCCCCTCTCCGGTCGTAGCATCTGTAACACGACCGGAAATCTTACCAGTTGTTCCTGCCCAGAGGTATATAAATAATATTCCACTGAGCAGGAACAGCTTTCTAAATATTTTTAACATATTTTTTGTCTCCTTTTTATTTTAAATAAAAATGGAAAGGTATCCTAACCCTCACTGAAACCGCAATCCCAGCCTGCCTCGCAGGCTTAAAAATACACTTTAGAGCTGCTTTACGGGCAGGCTCTTTAAAAACATCATGGGTTGCCCATACCCTTTCTACCCTCTTTACTTTCCCATCAGGACCCACAATTACAATAACTACTGCTCTTCCTTCAAGACCCAGCTGTCTTGCTATATCAGGATACTCTGGAAAAACTTTTTTTATGAGTTTAGGAGGTTCCTCAACCTGAAATTCCTCAAATACTTGACCCGGGTCTATCTCTATTTCAAATTCCTCTACTGCCTCACCTACGGTTTCCTCTATAGTCTCCTGAACCTCCTCCTCTTCCTCTGCTTCCGCTTCCTCTATTTCAACCACCTTTGGCTTAGGAGGAGGCTTGGGTAATTCTATATCTTCAAGTTTTTCCTCTATATTCTCAAGAATAGTCTCCTCTACCTTNTTAGGNTTATAAGGAGAAAAATCTACTTTAAGACCAAGAAATAGAACAATAAATATAATTAAGGTAATGGATAATCCTAATTGAAAATAAAAATCATAATTTTCCCGCGGATCAGGCATCAT
>JGI24020J35080_1001298_pt1 | contig 13726 bp, 13 predicted proteins | sample Deesub1362A_J573_FD_35080 | JGI IMG/M metagenome (IMG submission 35080) | reverse complement strand
TTAAATGGGAATTCAGATGGGAATTTGAATACGCCTTTACTCCCCATTTCACCTTTGCTCTTTATATAAATCAGAAAAGGGAATATAAGGTAACAGATACTGATATTTACGATAAGTTCAAGTTCTCTACTATATCATTAGAATTCTTTTACAGAGTATGGAGTCCTACGGAAAAACCTGTGGGACTTGCTCTTTATTTTGAACCGGTTTTCGGTGGTCATGAAATCGAATTTGAGGAGAAGCTCATTATTTCAAAATGGTTCGGAGAAAAAATAAATACTGCTTTAAATATTGTTCTTGAGCAGGAAATGGAAGATAAATGGGAAATTGAGAATGGAGAAACGGAGCTTCACAAAGAAAAAGAAGCAATTTTAATGATAACAGGGGGAATTGCATATAAGGTAAATCCTTTTACTCCCCTGGGACTTGAATTTTTCACCCATTCAGAATGGAATGATGTCCTCTTTCCCTCAGGAAATACAGAACATACCGCCTTTTTCATAGGTCCCAACATTCACCTTTCCTTTGCAAAATACTGGATTACATTCAGCTTTTTACCTCAGGTTACAAATTTTCTTAATGAACACGAAAGGTTTGAAGCAAGAACCATAATGGGGCTTATATTTTAAAAATGTTTGAATTATTTTTGATATTAAACATAATAGGGGAAGGGGAGTTAAAGCTCCTCTTCCCCTCCTCTACAAGAATAGAGACCTTAAAATACAACAAAAAGGAGTTTAAAGAAATATTAGAGGAAAATAAACTACCCCTTTTTGAAAGAAAAGAGATAATTTTTTACAGATTTTATAAAGAAGACTCCCTGCTGGGGACAGTTTTAATAGATGATATAATAGGAAAACATTTACCTATAACCTTTATGGTTATTATAAAACCTGAAGGAAAAATAAAAAGGGTTGAAATTCTGAAATACAGAGAACCTTACGGAGGGGAAATTCAAAATACCTTTTTTTTAAAACAATTTAAAAATAAGGGATTAGAAGACCCTTTAGAAATGGGTAAGGATATAAAAAATATAGCAGGAGCAACAATATCGGTAAGACAAATAACAAAGGGAGTAAAAAGGGCTCTTGTTATTTATAAATATTTATTTTTAAAAAAATGATTATGAATTCAAAAAATCTAAAAGATTTTCCCTTTTTAATAAAATTTTCCTATACTCTTTATTTTTTATTTGTTATTATGGGTTTTGTTTTTGCAGGAATTATAATTGAAATAAAAATGGGGAAAAGCCCTTATGAGATACTTTCCTATTACAAGGGAAATGAAGAAATTTTAAGATACAGAAAATCCCTTTTAGAACTCACAGAAACAGCCCATTTCCATTCCTTTATATCCTCCGCCATTCTTTTATTACTATCCCTATTCTTTTCTTTTACCTCTATAAGTAAAATTAAAAAAATAATTACAGTTCTCTCTGCCTTTACAGGAATTTTTATACTTATAATAGGTCCTTTTCTTTACACCTACGGGCCTTCTTTCTTGATATCTCTAAAATACATAGGTTCTTTTTTAATGCTTTTTTCAATTCTTTATATGGGTTATAGAACACTTAAGGAAATGTGGCTCTCTTAATTTTAATTTCAAAATTATTCTTTATATCCAGGGCTTTTTTATCCTTCGGAACAATATTTGAAGTAAAGGTTTTTACCTCAGATTCTTCTAAAACTCTTTTTATAATAGATTCTGTTTTTAATTATGTTTCTTATCTTAATTCAATATGGAGAAGATATTGGGAAGGTTATGTTTTTAAAGGAGAAACACTTTCTGTTCCTGAAGAAACCGATTCCCTTCTTGTTCTCTCCCTTTATTGGGCAAAAAAAACAAAGGGAATTTTCAACCCATTTTACAAATCAAAGGGGATTTTTCCTGAAAGAATTAAAAAAAGAATATGGTTTTTTCCTGAAGGAGTTATCTTTGACCCCGGAGGAATTGCAAAGGGTTTTGTTCTTGATCTTGTGAAGAGATTTTTTGAAAGGAAATTTATAATAAAATATCTCTTAAATTTTGGGGGAAGCAGTCTTTATGCAAAAGGAGAATTTGTTATAGAAATTTATGGGAAAAAGTGCAAAATCAAGGATGAGTTTATATCTATTTCTCATTATAGAAAAAGAAACGAAAAAAAAACTCATATTTATGACCCTTTAAAGGAGAAATTTATCAAAAGAAAATTTATTTATATTGTAAAAGGCAAAGAGGGAACAGGAACAGATGTTTTATCCACCTTTTATTTTATTTCTGATAGTATCATAAATTTTAAAGGTTATAAAGTATTAAAGTTAAAAATCAATAATTTTTAATCTTTCTAATTCCTCATTATCTTTACATTTTATCTTTGTATTATCTCTATCGTTTTATAAGTTTAAACAATCCTAATTCTCTTTTTCCGGATAAAACTGAAAGGAAATAAACTCCCGCCGGCAATTTTTCTATATCTTTACCCTTGATTTTCAATGAGGAATAATAAATATCATGATAAACTCTTTTAAAAACTTTCTTTCCGTAAAGGTTGTAAAGGACGAGCTCCAACGGACTTCCTGAAAATTCTGTAACTTCTAAAGTAATCTCATTGCTAAAAAACAGTGGAGTAAAATATCCTGAATTTCTTTCTTTCTTATATAAATCCAGTTCTACTATCCCTACTTCTGGTTCAAGTCTTATTAAATAAACATCTTCATAGCCCGCACCAAAGGAATAAGTACCCCCCGCAATTATATAACCTCCATCTAAAGTTTGCTGAACTGAACGAGCCTCATCCAAACTGGTTCCACCAAAGGTGTTTTGCCACAAAAGATTACCAGAATTATCCGTCTTTATTAAATAAACATCATCACTACCTGCGCCAAAAGAACGGGTAAGCCCGGCAATTATATATCCACCATCCGAAGTCTCCCGAACTGAAAAACCTATATCTTCGTTTGAGCCACCAAAGGTATTATACCATAAAAGATTACCAGAATTATCCGTCTTTACTAAATAAACTGCTCTAGGACCCGGACCGTAAGAATCAGTATATCCGGCAACTATATAACCTCCATCTGAAGTCTGTTGAACTGAAAAGCCCCATTCATAATCAATTTCACCAAAGGTATTATACCACAAAAGGTTACCAGAATTATCCGTCTTTATTAAATAAACATCACCATTTAATCCTGCAGAATAAGTAAACCCCGCAATTATATAGCCTCCATCTAAAGTTTGCTGAACTGAACGAGCCTCATCCCAGGCTCCCCCTCCAAAGGTATTTTCCCATAAAAGGTTACCAGAACTATCAGTTTTCACTAAATAAACATCATAATAACCTGCGCCAAAGGAACGAGTAAGTCCGGCAATTATATAACCCCCATCTGAAGTTTGCTGAACCGAGTACCCGACATCCACATCAGTTCCACCAAAGGTATTATACCACAAAAGGTTACCAGAACCATCAGTTTTTATCAAATAAACATCACCGTTACCCGAGCCAAAGGAGTGAGTAACTCCAGTAATTATGTAACCTCCGTCTGAAGTCTGTTGAACCGAATAACCGAGGTCATCATTACCTCCACCAAAGGTTTTTGTCCACTGAGTATCAGGTACCTGGGTAAATAATATACCTGTTATTCCTACAACTAAAAACACAATTCTCATCCTTTAACTCCGTTGTTTTGAGAGATTTGAACTCTTCTTTTTTTTTACATTTTCCATTATATTCCAAATATCAATATAAAATCAAAAAAATTAAAAAGTTTTTCAAAAATTAGTTTAGATTTACTTTAAAAATGAATAAAATAAATTTAATTTGAGAAAAAAGCGGAACAAAAGCACAAAAAACCCCAGAAATCCTCAGAGAAATTGCCTATCTCATTTACAAAAAAACGAGAAATATGCTGAAGAAATAAATACAACCCATATAATTATAAAATCTTCATCTATCCTCCCAGTTTTCTCATTATAACATAAGGATTAAATATTTTTCCAGAATCTATAAACTTATTTTTTAATTCCTTAAAACCAGGAGGCTTCAATTTTATCGTTCTATAAAGAAAATCAATAAGTTCTTTTTCCCTTATTTCTGGTCTCAAAAATTTCTTTATATCATATCCCTTTTTATCAAATAAACATAAAACAATCTTCCCATCAGATGTTATTCTTAATCTTGAACAGTTATTGCAAAAAGGATTTGAAATTGTTGAGATGAATCCTATTTGAATTAAATTATATCGCGGTTGAGAAACTGCTCCTACATTTTTCTCATAAATTTTATAAATTTCTGCAATTCTATCTTTCCTAATAAGTACAAGTTCATACTTTTTCTTTATTTTCCTTTTTAACTCCTCCTCTGAAATAAAATATTTTTTCCATTCACCATTACCTGATAACGGCATAAATTCTATAAATCGGATAGGGACATTTCTTTTCCCAGCAAAATCGATCAAATCACATATCTCATTATCGTTTACATCTTTTAGAACAACAGTATTTATTTTTAAAGGAATTTTTAGGGAAACAGCACAATCTATTCCCTCTACAACATTTTTAAGAGAGTTTAAACCTGTTATTTTTTTAAACTTTTCTTCTTTAAGGGTATCAAGACTTACATTAACCTTAACATTATTATCCTTTAAAAATTTTACTTTTTCTTTTAGCAAAATTCCGTTTGTTGTTATATTTAAATCAAGTTCAGGGAATTCTTTTCTTATATTTTTTATTAAATTCTCAAAACCTTTCCTTAATAAAGGTTCTCCGCCTGTAAATCTTATCTTGTTTATTTTGAACTTTTTATTAAAGAAATAAACAAGATATTCTATTTCTTCTAATGTGAGAACATCTTTCCTATCAAACAACTTAATTCCTTTTTCGGGCATACAATAGAAACATCTCAGATTACATCTATCTGTGAGCGAAATTCTAAGATAATCAAAAGTTCTACCAAAAGAGTCCTCAAGTCTCATATCAGGTCCTCCTTTGTATTGATATTTTTAAGATACTCTTTGGGATTTCCAAAAGTCAAAAGTTCTTTTTCAGGAATGAAATAAATTTTCTCAGGATATTTATCTTTAATTAATTTAATAAAACCTTTTATTGAATTTTGATTTTTCAAATAATTTCCAAGTTCTGAAATAAAAAAAGAATTCATAAAAAGGGGCAAAGGTTTTTCTTCTGATATTAAAATCATATATCTTGATTTGGAAACAGCTCCTACAAAATATCTCATAAATTCAACAGGTAAATAAGGCATATCACAGGGCATAAAAAAACCTGATTTTCCATCTGTTTTTTTAAAAAAAGAATAGATACCTGTAAGGGGACCCTTATATTTTTCAATATCCTCTATTAGTTGGATATTATAAATTAAAATGACTTTTTTTAATCTTTTTCTAATAAAATTTTCATCATCACAGATTATACAAGCCTCATCAAAAACCTTTTTTAATTTTTCTACAGAAATTTCCGTTAAAGTTTTGCCTTTAAACTTAAAAAATCTTTTATCTTCTCCGAACCTTCGGGATCTTCCCCCTGCTAAAAGGCACCCAGAAACTTTCAAGATCTATTTGTTACTAAAATCCAGATTCTTTTCAACATCTTTTTTTACATCTTCCAGTTCATTTAAGGAATTCCTGAATTCTTTAACCGCTTTTCCCATTCCCCTTGCAAGTTCAGGGAGTTTTTTTGCACCGAAAAGTAGCATAATTATAAAAAATATCAAAAGAATTTCCTGGAAACCCAAATTCATCCTATTCCTCCTTAAAATTTAAAAACAGGGGAATTGAACCCCTTTAATTTTTCACTCTGTTTTTGCAACAGGAGCATGACACTGAACACAATTATATTTCATTCCTACAACCTTTTTCTCTTGCTTTTCTCCGGTATACTCGTTTACAAAATGAAAATCAGAAAGTTTTGTTGCAACATGTTTTTCAGAAAGTTTTACTCCTTCCAGATGACAGTCTAAACAATCATTTTGTTTCCTATTAATAACAAAATCCTTTATTGAATGGGGAATTAGAGGAGGAGCAATTTCATAAGCCCTTTCCAAAGGTTCTGACTCACCCGGTTCAGGTAAATTCCATATATTCATTCCTGGGGAACCCCTTGCAAGAAGGGAAGTTTTTTTCTTTACAAAATTCACTTCCTTTTTACCGCATCCTAAAAATAAAGAAATGAAAATTAAAAATAAATATCTCATTCCTCCCTCCTTATATTTTTACAATCTTAACAGCACATTTTTTAAAATCAGGTTGTTTGGAAATAGGACAATAAGCATCAAGGGTAAGTTTATTTATCATAACATCTTCATCAAAAAAGGGCACAAATATAAGACCCTTCTGGGGAATAAACCTGCCTCCTACTTCAGCATAAACCTCTATCTCTCCCCTTCTTGAAACAAGTTTTATTTTATCGCCATTTTTTACACCCAGTTTTTTGGCATCTTCAGGATGAACAAAAGCTGTTGCATAAGGATAAGCCTTATAAAGCTCTTTTACCCTCCTTGTCATGGTTCCTGTATGCCAGTGTTCAAGAACCCTTCCTGTACAAAGCCAGAAGGGATATTCTCTATCAGGCTTTTCAGGGGGCTCTTCATAATGTCTTAGCCATATCACTGCTTTTCCATCATGTTTTTTATTTCCGTAAAAATAGACCTTTTTACCTTTCGGGACATAAGGATCGTATCCTTCCCTGTATCTTATTTTTGTTTCTTTTCCGTTTATAACAGGCCATCTCAACCCCCTTGTTTTGTGATAAACCTCAAATTTCGCAAGATCGTGCCCCTCTCCCAACCCGAACCTTCTGTATTCTTCCCACAATGCCTTTTCAATATAAAATCCCATCAAAAGTGATGCATCAGAAGGCTTATAATCCTTAGGAAGAGGATATCTTTCCTTGGGATAATCAAAAAGATAAGAAAGTCCCATCTTTTTTGCAAACATAAGAAATTGCCATAAATCGGATTTTGCTTCTCCCGGTGGTTCTATCATTTTTTTGAAAAACTGGGTTCTTCTTTCAGAATTGCCGAAGGCTCCTTCCTTTTCAACCCACATTGCAGAAGGTAAAACTATATCCGCCACTTCTGTTGAACGAGAAGGGTAAACTTCCGAAACCACAATAAACCTTCCTTCTTTCAAAGCTCCTTTTCTGTATCTGTTCAAATTGGGGACAGATTGAAAAGGATTTGTAGTGTTTATCCACATAAAAAGCACATCACCTCTATCAAGAGCCCTCATCATTTCAACCGCATGATAGGTTGGTTTATCAGGAATCGTCCCCTCGGGTAATCCCCATATTTTCTCTGTTTTTCTTCTGTGCTCCGGATTCATAACCACCATATCAGCAGGTAATCTGTGAGTAAATGTTCCAACTTCCCTACATGTCCCACAGGCAGAAGGCTGACCTGTTAAGGAAAAAGGAGAATTTCCTGGTTCTGCTATTTTTCCTGTCAAAAGATGTAAATTGTAAATGAGATTGTTCATCCAAGTACCCCTTGTATGCTGATTTACTCCCATTGTCCAGAAAGACATAACTTTATATTTTGGGTTTCCGTAAAGTTCTGCAAGATATTCAAGATCTTCCTTTGAAACACCGCTTATTCTTTCCACATATTCAGGAGTGTATTTTGATACAAATTCTTTATAATTCTCAAAACTTACAATTTCCGGCTTATCTTTAAACTTAAAATTATCTTCAAGTCCGTATCCTATGTTGAATTTTCCCTTTTTGAAAATTACATGATTTTTAACAAAATTTTCATTTACATATCCCTTTCTAATAATAAGATTTGCAATACCATTTGCAATAGCGAGATCCGTTTGGGGATTAAATAAAATCTCCTTCTCGGCATACTCAGAGGTTCGGTTAGAAACAGTAGTAAGATTTATAAGCCTTGAATTTTGATTTTTCCTTAATCTATCTATAATTCTTGAATACAAAACAGGATGCTGTTCTGCTATATTTGCACCCCACACAATAAAAACATCTGCATGTTCAATATCATCATAACTTCCCGGGGGTTCATCCATACCAAAAGTAGTCATAAATCCTGCAACCGCAGAGGCCATACATAACCGTGCATTCACATCAATAGTATTTGACCTTAATCCACCTTTCCATATTTTTACAATTGCATAACCCTCCCATATTGTCCATTGACCTGAACCGTACATTGCAACTGCCGAAGGTCCCTTCTTATCAAGAATTTCCTTAACCTTTGAAACAATTAAATCAAAGGCTTCATCCCAAGAAGAAGGAGTCAACTCCCCCTCAGGATGATATTTTCCGTTTTTCTTTCTTATAAGAGGAACTCTTAATCTATCCTTATGAGATATTATAAAGGGTAGAGCATAACCTTTTATACATAAAGTTCCTCTATTTACAGGAGATTTTGGATCACCCTTTACCGCCATTATTTTTCCGTTCCTAACCCCCACCATAACAGAACACCCTGTACCACAGAATCTACAGGGAGCTTTATCCCAAAGAAGTTCTTTTTCAGGATTCCCTGCAAAAAGCTCAAAAGGATTGAGGGACAAAAGTCCTGAAGCAGTAGGAATTAAAATAAGAGTTTTCTTTAAAAATTCACGCCTTGATAAATCAATCATGACTTTGTCTCCTTTTTAATCAGATTTTTAAACCCTCTCTGTATATTCATTTTTTCATTTCTTTTTCAAGCATTTTCCATCCTTTTTCAGCAAGTCTTGAAGCCTCCCCCAGGGTTATAAATGCTTCATCAGGATCATGAAATCCATCACTGTTTTCTGCTGTCCACCATTCCCATAAAAGATGAGCCTTTGAATGTAAAACCCTTGCAGAGTCAACAATTTCTTTTTTTACACCCATTTTATCCGCAAGTGAAATTGTATTTACAAGCCTTGAAAGATGAAATTCTGCATCCCTCATTTTTCCCCTTATGTATTCCTGAATCCCCTCTATTACATAAAGAGCCTCTTCTTCATTCCAATCTTTATGACAATTAAGACATGTCTTTTCAACACCTATTATTTTCGGGCTCATAGGAGAATGAAATTTATTAGGCATATGACAGTCTATACAATCCACCCCTGCTCTTTCATGTTTTGACTCCCACCATACCTCTGTTTCAGGATGCTGTGCCTTTATAAGTCTTGCTTTTGTTATACCATGTTTGAAAGTATAAATACCTAGGATTTTTGTGTAATATTCGTACGCATCATAAATATTTCTCCAGGGAAATACATTGGTCCTTGGATCCTTAAATCCGATTTTCTTATCCGTTTTTATATCAGTTACAGGATTACATTCATATTCCACATGACACTGAGAACAGGTGAGCCAGTTTAAATCCCTGTTTTTATCCTTATCCCATACAAAAATTTCTCTGTATTTTTTCTTCGCTTCCGGAAAAGCGATAAGTTTAAGCCTTTTCCTTGCCTCTTTGTTTTTGTTTTCGTCATAAGGATAGGGACCCCTTTCCTTAAGAGCTTCTATAAGAGCATCCCTTATAACTCTCATTTTTGTAAGATGGGGATCATGACAATGGGTACAGTTAAGGGAAAACTTTATAACACCTTTAGCAATATCTTCTGCAGCTACATCATTTCCCGCTCTAACAAATCTACCATAACCGGTTTTGTTTCCACCCTTTGAAATTGTTTCCCATCCTACCGAATAATCAGAAGTCTTACAATTCAAACAAACCCTGTTTCCTGCTCCGAAAGCAAAAGGTTTTGATAGTCTTGAATCCTTTTTTTCTTCCCAGGGTGCTTTTTCCTTTTTTGTATCAATTATAAGGGGTGTTATATTTCCATCCCATCCCTTAGGAGGTATAAATAGTTTATAATCCTTTAATCTGAATCTTGCCTTATACCCCCTGTCTACGATTACATGGTCCAAAAGCATAAAAACATGGGATCTCGGCTCTGCATGTTCAAAAACAAAACCGTACCTGTGTAATAAAAGGTCAAAAGCAGGAGCCCTTCCATGAGGGGATGCCTTTTCTATTTTGGGTATTGATTTTAAATTTACATGCCTGTATTCATTAAACTCCTTTTCATGACAACTTCCACAAAAAGAGGGACCCTCCCTTAAAGGTCTTACATAAGGTCTAACCTTTGAAGGAGATTTAATATGGGAGGAAAGTTCTTTATCATTTTTTCCATGACAATCACTGCAATCAAAATCCCTGTGTTTACCCTGATTGAGAAAACTCACCATATCAGAATGACAGGTTTTACACCTTTCCTTGAACTCCTTTGCATATAACGGAGAAAATGGCAGGATTATTGTTATTATACCTGTTATTATTTTTTTCATGATAACCCCTCCTTTTTAAATTTTAAAAATTTAAAATTGTTTGGAAATAAAAGAATTCTCCAGAATCAGCAGAACCCGTTTCTTTTAAATAATCTCCCGGGTAAAAGTGGGAAATACCCAGAAGAAACTTTAAATTCTCTGTTAATAAAAATTTTGAAATAAAATCAAAGTTTATACCCACAAATTTTGAAATCTCTTCCTGAGTTGAAATCCTTATAGGTTTCTGATTCGCTGCATATAAGGCATCAAGGGGTTCATTAATGTTTAATAAATGAACATCTGTTTGAATAAAAAGTTTTTCAAGGGGTTTAAAAGAAAACCTGAATTTTATATTCATTAAATTCTTTAAACTTGCCCTGTCCATATATCCGTAGAACTTATGATTTGTGGGATACAGATTATCAAAGGTTTTTAAAGTGCTATCATTCGGATTATCATCTCCTGAACCGTAATCAAGTTCAAATTCAAAATAAGGGGAAAAAGGAAGATTGAATTTATAACCGAGAATAAGCGCAAGAGCATAGGCTGAAATTGAATAGGGAGCTTTTCCACCGAACTGATATGAGAATTCCAGAAGATAATTTAAATTGCCCCTTTTCCCTTTTATCCTTGTGCCCACTGTATTTTCGGAAAGAATTTCCCTGAAAAAATAATAAAGGTCTATATCTGCAAATTTAAAGAATTTCAGTGTTCCGTATGCTCCGTAAAAATTATCCTCCTCATTCCACCTGTTGAATTTTTTATTTTCAATTTTAACAACCCTTGCAAAGAAAAGGTCAAGATTGAATTTATCTCCAAATATACTTCCCTTCACAGCATCAAAGCTTCTTGCAATATTTGACCAGTTAAATCCACCGACTAATCTCTCATCCCCGTATGAGAGTTCTTGTCTTCCTATTTTTAAGGAAAAGGAGGATTTTTTAATAAAAATATAACCCTGTCTTAAGTCAAGTTCATCTTCAAAAGGTGCTCTTTTTGAAGGATCCTGAGATTCAAATTCAAAAAGTCTTGAATCCTGGAGCTGGATAAAGAATTTAAGAAAATCTTCATGGGAATAGGAAAGATTAATTCTTGTTCTCAGAAGATGAAAGAGGAGTTTATCATCATTTTGGGTATTGAAATCAAAATTATCCCTTCCTTCAAATCTGTGCCTTACCTGGAGGGAAAAATCAAATTTCCCCTCCCCTGACAGCATACTTACACCTATTATAGTTATTGTTATCAGTATTTTAATTGCTTTCATTATTACTTTTTAATTTTTATTTTAGGGTTTGAACCCCTCCTTTATTTAGGAATCCTATATTTTAAATTATAATAAAATTTATTTTCAAATTTCAAGTTAAAGGTTTTCTTTTTAAAAACTCTTCTATTCTTTGAAGTTCTCTTTCTGGTTCTGGAAAATAATTGGTTTTTCTTTTTTCAAAACATTTCCTTATTTTTTCTTCTGCTTCATAGATTAAATATCTTAGATTACTATTTATTTCATAAAAGGAAAAAGGATTATCATCAAAATCATGAATTTTTGAGATTCGGGAAAAAAGTTTTATAGCCGCCTTTTTTGCCATAAAATTTCTGGGCTTTTTAAAATACTCATAAATATATACCCACTCTCTTCTTTCCTCCTCCATGTTTACTGCCTTTAGAAGAAATTCCCTTCTCAGCTTAATTATCTCAAACTTGTTATATACAGGTAACCCTGTAAAAAGGAGTTTAATATCAAAATCTCTTTTAAAAAATTCGTCTTTTATTTTTTTTCTTTCCTCTGGTGTCTTATAGATTGCACCTTTATAAAAATGCTCAATCCCCTGATCGCAAAGATTCAGATTTTTTTCTCTGATTCTATTCTCAAAAAATGTAATTAAATTAAAAATATCAGATTTTTTATCAAAATTATGAACTATTATAAGGTCAATATCCTCATTTAAGCTTGAATAAGCCCTACAATGGCTTCCCCTTAATAAAAGTCCTGTAAAATTCTGTTTAAACTCTATTGTTGCTAAATCAGAAATACTCTTTAAACTTTTAAGAATAACCTTTAACACACTGTAATTAAAAATAATAGGATAACGATATTGATGATGATAATTGATAAATTTATCTATAAGCTTGAAATATTTCTTTTTTAATCCTTTCTCCATCCCAAAAATAATCTAAAAATATGTAACAACTATCATAATCTACTAAATATATATTCTACTTTTGCCCTTCACAATTTCCCCAAGGAGATAAAAAATTTCTCTTTTATCTAATAAAAATTCTCTTATCTTATTAAAATTTTTTCCTTCAATTACAAGAATCATCCCTATACCCATATTGAAAACCCTCAACATCTCATTATTAGGAATATTCCCTTCTTCTTTTATAATATCAAAAATTAAAGGTTTTTTTATATCCCTTAAATCTATTTCAAAACCCATATTCTCAGGAACAATCCTCTTTAGATTTCCTTCAATACCTCCTCCTGTAATATGAGCAATTCCTTTTATAAACCCTCTTTCTATAAGAGGATAGACCACATTGAAATAACTCTTGTGAGGTTTTAAAAGCATTGATTCAAGGGTTTTTCCCTTAAATTTATGTTTTAAATCATACTTATTCAATAAAATTCTCCTTGCAAGGGAATATCCATTTGTATGTAAACCTGTTGAAGGTAAACCCAGCAAAATATCCCCTTCTCTTATATTTTGGGGAAGTAAATTGCCTTTATTTACAATACCTACACAAAATCCCACTATATCCCATTCTCCTTTATTATAAATATCAGGCATTTCAGCTGTTTCTCCTCCCAGTAAAACCACATTACCATTTTCTTCTAAAGCCTTTTTTATACCTTTAGCAATCCTCTTTATAGCCCTAACATCAAGAACAGAAGAAGCTATGTAATCAAGAAAAAACAAAGGTTTAGCTCCCTGACATAGAAGATCATTCACACAGTGATTAACAATATCTCTTCCCAAAACTTCAAACTTTCCCGCTATCCGAGCCACCTGGGTTTTAGTTCCAACTCCATCACAGGTTGCGGCAATATAAAATCCCCTCAAAGGATATATACCGGAAAATCTATTGTTCTGTTTTGTAAAAATCTTAAAAATATCAGAAACCTTTTCCGCCTTCTTTAAATCCACTCCTGCATCTTTATACCTCATAATTAACTATACCTGTAAATAAGCTCTTTAACTATCCTTCTAACTCCGCTTTCAATTTTTTTAGCTGTTTTTAAGTACTCCCCATAATCCATACCAAAAGGATCAGGGATATCGGTATCGCACAAAAGAGAAGTTTTCTCATAATATCCTAATCTCTGAATTTCTCTTAAATGAACTTTCTCCATAACATATATAAAATCAGCCCAGTCAAGAACCTCATAAGAGATTTTTTGAGACTTATAATATCCCAGATTAACCCCATAATTGCCCTTTAAAATTTTTAAGGTATAGTCCGA
>JGI24020J35080_1001288_pt1 | contig 13786 bp, 17 predicted proteins | sample Deesub1362A_J573_FD_35080 | JGI IMG/M metagenome (IMG submission 35080) | reverse complement strand
CTGCTGCTCCTGAAAGAGGCCCTTGAGTACCCGCCGGAACATGAGCTCGTGCTGCTCAGTTTCCCTGACGTAAGACTTCCAGATTGCCTCTTTATGCTCCTCGGACAGCGTATACTTTAAGGCCAGCGACTTCTGCGGCTCCGCTGACTTTGTGCCGGATGGCACCTGAAGGAGGTTCAGCGGGCGGAGGTAAAAGTCCTGCGTCTCGTCCACGGGAGCCCCCGTCATGCGCTGGGCATCGACAATCTTGAGATAGCCCCCATGCACCATCATATTTACCCGCTCCACCAGGCGGTTCTCGTCTTCCTGGAGAACCCGCACCTGCGAGAGGTCATAAGCCACCCGCCACATGGAGAGGTCGTCCTCATATTCGCTCAGGAGCTGGCGCTTGATCACCGCCGCGGTCAGCCGCTGCGTGGGAATGATATTGCTCTCGTAGGCTGCCTCTCGGGCTTCCTCATAGTTGGCAAATGTGCTCCTGTCGAGCCCGGCACCCAAGCCTGCCACAATTGCAGGCACGCCGAGCACTGCCGATATGCGCTCCTCGGGTATCCTCCGCAGGTCCTTCAAGCTCATCTGCTGCGGGCTGAATCCGAAAGACTGCACCTTGGTGGCAGCCCCCATGACCAGAGGCTCTCCCCTGCGGTCGCCGGTAAAGTTCTCCCTAAACCATTCCTTTACCGCCTCTGCATCCTGCTGGGAGACATTGGCTATTCCCTCCGGAGACACCACCAGACCCGGCACTCCGAGATTGCGCAGTAGAGACGCGGTCATATTGGCTGCCTCGTCATCGGTAAATATTTCCCGAAACAGCGACTGCAGCGGCGATAGACCCTTCCGGATATTCTTCGGGTCCAGCCCGTCGCGGAAATGAACCACGTCTTTGGGGTCTAACTTGATAATCTCTCCCCCGGGCGTGTACTCATAATGGCTGATAAATACCGAGCTCCCGCTTTCGCCCAGCGGCCACTTTGGCTCTATCATGGTGGACGGAATCCACCAGAGCTGCACGGGTCTGCCCGCCCGGGACCGCACTTTTATCCAGTAGGCATTTCCCGAAAGGGTCAAATCAGCAACCGTAGCCGCCTGCAGAAGCAGGCCATCGTAGAAAGGATTAGGCGTATCAAGCAGCTCGAGCAGAGGATGCTCATGAACCTGCTCCCACTGCCCCTCTGCATCTCGCCGTAGCAGCATAACAGGCGCCTCGGGGAAGGTGCGCTGGATCCACTTGACGCAGGCCATGATAATGGACGACTGCCTGCCGTCTCCGACCTCGGCTGCGTAATCATATTGAGTTCGCGGCAAAAATCCCCATGTCAGGCCTCCCTGCCTGGGCAACCTGATTATGGTCAAAGCCTTTCTGAGTATCTCCCTTATATTCACAGTGGCCTCCACTGCACTGCTCTATTCAGCTGCTCAAAGGCGCCGCTGGCCGCATCAACCTGGTCATCGTGCGAGCCGGAAGGAAAGGCCTCCAGCTCGTCCAGGAAGGCATTTATCCAGGGCCCTCTCACCAGCTTGACGTTGCCCGCCTCTGCCTGGGCACTGAGCGGATTTGCACGGATTTCCTTGCTTCCGGTGGTCCGTACTCCGTAGAAAGCGAACCTGCTCAATATATGGCGGCGGTAGTGGTCAATTGTGTTCACGCCGCTTGCTCCGGGCTCCTGCTCCATGTAGATGGTGACAGCGGGTCCGTCAAGCTCCGCAGTCTGCCTTATCAAGGCCTCTACACTTGCCGGCGTTCCCCTGGTCCGCTTCATGTCGGCGATGTAATAGATACCGTTCTGAGTCCGCCCCATCAGGCATCCGGCCGTCCAGTCTGGGTCTTCGCCCTGTTTCGGCTCCGTGGATGCCAGGTCCCAGTACCTGACCAAGGAGATCTCCGCCGGCAGGCAATCGACTATCTCAAACCACTCGCGGCGGAACTTGCTTCCCTGCTGCCGTGCCGACCAGTCGCCGTTTTTCAGCTGCGCCCTGGTCACCGGGTCCAGCTCTGCCAGGCTGCGCTCGTAAGCCTCGCGGTCCAGGTAAGGATTGTCGTCCATGCTGGCCGGGATAAATGGCCGGCCAGCCTTGATGCCTTCAACGATGAACCACTGCTTCACCCACTCGTGGCCGATGCCGCCGGGGTTTGAAGCTGCCCTCATCCGCAGCGGTATGTCGCTTCCCTCCAGGCGCCGCAGCCTGGAAAACAGGAAACGGTACTGCGACTCAGTGAACTGAGTGAGCTCGTCAAACCCGATAAACTGGAAGTGCGAGCTCTGGTAGCGGTACTTATCGTTTTCCGTCTCCAGGTAGCCGAAGCTCAGTGTGGCCCCAGAAGGGAAATACCAGGTCTTTTCCGATTCCTTCCACCTGGCATCGGTCCCTGTCAGCCACTCATGCGCCCGGCTCATCAGCGCCCCAGGGAGAGCCAGGTCCGAATATGTCTTCCGGAACAGGATTGCCGAGTATCCCGGGTGCTCCACGTACTGCAGGGCCGCCATGAGCAGGCAGTCGGACTTGCCGCCGCCGGCAGCGCCGCCGTAGAAAGCCTCAAGGGTGTCCAGCAAGAGGAAAGCCAGCTGCTTAGGCGTGGGCTGGTGAGGGATGTATCTACTCCACGCCAGCTCCACCCTGGTCAGGTTCCGCCACCCGGATGACCCCAGCATCTGCCAGGATTTTGAATGCTTCCCGGATACTGTCGCTGCCAAAGACAATCTTGGTCTCCTGCTGGATGGGTCCACCGCCCTCGCCGACCAGCTCGTGCTGGTGCTTTTCGGTGAAGATTATCTGGTCATATTTATCAGCCATGTGATCTGTCGCCTTGAGAAAGCCGTAAATAGCTGTCAGCTGCTCACGCTGCAGCTCCAGCGTACCTATGGCACACCGGTAAAGCCTGCTCACCAAGGCATCACGCCGGGCAGGAAGCAGCTCCGTCTCGTAAATCTCCTTGAACTTCGGATCGCTCTCGCACCAGTTATAGAATGTGCGCCGGCTCTTTATGCCAATAGCTTTGAGAGTCTCCCCGATGCTGCCGTACTCGGGATAGAGCCTGATAAACTGCGCCTTACTGCGGCACAGGTCATTTTTCTGTTTGCTACTGTTAGCTTTCCTTGTCATAGTGCCTTTGCTCTGCAGTCATGCCCACGGGCCGGCGCCCCGCTCCTGATATACTCAATCCAGCCCTTGATATTGCCGTACTCATTCACCATTGCGGCTAACTTGGCTGCCACACACGGCTGGAAGAACAGCGACCAAGCCTGCTGCGGATTTTCCACGCTCTCAACGACCAGGTTATTGGTCGGCTTGTATTCGCGATATACCCGGTACATCTCATCCTAGCGATTATTTCTCAAGAAATAGTTGACGAACGTCAACAAAAAAGCCCCGGCTTGGACCGGGGCAGAGAGGTGACCAAATAAAAAGCCCCGGGATTCTTGCCCGAGGCTCATAAAACAGTTTGAGGGCGTACTGCGCTGTCAGAAATAATGATATCTTAGCTTCAAAATCCTGTCAAGTGGCTGCCAAAAATGTCGCAGTGCGATAGTCAGTGGTTATCGCTTGGCTTCAATCGGCTGAAACCAAGACAGTCAAGGAACAAATAGGAACGAACATATAATCGACATTCCAAAGACGAATTACCTAACGTTCTATGTTATCCCGAGAAGACGCAAGACATGATTCCTTATCATCGCCAAGTCATAATCCCGACGTTGCAGCACCTCAGCCACCGTAAATCTCCGCATACCAGCTGGATAGAATCCATATCTTGCGTCTCTAGAGTCATCATATAAAGCACGATAGTGCGATCGAATCTCACGGATCTCCTTCATACGGTCAACACAATCGATCCTTTGGCCACTGCCAAAATGTCTCTTTGGATGAATAGAATTTATTGCTAGATACGCATCAATATAATGCAATGCACAATAAAATAAGCCGGTAATCACCCAATCTAGAAAATCCGTTGTATTGATATCGAGGCTCTCATAGAACCTCTGGTTATGGCGAGCCTTGTCCAAGTGTTCGTCCCGTGTAGGCATATGAGACATCCTCAGGCAAGTCAGTGAAATCGAAGGGTACTTCATCATTTGAAATCAGGCTAACCTTCTGATATAGTATTTCTCCTTCAACCTCATGAAGGATAGATATATCAGCTCCAGGAAAATTGCTAAGGTTGACAACTCTAAAGTCAAAAGAAACAAGCGGAAGTGCATCTATAACCTTTTCCTCGGCTTCATATACTCGGTAACGTAAAAGCGCATCCGTCGAATCGATAATTGTGCAGATACTTATAACACCTTCCTCCTCTTCATCAACCCTACCAACCACTTTCATAACCTCTGGGATAGAACCTATATATTGCGAAACCAATTGCCTGATTTTGCGAAGGGAGGGATCTGTTACCCATTTGCTCAATTGTCTCATTTCGGCAGGAAACCTCAGCCATTTTGATAATGCTTGCCAAGCTGATGACGGGCTTTCATTGAGACCAATGACTGATTGATCTCGAATGGCAGGTTGTAAATGATCGCTCGATAACTCCTGCTCTCTCATGAACACTCTCCTAGCCCGATCAATGAACAATTGAACCTCAACGTCGGAACATAGAAAATCACTTGATAATTCCTGCCTTGCTGTGCACGTCTCATGAACCCACCAATCGGCTTCAATAGGCCAAGCTGGTTCCATGTTCGTTAACAATTCTCTATTGGTTAACAATCCCTTTATCCTCTTTACGAATTTAAGTCGCATAATAATTCCCTCTCCTAATTATAAGGCCCGGTACAGACATACTTCCTAGGTTAGGCAAGCAGTTTTTCCAATAGGTTAATATAATCCTGGTACTCACGTCGGAACGAGCTTTCTAGTTCATCTTGACCCGGCAATGAGTCCCCCATCTCACTATAATGGACATTTATATGGGAATAAAATTGCTGAGCATCTAACTTGTTCCCACGAGGCTCTATGTATAGATAGCAAAGAGCGCTTTCTTTCTCATAGAAAAACCTAATTGCACCACCAATCACTTCCAAGTTAGTAGCACTTCTGATAGCATTTTGGTTAATGAATCTTGTCGCGATTATCTTCGCAGGTTGTTCATCCAAGCCCAATTTAAATGAAATGTCAAAGTTCCAGCCAAATGCCCGGTATCCTACACCAGTAACCTGACTTATGAGATTCGTGAAGTCCGCTACTATACGAGTGAACCTCTCGGCACCTGGTTTAAAATCGCTATCATCTCGAATCTGAATACGTCCCCGACCAATAATTATTTCAACCTGATCTCTAAGGCTACTAATCGTTGCAATACTAGCAGGTGGTGGAAGCAGTTCTACGCGCGGTTCCCTAACGACTTTTGATAATTCGCCAGCGCTAATATTGAGGTCGAAATCCCCGACTGGCAATACAACTATACTCGTATGCAGTTTCTCTATCTCTTGCAGTGCCATAACATCCTCTTCTCGTATCTCAATACGAGTTGAATTTTAGTCAAGGTCAAAAAGTGAAACCTGTTAGGATCTCACGAATATTAAGTATATCACACCACAGACAGAAATGTAATCTGTCTCCTTAATACCGAACTCCCCATATGATTCAACAATCTGACTTCTTGTTCACCTGCGCTAGTTATGTGAGAAACTACTACTGCTTCGGTTGATGTTTACACTGCCACCCTGGTGATAATGGTAAACTGCCACTTAGCATCATCCAGTACCGCGATCAGGCTCTGTATGCCATGAGTGAGAGACACTGGCTTCGCTGTATTCGATTAATTCTAAAGTACCTTCATATCCCCCTGACGCAACAGCGGAGACGTCAATTACAGCCACAGCCAACTACACATGCTAGTCAATTTATGTCCTTGTAAATCGCTCCCAGTCCTCCGGTGGAATATTGAGGCTATCGAGCAATTGCCTTGGTAGTTCAATCGTTAGATTGGCCTCAGCCTCATATCTCCGTATAGCTCGCAAAAGAATAACTGCCAGCGCCTTGGCCTGTTGAAGAGGCATGCGCACCCGTATTTTGGGCGTGTCCAATTCTCCGGGTCTAACCATCCGCAGTCCAAAAGTAACTGCAGCAGACCATGGATTTATAGCAGTCCAAAAGACATCACTAAAGTATTCTATTGGGGGTTGTGACCAGTCTTCTGTTGGCTGTGCCTGTTGTTGCTCCTGCGCCATTATTAAACCTCCTTGAACCTTTTTATAGGCCCAAATCCTACCGGCGAATCAATTTGATCCCTGAATAACAATAGTTGTAATCAACTTCCCATTCTGGTAACTGTTTGCCAAATTAGATTGCCGATAACGCCTGCAACCACTGTTGGGATCGCCCAGTTGAGAAATTTTCTTAGTCTGGATTTCGCTGATGGACGACCGCTCTCTATTAGTATGTAGGGATATACTTCTGAGATCCCCCTGATACCATATGCAATCACTACGACTCCAATCGTGCCAGACAGAAGGGTATATTCAAAAGGCAAGTCGAATCCAATTCCTATGCCAGCCCCTATCACTGCCCCTAAGACTATCGAGATGAAGAATACTAACGGCACGTTAAATAATATCCAATGCCAGTTACTATGCTCACTAATAAAATCCTCAATTTCCTTGACTCTCATCGTTACCCAATCTGAGTCACGGCTAGATATAATTACTTCATTCGCACCCGTGGGATGCGAATTCATCAACAGTCTGATAAAGTTTTCATTATCAAATGCCTCTAAACTGACTGCGTTTATTTCTTGAGGCCATTTTGCATTAATGAGCTTATCAATACAATTGGTGCTTACAGACTCCCTATTTCTAGACACAATTAACCTTACAACTGAGCTTTCAGGATCATTCGCCGCCTTCACTACGATATTACATAGTTCCCTAATATCGTGTTTGCTCAGGGTCAGAGAAGGGAGTTGCAATCTTAATGTAGTTTCATCTATTTCCTGTGCCATAAGTTACATCCTTTTTTCCCGGTCCACAGTTATATCCTTATTTCAAATCTTTTTGTCCCTCCTCTCCGAACTCATTCTAGCGCCCCATACAGTTTGCTAGTCCCGATAGCACTGACTAACCTGTGAGCTCCACGAAAACCAAGTTATCTGGCTTGAACTGCTTAAACATTTCAGGAGCGATCTCCTTGATTAAAGGACAAGGATAATCGCCATGAGAAGATAAACAATTTCTCTTATTAGCTTCATCGCCGTTTGGCGATACTCTATTATGAATCCACAGGTCTGTCAAGAGGTCTTGCACCTCGAATTTGTGCTGGCATCCAGCAAGCGGGGACCACCTTACTTTACGTCATACTGGCCTATCAGATTCTCAACAGCACCCATGCTCGATGTTATGTAGAGACTCATTTGGAATTGAAGCAAGGCATCCAAAGCCAACTTGCCGAATAGTTTTTTACTTAATAAGGTTGTCAAGCCCCACACTGGGCCTGACTCTGCCTTCATAGCTTCTAGATACTGCCCATACTGCCCGCTCATTGACAACATCCACGTATCAAAATCTTCTTCTCTCTCCTCTAGAAGGTTCTCATAGACGAGCCGATGGAACATATTAAGACAGTCATCGCATTTATCTACATCTTTGAATCCTGCCTTACACATTACAACTATAGCCCACATGTTGAAGACGAAGAGTTCCTGCAGGAGCTTAGCTAGGTCGTCTCTGCTGTTTAAGTCAAAACCAAAGAGAAGCGAAGGGTCCCCAACATCCGGCGCACTTAATGCCTCCGCCTCTTCCCTGAGACCTTCTGCCGATAAGCAACGCGCTAGCCAAAGCAGCAGCACCCTGGCGAATTCTTCTCTCGACACCTTTATTTTCTGTTTCCAGAATCGAATTGGCACTGCTCTGCCCTTGCACCCATTCTTTAGTGGCTGTAAGAATTGCACCAATTCTAACTCTGGATAGCTGCTAAGTCAACTGTGTCCGTTGATTTTGAGCTACTCGGGCAGGCTTGGCCAATGGGCATGCGCCACCCACTGAATTGGTCTATGTTGACTTTTCGACTTCAGTTCACTATTCTTTCCTACATAGCCTTACTAGCGAGGTAGCAAAATGACAGAAATAACGGGCAGAAAAGGAGAAGCAGAGTGGCTTCAAACCTTCCTACCTCTTTATGAAAAAGCTAGGCCCTTAGTTCAGAAGGTCGGTAAATGTGTAATGAGCGAGGATGAAAAGGCTGCTGTCGAAGCCTTGAAAGAAGCTGTGGAAGAGTTACCTTCCATCTTGTATGCAATGAAAGCTGCCCCCAATCCTGAAGAGAAAGAGCTTAAAGAAATCAAGAAGAAATTTGAGAAAGGCTTCCGGGAGTTCATAGATAGCTGTAAATATGGTATTACTTACTTCAATAAGCCGACTAGGTGGAACCGAAGTATATGGCTGGTAACTGCTGATTCAGCAGCAAAGAAACTTGAAGAGGCTTTCAGCCGTTTCTCTCGATACTCAAACACTGAGATTTGACTTTCACATGTTTCGGTCACTAAAGTGTTACTGCTAACGGTAAACGTTATTGTATCAAACTGGAGGCAGTAGGATGTCCCACGACAATGAATGGATAAGCTTACCCGTGTTCCTTAGTCTCCCTCTGTTGAGATCTTCAACAGAAAAATCAATATTCGGGGGTAGGCGTATTTTACTTGCCGCAGTGTTAGGCTTCTCGAAAATGCTTTATGAGGCAGGCGCCATATTAGCACTCGTTCTAAAAGATAAAATATCAGTAGCATTCCCCATGTTTGGCTACAAGGATACTCTGGAAGAATTCCAGCGCAACTTCGGCGGCAATATAAGAAGAAGGCTGGAAATGCTTCTCGGAGAGCCAAAGAGCTTTTCGACCTTCGTCGGAGAAACAGACATACATATCCATGATATCGTCATCAAAGACTTTAAGGATTTAATAAACAGGAAAATACCTGTTAGGCAAGCCTTGGAATTGCTGGTCAACTCATGGTGCGAGGGTGTTGTATTTGGTGTTCAATTTCCTGAATTGACCCACAAAATCGTAAGAAATGAATATGAAATGGATAAGACGGTCTCCTGGGATGAGAGAGCATTAATGAATCAATTGACATTGCTAGGAGACCCGCGTCTCTCGGTACCCACTGTAGCACAAAAAGAAGAAGAAGTGCGAGAATTAACTCGCACCTATGCGGAGAAGTACTTCCCGAACTTGATTGATGACTTGGGATTAACAAAGAGTTAGCTAGCCACATCCAGCCACTATTTACCATCATTGTGAGAATCGATACAAATTATTTCCGGATCATCGGAAACAGCGAAGTTAATCAATAACGATTTGCCGGAACCCGCCGCCGGTGCCCCTTGAACTCCTTGTAAGAATACTGCTTCCGCCTTCGCCCCGTAATATACGAGAGCGCCGAATTAATCCTCCGACACACCTCCCTCTCCGCCATGCACAGCCTCTGGGCCAATACATCTTCGGGAATCTTCCTGATGTATCTGTCCTCCACCAGGTAACGATCCAAGCCACATTTGGCAAGCCTTGCTTCTACCTCGGCGGCAATCTGGCAAGGTGTCTCAAACGGAGCATGCCTGTTCACGCTCCCCCGGGCTGGCGCGTCAGTGTAACCAGTGCCCCTGGGATCAGGCGGCCACACGCCCTCTTTCAGGAGCTCCAGGTGCTCCAGCAACCACTCTACCTGCTCCCGGGTGAAGGTTATTTCCCTGGGATGCCACCAGCGGTCTACCACGGCCGGTAACCCTCACCTCCTGGATGATGAGGCCTCTGCTGCATCAGGCGGATCAGCTCCTCTGCACTCTCCTGCTTCAGGTCGTAGCGAACACGCGGAGCTACCCTCGTCGGAGGTTGCCAGTCGGGACATCCGAGTTGCGCCATGAGCTGCGTCAGCTTCTTCCGGCACTCCTCACTCAGACAGTCCCAGAGCAGCACGCTATTTGGCCTTTTTATGTAAAGTTTCCTGCTCATTTTAGCCAACAAAAAAGGCGGACCGGTGAGGTTGTCCTCACTCGAAGTCCGCCTCCTATGCGCTAGGTCGGCTTAGATATTCAGTTTACTGAATCAGCCCTGCCTGCTTGGCAATGCGGTCAAATCTCACGATTTCCGTCCCCAATCCGTCCTCGGTGCGCACCATGGCTTCCAGCGGGACGGCCTCGTGTATTTTCAGCTCCTGAATCCTGGCATAAGGATGCGCCTTGCACCACTCGATAAACGCCGCCTGCAGCGGTGTCAGCTGGTATGGAACTAGATTTACTCCGCTGTTTGCCATCTCGCGCCTCTTGTTCTCATTTTATCATCTTCTCAACTCGCTTCAACCCCAGGTGATGCAGGCCGATCCCAACCGCATCCGCGACATGCTCTGAAAGCCCGAAGAGCTGCGGATACTCCAGAGACAGTATCCGGGCCACAGCTTCCTTGTCTGCCCTGCCATCCCCTACCGCCGACACTTTCCATTCCCTCGGGCTGTAGAAGGTAATCGGCAGCCTGTTTCTCTCCGACCACTTCTTGATAGCAGTTACAGCTACCTCCAGCGCTGGGATCCGCCTGCCCTGGAACCTCACCGCCCTCTCGCAGGCGACTTCAGTGATACGATACCGCTTTTTCAGCTTGCTGAGCTCGCTGGTGATATGCATATAGCGCCTGTCATAAGCCGCCTTCGTGGCGTCTATCTCCCCAACGCCTACCAGGGACATATTACTGAACACGGCATATCCCAGTATCGTGCTGGATGGGTCAATAGAGAGAAGACTCATCTCATCATCCCTCTCTTTTCTTTTCTGCTGTATAGGCATGTCCTTTTTTATAGCCTCAAAAGATTCCGTAACAGCAGAGTTATCTTGTCAGGCTTAGCCCCGTCCCTCTGCTGGTAACAAAAACGTAACAGTGTTCGTAACAGGGGGGATATAATATATCCCCCCCTAACTGTTACGTAACACTTTTTAGCTTCAAAAATGGGGAGTGTTACGCTACTGTTACATAACACTTTCAGCCCAACTGTTACGCTGTTTTTTAGCTTCAAAAGCCAAAATATTATGGAAAGTGTTACGCTTTTTAGCTTCAAGAGAATGTAACACTTTGGAGACACTGTTACGCTACCCATTTTTGGCTACAACTCCCCATCTTTTATCTTCGTTTTTCACAAATAACCTGTTCTTGTAACGGTTTAACACCGTTTTGACTGAGTCTTCATTTTCTCCCAGTTCCTCAGCGATTTCCGAAAAAGTCATCAATCCCTCATGCAATAGCAGATGGTAAATTTGATCTTTGAGCGGGCGCTTCTTGGCAAACTGGGGATTGTCCATAATGTCCTCGCGCTTGAAGACGATCTCATCTATATAGTCATCATCGCCGCTGAACTCCACCTTGAAGCCGATAGGCCTCATTTTGGGGATATCGTTGTGCTTCGTATGAGTCAGAGCGATCTCTAACGTGTTGCTGTCTTCCTCCTGGACGCCTTCCAACTCCCAGGCCGACCGGCACGAGTTGAACTTGATGACCGTCCCGAACATTGTCTCTCCCTGCTTCGGCTTGTGGTCGATGATCAGAATTGAGCGATTTAAAGATCGCAGCGCTGCCAGCATGGCCTGAGCCGGCCCGTGAAAGTCACCGGTAACGCCGCTGGCCATGTTGGCTGAGTCCACGATGACCAGCTGGATGTCCAGAGCAGCGACCAGTTCCTGGATTTCGTATATGTCGTTGGCCAGGATGTGGTAACAGCGCCGGTAAAAAGGGAGCTCCGGAGAGCTAATCTTCATCCCCTTCTTGATAGCCTTTACCCGCTCGTCTACCGTCTCTTTTGATGTTTCCCAGTCCAGGATCAATACATTACCTTTTATCGGAACCAACCCACAGGCTGAAACGCCGCACTGCACCAGCACGGCTATGAAGTGAGACAGTACCGACTTGCCCGTCCCGCCATACGCGTAGATAGCCGACATCTCGTTCTCCAAGACGAACGGCTTCAGCCGATACCGCGGGGCCTGCCTTTTGGGAAGATTGCCCACCCGGATCACCGGCTCGCCCTTGCGGTACAGCTCCAGGGTTTTGGCAAACGCCTGCTCAATGATGACGCGCCAGTCGACTCCGTTTATGCGACTGGACATCTCGCTGGCTATCGTCCTCTTGGAGCTCGGGCTGAGCAGGTTGGCCCGGGCCTGATACAGGTGACCGCCGCCTTTGGTTACGAGCAGCTCGGCAGAGACGCCCTCCGCCTTCTCGATAATGCGGTTCAGCTTTACCTGTATGCCCTCCCGCTGCCAGGTCAGGATGTAGGTGTCGCCGGCAGACTTGATATCAGGCGGACCGGGTGTATTCATAACGGTATCACTCCCGTGGGTCTCGAAACTTTCCCCTTCTTCTGAGCTCTGCTCATTTGAAGCTCGACGAGCTTATTCCGGACATAAAGCAGCTCAGCCTTAATCTGCCGGAGCTCGCCACGGCTGATAGACGGCCGCTCCCGGGTGCCCGTCTCCTGGGCCTCAACAGTCCACATCGGCTCCGCAGGCTCATCCGGACCCGGGTCATACCCCCGGTCACGCACCGAATAGAACCGGTGCCAGTCCCAGGACATGGGGAAGTCATAAAGCTGATTGTAGTCAGCACCTTCTGGTATGCAGACAGCCCGCTCCGGCTCGTCCTCGAGCTCCAGGGCAGGCGATGCTACCTTCCCTGCCCTGTCGCCCCGGCAGACGCAGTAGACCAGGGTCCCCCAGTCCACCCTGCCGTTCCGCTTCCTAGGATGGACCCTGCCGACACCATCACAGCGGCGGCACTCATTCTGCTGGCTCATGCGAACTTCCCGATGCATTATTCGGAGAGTTGACGGCGATTCCCTTGGCTCTCCAGTTCGCGCCTCAATTAGGCTATCTCATGCCAGCTCTACTGCTTCCTGGACTCTTTTGACGAATTCCTCCGCCTGCTCTTTGGTGAGCTGCTTTACCGCTTCAGATGGCGTATCACCCTTCACGCCATAGGCAGTCTTGAGATAAGAGAGCACGTTGCTGTTAGTCCAGGCTTTTAACTTCTTGCTCTGAAGGTAAAGGAGCTGCTCTTTAAGCCAGTCAAGGTCTACGAAACCTTCGTGAGTATCGGTCGAAGGTTCCGTCTCCTTTAGCTCAGAAGGTGCAGGCGACTCGGCTGGTGCTTCCTGCTGTTTAGCTTTCTGCTTAGACTCGTTGCACCAAGAGCCATCGGGCAGCTTATGCGCATACCAGGTTTGCTTTCCCTTGGTGAATTTGCTGAAAGGCTGATCGTGTTCGTGACACCAATGCTGCTTCTCGAGCTCGGAATACATTTCCTCTGCCGGTGTAGGTTCAAAGCCTGCCAGCTTTGCGACGTAGCCGAACTTCATGCGGTAAGCCTTGCTCTCCGCCCATGTCTGTGCAGCACTTTTGGCAGCCTTGTGTCTGGCTTCGCCCTCTTTACCCCGGCAGGGGTATTCATCTAAGCCACAAGACATGATGGCGCCGCCAATACGGACACCATCGCGGTAAAGGTCAACCTTGGCTTCGTACGCTATAATCTGTCCGTCTTTCTCGACTGGCCTTATCCAGTCGGTGATGGCGTCCACATTGTTAAACGCGCCTATTGTTTGCCACCCCTCTACCACCAGATATTTCTTGCCTTCAATCTCCTCGTAGAGCTGTTGCTTCTCCACGATTTCCATAAGGATATTAGCCTGCTCCGTGGCAGCAGCAACCACATCGCGAGGAGTAAGCCTGGGGGCAGTTACTACTTCACTGCCCGGTCTGACAACTACCGCTCTTTCGTCCGACATCGCTCCTCCTTATTGCCTCCGTATTCTGCTCTCAGCTAATTT
>JGI24020J35080_1001270_pt1 | contig 13934 bp, 12 predicted proteins | sample Deesub1362A_J573_FD_35080 | JGI IMG/M metagenome (IMG submission 35080) | reverse complement strand
TGAAATATGATGGTATAAACCTTTATATTGCTTTGTTTTGCTTGATTTATAACATTTTCAGATAATTTTCCTATAAGATCCGTTATTATTAATATTTTTTTCTTTTTGCTTTTTATAGCGTCAATTAAAGGAAGATTTAAATCAGTACCTCCTGTTGTGCGAAAAATCCCTCTTTTTATATCCTCAAGAGTCAAATCCACCAGTTGCGTTGAGAAACCTTTCAATTTCTTTCCAAGCCGAAAGTTTGAGAGCCGGAAACTTTTTGGTATTTATGAAGATGCGGACTTCTCCGCCGATAATTATTTCAGTATAACGGCCAGCGGGTATGCGAAGCGCCCACGCCCATTATAGGAAGTATAATTACGTTGGCCAATAAAAAGGTAGCAGGGGCGTTTGGGTGAGCGATAGCGAGCCATATATCCATCTGTTAGGCGTGGACGAAAGCACTGAAGCGAAACGGAGAGTTCGACTCGGCGGCGATAACATTCTCATGGAAACACCTCCTTTATCAGATGAATTGAATTAGCAGCCCATAAAATTAAAGCTATTATCATAAATTCCCCAACTTGACCAAAAGTTATCCTATATCTTTTTACTGGAATTTCAAATAATGATAATCTTTCTTCAAAAAACAAAAACAATGTCCCTAAGACCAACATGGATATCTGTCCAATTGTTTCTTTGGTAATAGCATTTGCTAGATAGAGCTTTACTAATACAAAAATCATGGAAAAAATCAGAGGAAACCATACTTTTTTATTTATAGCCAACTTAACTTCGTGCTTTACTTTTCTATTTAGTTCCGTTTCCGTAATAGTGATTGGCTTATTTTTCTTCAAAAACTGATATATTAAAAAGGTAATCCAATCAATATGGTCAATCTTATAATTCAGCATCTCAGGGACAAATTTCTCCCTTAATATCTCTTTTTGATTTTCATTATCTTCCGAATTTATAAGCTCCCAAAGTAGGTATTCCTTTAAGTGTTTAATTTCATTTTGACTTATGATTATTTTTTCTTCCTTAGAAAATAGGCACTTCTCTATCCAATATGAAAATAATTTCTTTTCTGTGTCCAGCTTTTTTAGATCTTTCAACAGTGTTTCAATATACTGCACGTCATTAATTTTTTTGAGTATGCGGGGAGTTAATATAATCAAAAGTTGAACTATTAAATTAGATTTCTCAGTAGCAGAACTTCTATCTATCTTCTCCTTCACATTATTCCAATATTCTGAAAAATCTTCATTAACAATCAATGCTGATGCTATTGCCGTTATAAGACTTTCAGAATCTAACCTTCTTTTTTCTTTAATTTTATATAGATAACCTCTTGCTAAATCCCTCACTTTTTCATTTTTATACAAACCATGAAGGTACGCAGAAAGAACAAATCTGACCTCTTGAAGGATAATCTTCTCATCAGATTCCAAATTCTCAGTAACATAATCCATTCGTTTTTTTATTTCGTTAATCTTATCCATAAATAACTTTGCGTTTATCATAGGAACCACGGAATTGTTTGTAATAGGCGATTGCCTTCTGTGTTTATTTGGTAACCACCATAACGATTTATGTTTGCTATTATTTTAGCAACCAGTTTAGGATAATTAATCGTGACAGGTAGATTTCTGCCTCTAAATCCTCTCCAGTTCATCTTTGACAGATAGTATATCTCATTTAATACTTCATTAGCAGACGGATAAAATTCCTCTGATGTCCAGTTATGGCTAACTATTTCTACACTTAATGGCTTTATTGGGGTTACCATTTCTAATCTATCTCTTCTCTGAGACGGTTGAGAAAGTGCAAGCAAATATCTTTTGGAACTTAGTTTAACTTTTGTTCCTTCGTAAGGATGGTATCTATTATCAGAATCACCCATAATCCAATAAGGATGTGTTTCATTTAAATGAAGTATAGCAAATTTTACATCTTGAGATAATATTGGATCTTGCCCTTTGAGTTCTTCAATTGTATCCTCCAGAACTTTTGTTTCACCATCTTTTATTTTAAGTCTTTTTCCACTAATATGTAATGTTAAACTTTCAACAGGCCACTCAGGGTTATTCTCTCTAAAACCTTTAACCACTTTTTTAATTGTTTTCTTTAAATATGTTAGATATTGCTCTCTTCTGATTATGGGCGAAATCTCGTTCCACAGCATTGTACCATCTTTTTTGAAGACCATGGCAAAACAAAATAAGTTTTCATTATCGACTCGTGTAGCCCCAGCTCCTATTATGATGTCTGAGCCTCTTTCTGGATCTACCTTCAGGATCCATGGTTTTCCGCCCAGTTTTGAAATAAATTGAACGAGTAGATTACCTGTATAGAAGTCAAGTTGGTTATATGGTAAAATTCTATTGGTTAAAACATGATAGTTCATAAATTGTGATGGAATATTATTTATCAGATATGATTTAAGTTTATAATAAACACTTGGCATATATCCGGGAAGAATAAGCATAATACCATCTATACCCATCTCTATAGCATTGTTAATATGAGATTCAATAGAATCAAAGTCCGAAGAATTGTAAGTAAATTCTGAAATATTTATATTGCTGATATGCAAGATATTACTAAGCTTATGGGAAATCTGTGTTTTTATTTCTTCAACCACACTTTTCCAGTTTTCTTGATTGAGATATATTAATGCTATTTTATTATATCTAAACGTTGGAGTTTGATAAGGCCCGTAAGAACTTAACTTTCTGATTAGCTCTCCCGCATTCGATAAAGGAACTTGATTGAGCCCACCAATATAGTAATTTAAACCATCTGTAATTGTTTCATATTCCATAATCAGCCACCTCAACGATTTCAAGAGGTTTAAAAGTAATCTTAACTTCTCCATCTGGTGTGCCGAAGGATTTCTCATCTCCTGAAGAACCAAAAGCCTCTTTTAGAAGAGCTGTTATAAGATTGAATTTATCTCGCATAACAGTTGCATATTTTTTCCCTTCGGGAGTGAGATGTTTATGAAATGCCTGTACAGATTTCCAGATATTTTTCCTTACTATTTCACCATATTTACTTCCTACTTCTAGATATGAAATATGTTCATCACTTTTCCTGTCAAGGACGTTTATCTTCAAATCAACCGTAAGCCCGAAATTCGTATTTTGCCAATGACGGACACCTATTATCAGTTCATATCGTAGTCTTATTTTATCGGAGTAGTCATAATTTTCAGTAATTTTTTTGACCATCCTCAGGGTTGATCTCAATTCCTTTAACTGCCATGGTGTTGATATGTTCTCAGATAGCAAATCAAGAAGGTATTTTCTGAAAATTACGCCAAACAAAGGATTATCAACAGATATTTCCTCAGAATGGTTATTAATACTCTCTCCATAATAAAAAACTTCATTTCCTATTCTTTTTCTCCACTTGCCCGGTGAGAAACTTTCATCATAAGGAAGGCTTGAAACCTTTATTTTTCTTGGATAATCTACCACGGAGTAAATGTTGATATACAAAACTCCAGAACTTCTCCTCTCTAAACTCTCTACCTCAATAAAATCATTTAGTCTTATCATGATTAAACACCTCATCCAAAATGCTTTCTTCCATCTCCTCAAGTTGGGTTATTTGGTTCTGGATTTTTTCTTTTAGTGCTTTGATTTTCTCATAAACTCCATCAAGGTAGTTTGCTATTTCTTTTTGCTTTTCAAGGTCTGGTTGGCCGTTGCGGAAGGGAAGGGGGATTTTGAGGTTTTTTATGGTTTCTAACTTTAGTGAAGGATAACTACTATCTGGAGAAATATATTTTCCCATATCAAGTTTTGACAGATAAAATAATAAATAACGTGGGTAGGATTTATGTTTTAAGGCGATAACACCAGCCAAATGATTAACAATAAAAGCTTCTCTTCCTAAAATCCCTCTTGAATTTGTATGTATCGCAGCTCCACTCTTCGGAAAAACAATGGTGTTTTCTGGCACTAACACCAATTTATTTCTTTTTATTCCTTCCTCATTTAACTTATCTTTTGTGTCCATAAGAGGAGTAAAGTTCTTTTTAGCACCTAAATCCGAAACTCTAACAAAAAGGTATTTACCATTTTCATAAAATTTTTTATTCTGTGGCGCAGTGCTACCGCCAACAACTTCTGCCACATCCCCCAACCTCATCTCCCTCCACTCCTCTCCCTCTCTGGACTTAAACGCCTGCTCTAAAATGCTTTCCCAGAGTTCGTCAAGTTTCTTAAGTTCTTTCTTTTTCTTTTCCAGAATTTTGTCAATCCTCGTGAAGTTTGCCTCAATGTATTCAACGATTTTCTTTTGAGTTTCTAAATCTGGCTTGCCGTTGCGGAATGGGATTGGGATCCTGAGGTTTTTTAGATGATTTTTATTAACATGTGGTGTTGCCGTATACTCACTCTTATTTAGATGTTCAAAGTGCGTAGTCAAAAACCAGAAAAGAAATTTTTTATTAATCTCCCCTTCATCAAATTCAAATTTTGCCATAGTAGATACTAAAACACCTTTTTTATCACAGAAAAATAGTTCCCCAGAACGAGAACCATCAGCAATAATTACTAAGTCTCCATTCTGAACCAAGGTGATTTTATTCTCATCAAGTGGAACATATTCTTTAATTATCCCTTGCCTAAAATGTTCGGTTGTCAAATAGGGCAAAGTATTTTCCTGCCTCTTCTTTAAGAGATTCTTAGGTTTGACCCCTTTAATTAAATTTACTTTTTCTAAAAATCTCACCACTCTCCACTCAACCCCTTCAACTCCCCACGGTTTTTTGGGATTGCTGAAGTCTTCAGGACGTTTCATAGTTGCCACCCTTTTGTAATACCAGAATAAGTATCCCATCTCTTTCAGATACAGGCACGGTTTCGGATAAAAGAACATTCACACCATTCTGAGATAAATGCTCTTTCAGGCTTTCATGAAATTCGTTTCTTATTCTACTTAATGGTATAGGACTGAAATCTCTCGTATCTTCATTGATTCCTATGAAAAATATAACGGTGTTTTTTCTTTTTCTTCTAAGTTTTTCTAACAATTTTTCTGAGAATCTTTGAGGAGATTCATCAAAAAATCCTTGCCCCTCTGCTATCATTCCAGCTTTGAACTCTATACCCAATTTGTCTATCTCCTTTAACTCTACACTTCTTTCAGGCATATTCAGATAATAATCATTTAGAGCTCGCTTACTTATATGATAAAGTTTTTCTTTAAATCCTTTAGATTTCAAGAATTCAGATAAAACGAGCAAACCGACATAATGTAGCGTTTTCTCAAGAGTTAAATTTCCACTAACACCGTTTATCATCTCCTTAAAGGTTTTCTCAATTTGTCTTATCCTTTCATCATCTTTTAGTTTTGCAAAGATTGTGAAATGTCCAATGTTAACTTCATTATAGTTAACGCTAAATCCACTTAATTCCACAAACGCAACATTAAAATTATTTCTTATAGCTTCAAAAGAATCGTTGATTAAACTATTGCAGTCATCTACATTTTCTCCAAGGATAAAAATGGTTTCTTCCTTACCTTGGAAATTGCCTTCAGGTTTGCTTATTCTCCTGCCCCTAACAACTACATAGTCTTTAAACTCTCTAACTTCCTTGTCATTCTTATAAAATCTGTACTTCTCTATGAATACGCCAATACCAAGGGTTTCATACCTTATCTTTTTAAGACCCGTAACTATGTCATATTTGGTTCCATCTACAACTAATTCGGTTATAGGAGCATTCTCTACCTTTATCGTTGCTAGACCTCTTTGAAAATCAAATGTTACATTTGAGTTTATATTTTCCAAGTCCTCCAAAAATGTTTCTACTACGATATCTGTTTTGTCTGATCTCTTTATTCGGACTCTTAATTCACCCTTAAACTCATATTCCGGTTCTTCTCCTACAAGCTTTTTTATTCCCTTAGTATCACTTTTGTCGAATATACCATAAACGCTTGTAGTTTCTGATTTAATTTGTTCTATCTCCTCTTCTGATAGTTTTTCAAAATACGAGTGCACACTTTCCCTTTTTAGTTTGAAAATAAATTTCAGTAAGCTAGTATCATCAAGATATTTTATAAATTCTCTTATACTGTCTCCTTCAAAAGATACTGCTCTATCGGGAGTGAAGTGATAAATAAAGAAATACTCTTCTGTAATTATTAAACACCAATATTTTTGTTGTTCTCTTGCTCTTCCGTACATGTATCTGGATAGCGATTCAAAAAGACTTTTTACTTCGTCTGAATTAATCTCTAAACCTTTTTCCATAAATTCTGTTAGCGTTTCCTCGCTAAAATCTGGTTCTGAAGCAATAGGCTTCTTTAATTTCTTGTTAATAATTCTCCTAACAAAATCATTTATAATCTTTTGATTATTCTCATCTGTAACTTCTATACACCTAACTTCTCTGGGATTTTGAACAGGCGTGTAGAAAACCTTTGCTACCATTTCTCCCGTCATTTTAACACCCTTTTCAGCTCCTCAAACAAAGCCATAACCTCTTTTTCCTCTTTTAAAATATCCTCCAAAATCTCTCCTGCTGGTCTGTATTCTTTCTTTTTCAACTTGTTCGGATTTCTTGGAGTTAATTCATAAGTTTCCTTATCTATCTCATCAATCTTAACAATCCACGAGTTTTCGCTTATTTCCCTGTTTTGCCATTTCTCATAGCAATCTTGCCAGTCCTCATCTCTCATAGGTCTTGTTTTTGTAAAGTTTTTCATTCCTTCCGGTGGTTGAATCTCGTAATACCATATTTCCTGTGTGGGTCCGGTTTTATCAAAGAAAAAGAGATTGGTTTTCACAGGAGTTTTGCCAGATGCTGTAAATACACCCTTTGGCAGGGAAATAATCGTATGAACATTATAATTTTCGAGAAGCTCTTTTCTAACTCTTACAAAAGGTCCCGTAGTGTTGGATAAAACGCCTTCTGGAACAACAATTCCAACCCTGCCGCCTTGCTTTATCTTTCTCATTACATACTGCAGAGCCATTAACTCTGTATCAGAACTTTTAACAGGAAAATTAACCTTATATCTCTCATCAAACTTTCCACCAAACGGCGGATTTGTAAGGATGACTTTAACTTTTTCTTTTTCCTGAATCTTTCTTACATCCTCTGCAAAGGTATCTACTTTATAAATATGAGATGTAGGAAAATTATGCAAAAGAAGGTTCATTATTCCAATAAGATACGGAACATCCTTCTTTTCCTGTCCGTAAAACATGTTGTGCAGGATTTTTGTTTCCTTTGTTGTGAAAACATCTTTACTTCTTAAAATGTGGTTATAACTTTCAATCAAAAAACCAGCAGAACCAAGGAAGGGATCCAAAATTTTTTCACCAAGTTTTGGATTAACTATTTTAACCATTAATCTTATAACTGGTCTTGGGGTGTAATACTCACCTGCATATTTACCCATCTCCCCAATTTCTGGCAGAAGTTCTTCGTAAAGTGTAGAGATAACATAAATGTCTTCTCTTGTTCTGAACTTTAACTCGTCAAGGAGTAATGCAACTTCTCTTAACTTGTAGCCATCCTTCAAGAAATTCTGAATCTCCTTACCACTAAATATGGTGGCAATTAACTCTTTTTCACCTTCACCATCCAATTCAGAGAGAAAAGGAAATAGTTTATTGTTAATGAAATCTATAAGTTCTTCACTTCTCCAATCTTTATGAACCCAGTCTTTCCACCTATATGAAGGGGGTATATTTCTTTGATATTCTTCACCCCTCAACTTCGCCTTTAACTCTCTTTCATCTTCCAAGTCATCATAGAGTTTTAGAAATAACATCCACGACAGCTGGATTATGTAGTTGACTGAGGCAATCTCATTTCTTAACAAATCGCAAGCCTGTTTGAACTTTGATTTTAATGTTTGTCTATCCATCATCTAACACCCCCAGATTCATAAAGACCCCGGGAAATACTTTCAAGGGTATGTATGAGATTGTCTATCCCTCCAAAGGAATCTATAATCTCCTTCAATTTACCAATCCTCTGGATATCTGGAGATTCCAGAGCTTCCGGAGAAATTTCCTCAATGCCACCAATCTTGTATTTCTCTATAAGATTTAATAGAACTTCCTTTGCTGTCTCGTTGAAAGAGTTAATAAGTTGCTGTTTTTCATTTAACAATGCTTGAGCTCTGTCATCTCTACTTAAGATAGGGGCATCAAAAGCTACATGGGCTATAATATCAAAAGCATCTGCATCCTGTCTGTCAAGTAATTGAGCTATTAGCTCTGGATTTATGCTCTTTCTCTTCAAATCTTCCAAAAATTTCTTTCTGTTCTCTTTATTTGTCCAAATTTTTCTTAAATCGTCTAAAGTAAGAACTTTCTTTCTTACATTTTCTTTAGCATACTCAATATATCTTGCTTTATTGAGCTTTTTACCTTCAACCTCAACATATATCTCTTCTTCAATATAAACGCTTATGCCCTTAACGACTACTTTACCTTCCTTTGGTTTTTTCTTTTTCAGTTCAATTACAACAGCAATCTTATCCTTGAAAGGAATTGGATCTACGCTTACTTCTCTCAGTTTGTAGTTTTTCGCTTCAACTTTCACCTTTACAGGAGAATGAGGACAACTATCAATAATGAACTCTCCATTTTCGTTTGTTCTTGCAGGTTTAATCATATTAACGCCTAATTTTGCCGTCACTCTTGCATTGGCAATAGGTGTTCCATCTTCACTATCCACAACCTTTCCTTTAATAAAGTAATCAAAAGGACCTTCTGGAATATCAGGGATGTATTCTTCAGGTGGCAAATCCCAAGGATCTAAAAGACGAGTGGCATCTACAAAATCTATAATTCTAAAAAAGAACTTATTCGCATCTTCACTTATTCTGCTCCCTCTACCCATTATTTGTTTGAACAATACTTTAGATGCAATGGGCTTCATGAAAACAATGTTTTTCACGGGAGGAATATCAACTCCAGTGCTTAATAGATCCACAGTCACAGCAATAACAGGTGTTTGGTATTCAGAATCTGCCATCTTCTCTGCAAGTTCTATTGCGTTTGGCTCTTCGTCAACTATTCTAACTACAAAATCATCAGCATTTATGCCGGTTGAAGCAATTTCATGAGCCAATTCATTCTGCAAGATTTTTACAACATCTAAAGCATGCTCTTTTGTTACACAAAAAACAATTGTTTTCTCTGTTGGACCATAAATTTTCAGTATTTCAGCGAGTTTCTTGGTCATAGCTTCTGTTCTATCTGGAAGAGTTATGATTCTCTCAAATTCACCGACAGAATAGAAATCTTTAACCTCTGTTTCTTCAGGAGCTTCAATGATGGCACCTTCGCTTGCTACATCTGTAAGTGATATCCCTCCTTTCTTATCAACATTCATGTAAATCTTGTGGATTTTGTATGGAGATAGGAATCCGTCCTCTATACCCTGTCCCAAGCTATAAACATACACAGGAGTTCCAAAATATGCGTAGGTGTCTATGTTATCATCTCTTTTTGGTGTGGCGGTCATACCAAAGTGGATGGCATCTTTAAAATGATCGAGAATTTCTTTCCATCTTCCATATCCTGATCTGTGACACTCGTCAATAATTACCATATCAAAAAAGTCTGGTGGATATTCTTGATAAAGTCTCTTCCCGTTTTTCTCTGAATAGAGTGTCTGATATGTGGCAAAATAGATATCCCTTATTTTAGGTGCTTTTCCTTCTTTTATTACCTCTCTCGCTCCACCAAATGGTTCAAAGAATTTATTACAGGCTTGATCCCTTAACATTATCCTGTCGGCAACATAAAGTACTCTTCTTATTTTCTTCGTGTTGTAGAGTTTCCACGCCGCTTGAAAGGCAACATAGGTTTTACCTGTTCCAGTTGCCATGGTGAGTAAAATACGCTTTCTTCCGTTCAAAAAAGCCTCTATAATATTTCTCACTGCCGCAATCTGATAATATCTTGGGATTTTATTTTGAATAATTTTATATGGATACAAAACAGGATTTTCATCTTTGTTTAAAAGCAAGAGTTTGTTAAACTTCCATAATGAATATCTTTTCCATAATTCTTGTGGGGACGGGAATTTATCAAGAGTTTTTTGCTTCTTGGTTATGAAATCATATTCCTCAATTCTATGCCCATTTGTTGAGTATGCAAATGGAACATTAAGCATTTCTGCATATCTCTTTGCCTGTTGAATACCTGCTGCATGGTGTTTTGCTTCTTCTTTTGCTTCTACAACAGCTATCGGAAAATACCTCTCTAAAAATAGAATATAATCAGGTTTGACCCCCTCTTTTCTATTTCCATATTCATCTATAATTCTACCTTCTGTTATTTTTAACTCTCGTTGGATGAGGTTTTCAGACCAGCCGGATTCATGCAATTTCGGGTCTATCAATTTAGCCCTTGTTTCTGCTTCATTTAGCATGGATATTTCACCCTTTTCCATTAATTATTTCCTTTCTCAAAATTTTAAAGCCGCCGAGCCGAATTTCGGACAACGGTTGGCGGGTATCTGAAGTCCGAGCGTAGCGAGGATTTGGGCGAAGCATAGCGAAGCCAGATACCCGCTTGTTAAGTGACCCCGATAGGGGCGAGCAACCCGAAGGGTTGTGAGAGTGCCCGCCGTCGCCGTAAATTCTATAAAACTTTATTCGTATTTCCATTGTAATCCATCTCCCAAATTTCTGGGGAACTTGAAATTTTATTTAATGACCTTATTTGAGAGATAACTGAATTAGGTATACTATTAAATTGTCTGGTAAAGGATAGAAGTATAGGTTTTATATTAAACCTTCTACCACCAATAATATGTCCACCTATATCCTCTCTTGCCCAATTTATATAATATTCTAACTGCATAGGTGCAGAACTTACTCCAATACCTGATTTTGGATGTTTTAGCTCAATTATTCTATAAATATATTCTGTTTCGTCTATCTTTTCTATTGTTAAAATATCTATCTTTTGCATTCCGGACCCTGCGAAAACTTCATTTCCTATCCATACTATATTTTTCCCCAAAATTTGAGGCAAAAATGTTTTGCTTCCTATACTCAAATTTTGTAGTATGTACGCTTGAAAGTGAGTTTCAGAATTTTTAACATCATTTAGCTGAATTTGAACTGGTGTTCCAATGTTATGCGTGCGTGTACAATTTCCTTGAAAAATGTTATAATTTTGAACATCAAATGTAAAGTGTTGTCCAGATAAATGTTGTCCGTTGTTTTCATCTTTTATTAGAGAGATTAGTCTTTCTACTTCCCAAGGGAACAACATAGTATTTCCTCTTTTTGCTTTCATTTTCCTATAGATTAATGTCCAAAGTAACTCTTTTGCATAAGTAGGTAGTTTGTCTAATGCTATCCATTCTAGTACTCCTTTTTGATGGACCCTATAGGGTTTTATCTTTTTTCTATAAATGAGTTTTATAGGTAAATTTGGATTTAAAGCATTTGAACCAGTTAAATGGTAAACTACACTATCAACTGCCTTGAAAACACCGAAAAATCCACCTTTTTTGGTATTTTTATCCTCAATATAGAAAAATATAAAATCATCTTTCTTTACTAAGTAAAGCTATATTTGTATCTCTCCCGCCAGAACTTACCCCTACAAAATTAAACTCTAAGTGTATTGGTAATGTGTCTTCATTCACTACGAAAACATGTCCTCGGATCATTTTACACCTCCTTTCTTGCGAAATAAAAGGATATATTCATGTTTAAAAACATAAAATCCTCCTACTAATGCACGATATCTCCAAAGCTCCTTTTGATTTCTTTTTGCTCTTGTTTCTTCAAAATTTTTAACTATTATACTTTTCAAAATAAACTTTTTTCTTTTCATAACTTCGTTCATAACATAAAACCCCAAAGGAATCCATTCACCTTTTGAGTATTTATCACCAATTACAATAGCCAAGTATCTATTATTTTCTAAAACAGGCATAACATTATCCAATACTTTACCAAACATCTCCAAAAATTCATCTACTGTTTGTGCATTTGATAAATCATGTGGATTATTGCTAAATTTAATTATATCGTGATATGGCGGATGCATAATAATCAATTGAACATTTTTAACATTTCTTTCTTCTAATAATTCTCTAAAATTAATTTGGGTACTATTACCAACAATAATATCCGTGATTACATTAAATTTGTTTGGTTCTTTTTCTATTAATTGCTTTGCTTTTTCTACAACTTCAGGATTTATTTCAACACCAATTCCATTTCTACCTAACTGCCTACATTCAATTAATGTTGTTCCGCTTCCAACAAAGGGATCCAGAACCCAATCCCCTTTTTTAGTGTATCTTAACATCAATTGATGAGGAATCTGTGGAATGAAATTACCCCAATACCATGCAAGATGAGCACCAGAAGAATCCCTTTTATCAAATAGCCATAAGCTATCTGTAATTATCCCTTCATATTCTTTCCATCTATTCAGATTTATGTCATTTATTTTGTTTGTTTTAACTTCTACCAAAGCTTTCTTTAACCTCCTTAAATAATATTTTGCTCTTTCTAAAGTCAAAGTCTCCTCTATTTGGATTAATTCATTTATTATGTAATCATATTTAATTTCAATTGTATCACCATTTTTATCGATATTTAAAATACCTATTTTATCGTTGTTTGTTGAAGAAAGATAAGTTTTTAATTCTCTTAACTTTGTTCTCAATTCTTGAAGACTTCGTATTTTAAGTAAATCATCCAAAACTTCTAATATTTTTGATTTATTGACTATAATTTTCCGATTTTTAAATTTATTCTCATTGCCAAATAATGTTTTCTGTATTGATTTCTCCTTTTTCATTTTTAACCTCTCCATAAAACTATTGAATTTTCTCTTTTTATAAATCTTCCCAAGGCGACGGCGGGCATTTCACTTAACTCGTTCATATCCGAAGTATTCGGATATACTCCCAAATATGGAAGATATGCGAGCTGTTCGCATATACATCCCTCTGGGTGACTGTTTTTGTTTTTGGTCATACTCCACCTCCTGTTAAAAGGCCATCAAGTGGATTTTTTATTGCTGAAAGATCTTTTGTGCTGACATGAGTATATATTTTTGCTGTATTAAATCTGTGATTATAAAGAACTTGGTCCATAATTTTGTTATTTTCTATATTCTTAATTTTTACAGCAGGGATTTTCCCCTCCCTTACCCTTTTATAAAGATTACCCAGCTGAGACGGAGATATTTTTGAATATTTTGCACACACTTTTTGAGTCATTATAGGATAATTACTCTCTATCATAACTTTGATCATTTTAGGCATGATATAATGATATATAGCAAAGAAAAGTAAAAAGTCAAATTCCTTTTTAAAAACTTCTATGTAAGGGTGAGTGAGTCTTTCTCTTGTCCCAAAATAGGAAAAAGAGAAATTTTTATCCCAAATCCTTAGATAATTAAAAAATTTTGAAATTTGGTTTGAATAGAAGAGAAATATTAAATGTGAATTGTGATTTACATCAAATTTCTAAAAAATTTTGAAAATAAGTAAATTCTTGTAATTTTAAGTGTTCTTTCCCCTTGTTTTTAAAGTAAAAGTTTTGTTTTTTAATCAAAAATAAAAAACTATCCGAAAATTAAGAATCCTGATTTTTTTCAGAGCATTCTCAAAAGTTCTCCACCACCGATTTTTTAAATTTACCCAAAAAGTGAAAAAGGGGAAAATCACTTATTTGAAATTCCCTTTAAAAATGATGTAATTTATAACTATGAAAATTTTTTATTTAAGAATTTTAATTGTAATTTTTTTATTTAGTTAAAAAACATTAAGATTTCCCCATAAAAACCATAAGAACATAGTTTTTCCAATTGTATTTTTCATACATGAGCTATTTTCTATTATATTATGAAATAAAAACATAAAATTAAAATATTGATTTTATTAAATCTTTTTTATACTCAACCCTCTTATTCTGTTTAAAGCAAAAGC
>JGI24020J35080_1001268_pt1 | contig 13959 bp, 3 predicted proteins | sample Deesub1362A_J573_FD_35080 | JGI IMG/M metagenome (IMG submission 35080) | reverse complement strand
TGATGTAGTGGAGTTTTTATATTTACTCCCGGGGGTATTGACTTATGCGCTCAGGGATGTAATTTTAAGGGAAAAGGTTACTTTTCCTCTGCCTTATCAGTCCTTGGAGGGCTGGGGGAGCGAATTAAGGAGGAGGATTAAAGAAGTATTAAGGGAATATTATGGAGATGGTTGGGAAGGTGATACTTCTGCTAAAGTAATTCTTATTGCTCATTCTATGGGAGGGCTTTCTATAAGGGAGGCTTTTTCAGAAGAGCCCGGGTTAACAAAGCATGTTGCATTTGTTATTACTACCGGGACACCTCATGAGGGTACTTATTTTATGGATCCCATAATAGGGGATATGTTTGTTGCGAGTATAACTTGGTGGTTACCTTTTGAATGGTTGATGAAAGCTGGGAGTTGGTTATGGTCATATGGAGGTATTTGGACAATATTTGGAGGGTTAATTGAGGGTTTAGGTGTCTCTATTTCACCGTTAGTTCTTGATATTATTTCTTCTATTTATCTTTGTAAATATACAGATGCTGGTAGAGATTTGGCTACTTTATCAGCCTTTCAGGAAAGAATTAATTCTATGGAAGAAGTGGAAAAAAGTAAAGGTACTGATTGGAGAGTAGTAATAAATAGAATAGGTGCATTTCCTGGAGGTGATTGGTCAAAGATAAATATATGGGCTGGTATGATTACGGCGGTTCAGGTAGGAGTTTATCTTTCTCCTTTAAAATATAATCCTGTTAGGGCTGCTTTGAAAGCATTCTCTTATGGAGCATATCTTGAATGGCTTAATGATTCTGATTTTGCGGTGGATGAAGAGAGTCAGGCGTTTGAGAAAATGGGATTTATAAATGGGATAAGTAGAAAGATTTATACATGGAGAACAATGCATCAACATGAGACAAGTGATACTATAGTTCTTTTGAAAGCTTTTGAGCAAAAACCCTTTATAGATGCAGTTTGTTTAATACAAGTTTTAGAAGATAGACTTGATACTACTTATTTATCTGAAAATAAAATAGATACGGTTATAAGTAGTTTTGAAGGGTTGGAGCTTTTAGGAAGAGTTGAAAAAGTATATTTTTTGGCGCAAACAGATTTTATGTTAAAAATAAACGGTATTAAGAGAAAGTTAAAGTACCCTGAAGAATTAGGATATAATGATAGATGGTTTATAGATACTGTTTCAATAAGAAGATATTTGGGAGCCGGTTTTAATAATATAGAAATAAGAACAAAGAACATTCTTGGAGAAGAATCCGCAAGGCATTATACTTTATGGGTGGTTCCATCTGGTTGGTTTTGTATGCAAGAAAATCCTGAATATAGAAAGATTTTATCAGAATTTCCTGAGAATGATACATTTAAGATTCGTTTAATCAAACTGGGTTTATCAGATAGCCTTCAAACAATTGTATGGGATACTTTAAAGTTTAATTTTGTAAGGATCATAAAAGATACTAATGGAAATTTCACCACAAATCCAGAAGATACTTTAATGATAAATATCCCCAAAGATTATTATTTTTATAAGGAAGTGGATGGTTTTTATAATGATACAAACTATTTTTTATGTCCCGGAAAAAGGCTTTATCTCCCTTTTTTTAAGTTAAAGGAAATTGTAATGCAAAATTTTGATACATTGGAAGGAGTTTTTAATTTTTATTATTCTGTTAACGACGGGTATAAAACAGTTTATAATTTTAATCAGTTTTATATAGATCTTACTCCTCCGGAAATTGAGGTGTTAAGTCCTCAAGGTATTTATTCGGGTAATATAAGTGATTCTATTAATGTTATATTGATTATAAGAGATAACTTTGAGGTAGAACTTCAAACTCCAGGGTATTTAAAATGGGAATTGAAAAAAGAAACAGGAGAAAGAATAATTGAAAAGGAGTATAATGAGCCAGGGTTTTATTATTACGGAGATTTATTTATTGATAAAATCCCTACAACTCTTACTGAAGAGGGAAAGTATTATCTTTATGTTACAGTTTCAGATAGAGGGGGTAATGAAAAGATAATAATAGATTCTTTTTATATAGACAATAATGCTCCTGAACTATATGTGATTAAAAGGTTTCCCGGGGTGTTGAGTAATGAGAATATGGTGGTAGAGATGAGGTTTAATGTCAGTGAAAGGACCAGGTTTAAACTTATTTTAAAAAATATAAAAGATACATCTTTAAAGTATGTTAAAGAGATACGAGTATTACCCAAGGAATTTTTTGATACCCTTCTGACAGAAGGAATCGGTTTTTCAAATTCTATAAGTATTTATAAAAATGAAATTGAAGATGGTGTCTATTTTATAAGGGCTATACTTAGAGATTCTGCTGGAAATGAAAGGATAGTTGAAGGAGATCAACTTTCAATGAATGGTAAACTTATAGTAGATAAAACCCCTATTACTGTATCTGATATAAATGTTGTTCCTTTGGTTGTAAATGAGTATGGAGATGTTTATTTTAAAGTTTCTCAATTGATGGATAAGGAAGAAAACAGAAAAGGAGGAGAGATAAGAGTGTTTGTAAACGAGGATTTAGTTTCAAGTTTTTCTATAGAAGAAAGTGTAGATACTCAAAGATTTCATTTAAAGGTTGACATGAGAAATTTTGAGAAAGTCAAAAATATTTTAAAAATAGAAAGTGTTGATCATGTAGGCAATAAGAACTTAGTAAGTTCAAGTTTTTATAAAGGAAGTTATGGAACAGAAATTGTTTTTCCGATAGGAGATACTTTGGAGAGGGGTAATGTAATAATAAGAGGTATAGCAACTGATCCTGATGTGTATAACAATTTTGGTTTTATGAGATTTGAGATATGGTGGAGTGATAAGGAAATAGGGTCTTTTGATCCAGAAAATATTGATACATCTATATGGAATTCAGATTATGTTGAAGTTTTAAAAGATATGAGAAAAAATAAGTATCCTGATAATTTTGGTTTTAAAGAAGTTATAAATGAGAATGTTATAGCCTTTTTTGATACGAGGAATTTGAGTAACAAGAAGATAAAGCTACTTCTTGTTGCAAGGGATAGTGTTTTTAACTCCTGGGATACAGTCAGTTTTTTTGTGGGAGAAGAAATAGCTGTTTCGCCTGAAATAGAAATGTCTTTAAAGATAAAAAGAGGCGGTATAGAAGAGAAGGGAAAGAAGAGAAGCGATGAAGATGGGATTGTTTTAGATGTTATAAGAGGTGATACCCTTTTAATAGAGTATTCTATAGATAATACTGCATCTTATGTAGATATTTATATTATGGATAAGAGGGATAATGTTATTTTTTCTTTTTCTCAGGATTGTGTTTATCCTGTGAATGGGAATCCAGAGATGTTTGATTCTTCAGGTTTTTATATATATTCTCCAGATAGTTTTTCTATTTTCATAGGGTATAGATCCGGGGATGCTGTTTTTTCTACTTTAAGTATTGAAGCAGGAAAGATTTTTGATGTTGATTCTGTTGATGTGGATTCTGGTTTTTATTTTATTCGTGATGAAAAAGGTTTGAATATATTTGTTATGGATATATTTGAGGATTTGCAAATTATAAGATTTGAAGGGAAATTACCTTTTAGGATTAGAAATTCTTTTTCTAATAGTATTTATTTAGGAAAGGAAAAAGTTGTCTCCGAAGAGGAGAGTTTTTATATTTTGGGAAATATATCAAAATGGGATGGAAAAATATATCCTTCTATGAAAACAGTTCCTCCTGGAGAGTATAAAGTAAAAGTTATAGCTTATGGTAAAGGAGGAGTGGGATATGATGTTAAGGAGATGGTGTTTAGAGTAAGATCAGTATTTGAACTTGATACTTTATTTGTTTCCCCTGAAGAAATAGTTATTTATGATACCCTTCTTTCAAAAGTAATGTTAGGCTTTAAGCCTAATTTTGATGTGGAAGGAGATATTTTTGTATATAAAGGAAATAAGTTAATAGATACAGTGGTGTATAAAAAGGTATTTAAAGGTTATTTTAGGTATCATTCTGTTATATGGGATGGGAGTGAGGTTATGGTTGCGGATACAGGAAAGTATTATTTTAAGTTGTTCCTGAGAACTTTGCAAGGAAGCACGGATACTGTGTTAAATTCCCCTTATTTTTATGTAAGTAATGTTCCATGTATTTATGATACTTTAGATCTTTATATTCCTTCTAAATATGGAATAGATACCCTGGAGGGATATGGGATCGTTTATGACGCAAAACCCGAGCTTTTTGTTTCTATGAACCCTAAAGGTTATAAAGGTAGAAATATCCCTTTTAAGGTGGAAATTGTGAGAAGATCAGCTCAGGTCCCCCTTGAAATAAAGTGGAAGGTGGATTATTATAAGGCAGATATTGAGATAAAGGACCTTGTCCATCCTTTGTTTTTTGATTCTATATATACCCTTATACCCTGGCACAAGATTTGTTTTTCCCAGAGAAATATGTTTGGGGTCATAGAAACTGTTTGTGTAGAAAATAGATGGAATCCTCCCCAGAATTATGAAAATATTGTGGTAAGAATGATTAGGGATGGAGAAGATATATATTCCTATTTTTATTATAGTTTTTACCATAAGAAAGATGGTAAAAAGAGATGGTATTATTTAACAAGTGGACCTTATAAATCCTATTTAAAGCATTATAAAAAGAAAAGGGATTGTCCATGGATTTGCCCCTGGTATTGGTCATTAGTTGATACAAAGCATATTTTTCCCCGGGTAAATAAGTTAATTCTGTATAAAAGAGTTAAAACAAAGGATACCCTTGCTACATTTACATTACTTCCCCAGATGACCCAGGAAGGAGAGATTCTTATTGTAGATACAGGAGCAATATACAAGGATTTTACGGATTTTTTCCCAAAGCAAAATAATTATTTAAAAAGAACAGGTAAAATACCCTCTTCTCCTCAAATGACAGAGTGGATATCAAATAATATAAAATATTATAATCCGTATACAGGAGAAGAAAAGGTATACAAGTTTTTGTATGAGAGCAGAAAATTTTATATAGATAAAGTTAATTTAGGGAATAATAAAGGAGCATTATGTGTTTTTGAATTTAAGGGGGAAAAAAATTATGGAGTGATAGATACTCTTTTGATTTATATACCTACTTACATGTATCCTGATCTTCCATTAGTTGTAGATGTTAAAACAGGAAAGATAGTATGGATTGTGAATAAAATTCCTTATAAGTGTAAAGGATGTGAACTTGTTAATGTGTCCAGATGGAGTTTTTCAGCAGATGTATATTATGATGGAGATAAAATAGATAGTGTAGTTACAGATAAAATGGGTATAGGAGAGGATATAAGTATCCAGAGTAGTTTTGTAAATTTTGTATCAAGTTCAGCAAATTTTTTTAAAGAACTACAATTTATTTTGAAGACTGGTAATATTCCATATATTGTTGAAAAGGATACTATTGTGGATACTATTAAAATAGACCCTGTTTCAGGTAAATATAAGAAGAAGTTGGTCTCTCTGGATTTTTTGAGGAACTGGCAGGGGAGTTCCCATTTTGTTGAATATTCTGCGTATGTTTTGGAAGGAGAAATTGTGATAAATGATACAGGACCGTTACCTGATTCAGGACATTGTATTGTTATAAAACCGGATATAAGCAGAATGGATACTTTATGGAGTGCTGAAAAAGACAGATTTATAAAGTACGATTCTCTTTATTCTTTTAGACCAGTTATATTTAATAAAACATTTCCTGATTCTGGTTATATGTATCCCTTAAGAATATCAGATATTTATAGAATGAATTATCAAGATACAGCAAAAAAGTATTACAGTTATAAAGATTCTCTCAATCAGATGTACTCTTACGATATTCAAAATGATTCTGTTGTTTTTTATTCCAATTCTTATTTAGGTATAAAAAGATATGATGATTTTAAGTTATTTTATATAAATAAAAGACCTCATAACGATTTTTCTGTAGATAAAACCAGATTTTTATACCATGGATTCGGTAAGGGGTATTATGATGAGTTTCAGGTGTTTTTAAGACTCAGTTACCATCCCCGAGAATATATTCCCCTTAGAGGAAAAGTTTTTTACCCATTTTATAAAGTCCTTATAAGACACGATGGAAGAATAAATAGTTTGCTGGATTCATTTATTAGTATTCCTCAAAATATGGATACTGTCCTTTCTTATATAGAAAGTTCTGAAATAGGAGGAAAGATAGTTGTTATAGTATATGAATATGATGAAAATAAAAAACTTGGTCAGATAAGGTATAGAGATTTTTATATTGGAGACCCTTACAATCCTGACAAAGGTAGAATAAAAGCCAAAAGTCCTTATGGTAGAGCTGTGATACAATTTTCAGAAAGCTCTTTTGATACCCCGGTGATTACAGGGATTTGTCCTTTTTATCCAGATTCAATGCTTATAGAAGGACCTGAACCATATATAGGAGGAAATATAGGTCCGGTTTTACTTTTAAGACCTAAAGGAGCAAAATTTGATACTCCCGATAAGAAACCAACTTTGTACTACTACTACACAGCAAAGGAAGTGCTAGATTATAATATTGAACTTTCAAATATTAAAATTTACGGGATAAGAGATAATGGTGAGATAATCCCCTTCAATGCTGTAGTTTATCAGGATTCTGTTACCGGTAAAGTAGAACTAAAAATACTTGCTGATTCCTTTCCAGGAGAAGGAGATGTTGGTTATTTTGCTGTTTTGAATAAAATGGAAACTATTGATGGTAGGATATTGGTTTTTAAGGAAAATTTTTATAAAGGTAAGCTTACTGTTAGAGGTAAATATATGCCTTTTAAGGATAGAAAGGATTCTTTAAATGTGATTTTAGTGGGGACTGATAAAGAAATAGGAAATGTTTATAAACTTAAACAGTATATCTTATCGGGGAATGATGTATTGCTTAGTAGTACAAAAGCAGATAGTGAAGGATTTTTTGTTTTTGAGGAAAATATATCTTCTGATACTTTTTATTATTTTATCCTTCCAGGAATAGATCAAAATTTTGTTGGAAGTTTTAAAGGTAATATAGTTAATTTTCCTGTGGCTCAGGGTATGGTGATAGATACTGCCATTAAGATAAGAATATTTTCTCCTGTAGAACCTGTAACAGGTATTGTAAGGAATAAACTAAAATTTTTGATAAATAAAGGAGGTATAGCGTATTTTTATATTAAAAATAAAAGGGGAGAACTTATTAAAGATACAGTATTTAATATATACGCTTTTGATACGGTTAGAATTGAATGGGATGGAACATTTAAAGGAGAGAAGGTGGAAGAAGGGCACTATCCTTATTATATAAAGGTAAAAGCTTTTTCAGGAGAAATTACAGATACCCAGAGAAAGTGGATAGTACTCTGGGACTATTATACTGTTATAAAACATCCTCATAGTGGATATAAATTTGTTCCCGGGAATAAATTGGAATTAAATGCCAAAATCCTTGGTATAAACGTGCCTGTAAAATGGGAGGTCAGTTCTCAGCTTGGATATGATTTTGTAGGTGTACAGCAGGATTCTATTGTACCATTGATATGGATTGTTCCGAAGAAATACAGATATCCTCTAACTTTAAAGGCTTTACCTTTTGGTGTATCAGGAGTCCCTGACTTTGTAACAGTTTATCCTGTTGAGGATACATTACCTCCCCTTATTTCTATTGAAGGAATTAAGAATTATTATAATAAGGATTTTTTATGGATTTCAGAAACAGGAAGCGCTATTATAAAGATTAGGGATAATTATGGTGTAGATACATCTTACGCAATGATAAATGGTGGTGTTAAAAAGTATTTTAAAGATACTTTAGTTATTTTAGGACATGAACTTTTAAGAGAACAAAACGAGATTTATGTTTTTTCAAGAGATATAAGATATAATGAGAGAGATACCGCCTTTGTTGTTAAAATTGATAAATATTCTCCAGTGATTTTATTTAAAATAGGAGGGGAATATCATGTTAGGAATGATACATTTATAATAGATGTTTTTACTCCTTGTACTTTAAAGGCAAAAGATACAGAAACAGGTGTTAAATACATAGCTTTTAAAATGGGCGGTATTGACTATAACTATATATATTCTAATATTTATTCTGTAGTTTTTGAAAACTCAGGGAATTATACACTGAGTTATTTTGCTTCTGATAATGTTAATAATCTTAGTGAGATAAATTCTGTGATTTTAAAGGTTAAAGAACAAGAATTGCCTATTGTAAGACTTACTTTTCCTTATGATTCTATTATTGTGAACAGGAATTTTGGAATAAGAGGTATAGCGAGGAATATCTCTGAGTGGGGTCTTTATTATGGTTATGGAGCTGATCCTTCAAATTTCATATTACTTAAAAAGGGGAATTATGAAATAAACGATACTTTAATGCCCATTGATACCTTCCCTTGTTCTCAACTTCAGGAAGGAGTGTATAAAATAAAGCTTGAGAGTATAACATATTCGGGAGATACTTTAAGAAAATACAGAGTTGTTTATAAAGGGGATTTTACCACTATTGATAGAGAGGAGATAGAACAGGGGTATAAAATTGACGGTGACGGGATGTTTATATATAATACATATACAAATATAAACGGAGATTTTTTATTTATTTCTGTTTATCAGTTTACAGATAGTATAAGATTTATAAGAGTTGATTCAACTCCTATACAGACATACAGTTTTGGGGAGATAGGAGATATCCTTTTAACCAAAGGAGATAAGGTTATAGTTTCTTATAATGGTTATCCTTATAGCACTGATTTGAGTAAAGGAGACATAATAAGTAATGTTTTTATTTATAGATATGGGAATTTTCATACTCTTCTTTTTGAGAAATTTAAAGAAAGATTTGAAGAATGGAAAGGGAATATCCTATCTATGGAAAACAGTATCTCTGTTAACGATTTTAAAAATTTTATAGTAAGAGATACATTGAATTTTAATCGTAAAGATTCTTTGCCTGATTTTATAGGTAATGTGACTGATTTTAGTGTTTTTGATTCAACGGTATATTATGTAATTTCTCAGAAACAGAAGATATATAATAGAAAGCTAAAAAATAATACTCCCCTTGACAGCATGGATGTTGATTTTATACCGTATGAACTGAAAACAGATAGAAGAGGTCTTTTGTGGATACATGGATATGAAGATTTTATAATGTGTATATCACCTTATAAAGAAGTTATATTTTATCAGGAAATACCGGGAGTTTACCTGAATTCTTTTTTCCTTAAAGATAATTATTTATTTACCCTGGAAACAGATGCTAGCAGTTTAATTCAATACCTTGGGGTAAGAGGTTATGAACTTCGTTCTTCTGTTTTAAAGAGTATGTTTTTCTTACCTTCTAATGAAAAATTCAGTATAAAAAGAGTTTTTGTATATCCTTCTTTTTATAATCCTGAAAAAGGGTTCCTGAAGATAAACTTTTATCTCTCTTCTCCTGCTGAAGGAGAAGTGCTTTTGTATACTCTTTCAGAAAAGCTTGTTAAAAGAATAAAGTTTGTAGGTAAAAAAGGACTTAATACGGTATTTTGGGATGGGGCAAATGAGAAAGGAGTGTTGTGCAGAGAAGGAGTTTATGTTTCTTTTGTAAGGGTGAAAAACAGAGGAAGGATATACAGTAAGTATACTAAATTTATAATAAAAAGAAAATGATCGCTTTTACATTTTTACTGTTTTTACAAACAGGTGGAATTAGAATTGATATATTTGAACTTGCAGGGTCTGCAAGGGGAAAGGGAATGGGAGATGCATATATTTCTTCATGTTTTGATGGGAGTGCTCCCTTTTATAATCCAGCAGCAATTTGGGAAGTAAAAGGATTTAGAATACTTTATATGCATTCGGAATTAGCTTTTGAGAACTATTTTGATAATTTAACATTTGTTAAATCCCCTTTTGCTTTATCTTATTTGCGGTTATCATCAATAAATATTCCATATATTGTATTAAAAGATACAAATGTTATGGATACAACAAATATCTATATTGAGAATATAAATTATCTTTCTCACTCTTTAGTTTTATCACTCTCTTTTCCAGTTTTTTTGCTTAACGCTGGTATAAATCTGAAAATATGGGAGGAAAAAGCAAAAGATTTTAAAAATAACATGGTTTTAATGGATATTGCCTTTATTAAAATTTTTAACAAATTAAGCACAGGTTTTGTTATGAGAGATATTAAATTTAAAGAAGGAGTTAATAGCTATGTAAGTACCGGTATTACATTTTTTATTTTAGATGAGTTGAATTTTTCTATTCTTGTTGATAGGTTTTTAAATAGTAATATATATGAGATGAAGTTGGGAACAGAATGGAATTTTTCAAAATTTTTTAAAATAAGAGCAGGTTATAATGGCGAAAGTTTTGTTATAGGGGCAGGTATTTTAACAAAATACATGGAGGTGGATTATGCGTTTGTTATGCATACTGATATACCTTCTTCTCATAGAATATCAATTGAGTTATTCTTTTGATAAAGTAATTGAGTTTGATATGAAGGTAACTGATTTTATAGTGAGCGATATGGGATATTTTTTGTTCTCCGAAATAGAAGGAGGGATTTATTATGTTGATAAAAAAGGAGAGATCATAAATTTTTATTCTATAATAGGTTTTGATAAGTACAAAATAACCGAATTCAAAGATTTTGACTTTGATGGCAAAGATATTTATATATTGGGTAAAGAAAAAGTGGTTGTAATAGATTTCAGCTTTGAAAATAAGAATGAATTCAATATAGATATGGAAGAACCCTGTTTTATAGAAGTTGTTCATCCCTTTGGCATATTTGTCCTGGAAAGATTTTATTTGAAAGTTTGTAGATACTCAATTTCTGGTGAAAAAAGAGAAAGATTTTATTTAAATATTAGAGAGGGTGAGATAATTGATTTTGAATTCTCAGGAGATTTTTTTTATTTTTATACCGAAAAGGGGAAAATATATAGAACAAATATTTACGGAAATATAGTGGACAGTTTTATGATAATAAAGGGAAAAGAAATAGAAGTTAAAGGTAATTGTGTTTTCGTATTAAAAGATAATGGAATATGTATTTTTAAAAATAATAGTAAAATATCTTTTTTTCCTGTAAAGGGAATTGATATGTTTTTATACGATGATTACCTATACTTTTTGAAAGGAAATAGTATTTTAAAAAACAAGATAGAATGCAAATGATCTTTTTGTTTTTTATACTGTTTTCAATTACTGAGAATTTGAAAATTACAGGTAAAAAGAGTATTTTTTATGAAGAGAGATTTTACTCCGGGAATTATCCTACAGGTTTTATTCCTTATTCTTTAAGACATGAACACCTTGTTCTAAGAATAAAGGGGATATTAAGGTGGAAAACAGAAATAACAGGGGAAATAATGCAGAATTCAAATCCCCTTGAGAAGGAGCATGTATTTTTAAATCTTAAAAATCCCTTTTTCAGGATAGTTTTTGGAGATCAGCGGATAAGTTTTAAAGATAATATTTTGCTTTTTTCAAGAACTTATAATGAAGGGGTAAAGGGGGAGATTTTCTATGAAGGTTTTGAAGGAGAATTTATATATACAAAAACTAAAGGTAATAATTTTTATGAAAGAATAAAAGGGAATAATACCCAAGGACCTTTTTATCTTGGTAGTGCTCCTGTTGTATCAGGAAGTGAAGAGATTTTTCTTATTAAAGATGGGAAAAGAACTAAACTGAAAAGAGGTTTGGATTATGATATTGATTATTTTTCAGGGACGGTAAGTTTTCTTAAGAGAATTGTAAAAGAGGATGAAATAATAGAGGTGTTTTTTCAGAGCAGAGATGAGAGGACAACCCAGATATTTGGGTTTAGAACATTTTTTAAATATATAGGATATTCTGAGATTAATTCTGTGAAGGGAAAAGAGAAAAGGGGAAACTGGGGTATTGATTTAAAAATCCCTTTTAGATTTTTTGTTTTTTCCTTTTATGGAGCTTTTAATAAATACAGTTCTACAAAACCTGGAGCTTATGGTACAAGAATTAAAAGTAAAATTAAAGATGTTGAATTTAAAGGGTATTACAGAAAATATGAATCTTTTTACAGTCCTGTTGAAAATTTATATTTTCACAAAAGAGGAAAAGAGGATTCTGTAGAATTTTCTTTTAAAGATGTGTTTTTTAAGAGATATACAATGTGTAATGATTATACAGATGAGAGAAACTATGTTTTAGGTCTTGATAAAAAATATTTTTCTTATTCTTTTTCTGAGAATTTTTTGCTGGAAGATAATATGTTAAAGCGTCGTTCTGTAAACTCTTTTACCTTAAAATGGAATATGAAAAAAGCAAGATTTAGGACAGGTTTTATCTGGGGTAAAGAGAGAAATCCATATTTATTTGAGGGTAACAAAAAGATAAAGGGATTTAATATAGGTTTGAGTTTTAGAGAAAAGTTTATAATTACAGAAATGGACTATTCAAAAAAGATGGCAAACGGTTATGTTGAAGAGAATTTGATAAGTAATGTAAGTGGATCTTTTAAAAGATTAAAATTAATGTTGAGTTCAGAATATTTTGATAATAGTAACAGTCCTTATGTTTTGATTTTTAAGGGCAATTTTATATTCAATCCGAATGATGTTTTTAAGAATACCGCCTCTTTTAAAAGGGAATATAGATTTCTCTCAGATTCTCTGGGAAAAGGAAAAGTGGATTTTATTTTTTCAAGATTTGATTTTGATTTTAAAAAATTTTTTATTTCTCCTTTTATGAGTTTAAAAGAAATAAAAACTCCTTTTTACTATTTTAACTATATATTAAAGGGTTCTGATTTTAGATTCATTATATTCAAAGATATAAAGGGTACATATTCTATTTCTGAAGGTAAAGGTAAAAATATAAGAAGGTTTAGAAATTTGTTCGCATTGTCTAAACATTTTATTAGTGCAACTTTTCATTATAATTATATGTTTTTTTTAACAAGAGGTTCCGGTTATTTTGATACATTTAAAATAAATGTTCAAAGAGTTAATAAACACAAAATAGAAATAGAGCACTTTGGTAATCTGAGTAAAATTAAGAGTTTTGTTGAAATATCTGATTCTTTGTGGAGTACTGATGATTATCATATTGATTTTAACTGTGTAACAATAGGTTCAGAGATTTCAAAAGATGTTAAAAAATACATAACCATATTTTCCGGTCTAAAGGGAAGTTACAAGAAAGGGATAAATAACATAATTGGTGAAGGATTTTTGAAATTTTACACCATAGCTCCTTCTTTTGGAGCCATAGGTAAATATAAGGAAATACTTGTAATAGAGGGTAAACTTAAGAATGAGCTTTCCCTTAATAAGGATATCAACTACGGTAGAAGGGAAGCTATTTTAAATTTGTCTTTTGATTATAAGTTTTTTGCCTTATACATAACCTTTAATTATAAAAAATATATATCTTTCCCTTATGAAGATTTTAAAATAAACTTTAAAGGAGAGGTTTTATTTTAGAAAGGAGGAAAATATTATGAAGGGGATATGTTTTATTGTTTTTGCTTTTACAATAACCCAAATAAAAGAAAATGTAAAGAGTAATTTTAAATGGATAAAGGATATTAAAGGGATAATGGAAATGAAAATGAACCTTAAAGATACAACTGTGGGATTTATGTATCAGTTCTATATGGAAAAAATTGAGGATAATAAAAGTAGATTTAAGATTGTAGGGAATAAAGGAAATATAGTTGTGGATAGTGAAAAAATGAAGATTAAGTTTATGGGTAAGGAAAAAGTTTTTAATTTACCTGAAAATATGTTGGAATCTTTACCGGAAAAGAATGTAGAAGTAAAACTTAATGAAAATACAGTAGAACTTGTATATATTTCAGAAACAAAAGAATTTTTGAACAGATATAGAGTCTTAATAGACAAAAATACATGGCTTATAACCTTTGTTGAATTCAGTACACCATTTAAAACTATTTATACTAAAATTGAATA
>JGI24020J35080_1001230_pt1 | contig 14280 bp, 6 predicted proteins | sample Deesub1362A_J573_FD_35080 | JGI IMG/M metagenome (IMG submission 35080) | reverse complement strand
CATTGTAATAAGGTCCTGCACCTATCCTAAATCCTCTTAGAAACTCTTCCCCATAAAGACTATCCTGCCCTGATAAAGGAGCAAATATCAAAATATCTTTTGATTTTGTATAAAAAAAAGGAAAAAAGGACTTTTTTTCTTCTTTAAAAACCTTTTCTGCTTCTTTTTTTAATTCAGATTCAGGAAAATAAAGAGCCAATAGATTATACAGCTCTTCCTGAGCTTTAAGATCTCCTTCCTTTCGTGCTCTTTTAAAAGCCATTTCAAGTAAATCCTTATAAATAGCAGTTCCTAAAAAACCTTTAAGTTCTTTCATTAAAAGTTTGAGAGATATTTTTCTTGCGTATTTCAAAACTTTTTCTTTTGACTCTTTGTAATATTTGGGTTCTTCTTCTTTAAGAAGCAAAGAATAAGTTTCAAAAGCTCGGGAATAGAATTTCTTATTTTCATAACTTTTAGCTATTAAATACAAAATATCCTGTTTGTATTTACTTTCCGGATATTTTTTTACAAAGTTATTGCCAAAATTTAAAACTTCATCATATTTTTTCTTTTTATATTTGACATAGATATAAAGAAACTCTATTCTTTCATTGGGCTCTTCTTTTTTAATATACTCCTCTATTACCTTTTCTGCCTTATCCCAATTTTCCTGTTTTATATACTTATCAATCTCCGAAAACTGTAAAAAAAACAGAATTAAAAAAATTTTATTCATTTTTAAAAATTAAGTGCCCCCCTTTTTTGAAATAGGGGGGGCACTTTTGATCGTGAAAAGTACAAAAAACTTATCTCTGGATTATAACCTTAGCGTTTGTAGATCCGGTACCACTATCAAATTTCAAGAAGTATATTCCCTCATTAAGTTTTGAAACATCTACTATATTAAGTCCTTTAGCAGCAAGTCCTCTGGCAGTAAAAACTTTTCTACCTGTAACATTGTAAAGAGAAATACTGTAAGAACCTGTCTTATCAGATATAAACCTCAATAAACCATCTCTTACAACTGTATTTTTAAGAGCAAAGTTGATACCACTTCCTTTACCGAAAACTATACCTTCCTCAACAGAAACAGAGACATTTCCTATCATAATAAAACAGGTATTTATAGCTTCTCCCACAGGTGAGAATATATGATAGAAAATATCCTCTCCTTCGTCTGGTCCACCAGGACCCCAACCAAGAGGAGTATTAAATAGTATCCAAGGACTTCCTCCAGGAAGGAATTTTGTAACATGTAAATGGTTTTCTATTACATTATCAGTTCCACCATTTCTTGTAACATTTACAAAAGGTGCCCAAGTGGCTCCTCCATCGTCAGAATAAGTATAATACACATCTGTCCATCCCCATCTTTTCTGTTCTACATAATCTACAGTATGCATTCCGATAAAGAAAACATAAATTCTTCCTGTACTCTTATCTATAACAAGTTCAGGATTGTTAAACCACATTGAATTATCGTCAATTATAGTATCAGGCTCTATAACAGTATAAGTAGCTGTAGGAGTAAGTAAATAAAGGCCTTGAGCATACCAGAGAGTATCCTGATCACCACTACCGTATACATAAGCATCCTTACTTCCGAGCATAGAGATAGTAGGGACAAGAGCTACAGGTGTACCATCATTAAGAAAGGCACCTTGCCACCAGTTAATGTAATGAGTTCCATCTATTATATGAGTATCAGGAACTGGATGATTGTCTATAGGAGTATTATGAATCAGTGTTTCAACTGGTATGGTAAAGTCTAAATCAACAGAATCCCATGTAATTCCATCATCATTACTTAAATAAACCCTAAGAGCACCACCCTGAATGGTCCAAACTCCATAAGTTCCATTATGAAAATCAACAGCATAAACTGCAGCTGATCCAAAAGGATTATTAGGAGGATCAGGATCTATGAATCCAAACCTCCACCAATAATGAGACTGATACACCTGGTCTTCCCAAATTAACCAATTAACAACATCTAGAGTATTTCTATTTTCAGGAAAATGGTATGGACCAACAAAAGCAGGAGTAGAAACCCAATAACCGAAAGCTGTACCTGAAGAAGGAATAACTGTTGCTACCCATGCACCATTTGCGTTAGGGTCATTAGGATGACCACACCATCCGACAACGAATGTATCAGGATGAATAAAAGGCCCTACATGAGGATATCTAGCATTAGGAGCATTTCCTCCTCCTACCTGATCATTGATCATTGGATAGACTCCCCAAGTTGAACCTCCATCAGTAGAATAGACAAGGGCAAGCCATCCACTTCCAGGAGTTGTCTCAACTCTCCTAAAAGCAGCAAAAACAATATCTCCGTTCGGAGAAACATTGAGAGGCTCAGGAGCACTATAAAGGGTAGAATACTGGTTAGGCATTGTATCATAGTACATAGTATTAAAATTCGTACCGGAGTAATCAGGAGGAACAGTCAAAATCACCGGAGGTGTATAAGAACCAGACATAGGCTCTTCTTTTACCATCCTTTCTTTAGTTATTTTTACACTGGAAGCAAATAATACCCCTGCTACCAGTGTATATATGACTTTTTTATAATTTACCACTTTAGGGTACCTCCTTTTTAAATAAGGGAATTGAACCCTTTTTTAAAAACCTATTCATTTATTAATTCCTCAATCTTTAAAATTATAGAAAGTATTCCCCGAGAGCTAAAAGGATCATCAGGAACATCTTTCCATCCTGCAATTTTAAGTAAATCAACACAGTTACCGTACATCCCTTCTCTGTAAAAAGCATAAGCAGCAGACCCTATTATATTACCCTGGGTAAGATAAGGATAATGGGGGAAATAAAAATTCTTCGTTCTTCTTACAAGAGAATAAAGATATTGAGCCGCAGCTGAATTATTTTCTCTATATAGGTATACCAAACCTATACCTGCCCATGACCAAAGAAATATATCATCAGTTCCAGGCTGGGGAGTATAAACAGTGTAATCAACAACAACAATAGTATCAGGTATTTCTCCCTCAAAATAAATAAGGGTATCATCAAAGTATTTTGGAGAAAGCACAACAGCTGGAAGTTTTACAACTTTATCAACCCATAATACATTTTTATTTTTTACCCTTATAGCCCAATCTGTTCCATAAGGCAAAGAAGGCCTCACCACTATCTCAGCTTGCTCTTTAAAGACTTTGTTAAAAAGACCTATTCCGTCCAAAGCCGTAACAAGAGAGAAATAAGAAATAGCACCTTCATCATCAGTGTTCTCTTTTGAAAATAAAGTATAACCCTTACCTACAAGGGCTTCTCTATCCTTTAATTCCAACACCAGCAAAGAATCAAACCAGAATTCAGCTTCCGCAAAATTACCTGAATCATAGCTTTTCCACGCTTTTGCAAGTATTTCTTCTCTATTAGGTTCACCAGGAAAAGTACTAACACTCTTTTTTCCGCAAGAAACAAACGCAAGTATTCCCATCAGCAGAAAGAAAAAATTAAAAAATCTTTTCATTTCAAACCCTCCTTATATTTTAAAAGTTAGGATAAATAATCACTTTCTTTTTAAATAAAACATCCTTATCAACTTTACCCACAAAGAAGTAAATACCAGAAACAGGAACACTGAAACTCATTTCATGAAATCCAGGACCTTTATAACCTTTGAATATATTAACTACTTTCCTACCTGCAACATTATAAAGGGAAAAATCAACAAAAACCTTATGAGGAGTTACAAATATAATGTTATTTTTACCTTTTGTCATTACAGCAGGAATTTTTAATACAGGAGCAGAACCAAAAACAGTCCCCTTACCCTTTCTTACCTGGAACCAACCAAAAGTATTAGTCTTTATAACAGCCTCTCCCTTATCTCTATCAATTACACAAGGAACTGGAATCCATCCAAAATTTTCCTTGTAAACAAAGATACCTGTAGTATTATCTTTAAGAGAAGAGGACTTTATTTTTATAGTAAATTCTTTAAGTAATTTCTTTCCGTTTCTACCTATAACAAAGATCTCGGATGCTCCTTCAGAACTACCTTTTGCAATAATTTCACCTTTTTCCTTCGGGACCTTAGAAACAACGGAAAGAACAGAACCCGTAACAGCACCCTCAGGTACAGTCAACATCACATCATTTCCTACATTAGAAAAAACTCCTCCGGTAGGCCCAATATTAAATACAGAAACATCCAAAACTGTAGTTCTGAGATTACCTACTGTATCTTGAGCAGAAAAAGCCAAAGTATATACAGCGTTTTGCCTTTCAAACTTGTAAGAAGCATTAAACAAAACACCTTGAGCACCAGAAACTATATACTTAAATTCCTTTATACTATCAACAACCAGACCTTCCTTTGTGATTTTCAAAATACCTCCTTCTTTTACTGCATCCAAGTAAATTCTTCTATTGTTCCATACATAAATATCAATAGAGTTATCTACAACCGGATGTTGAACCACAAACAAAAGGGGATAAGGAGGAATTGTATCTCTACCTCTTGCTGTAGAAATACTTAAGGGCTCAAGATTAATCACGACTATCTTTTGCTTACTACTATCTGAAAGAACAACAGAATAAAAATTCCTTTTAGAATCTTTAGGAGAAAGTTTCTCTATATTATCAAGTTTATATCCTATAACCTGTCCAGAATCTGAATAAACATGCTTGTAATTAACAAGATAAAGAACCACATTTTTATTATTCTCTATCTCAAAATTACATACTACATTATTACCTTCAGGTATATGCTCATATACAACATAAGAGTAAGGACCATGAAAAACAAAATTATATCTGTTTAATAATGTGGGTTCAATATGAGGCAATGTCTTTATTCGCTTATAGTAATAATCATTAACAGATGTAGTATCAGGAGGCCAATTAGGATAAATCTTCTCATCAATTGCATTACTTAGAGCCCATCTCTCCACAGCTCCAACAAAACCAATCGTATCAGGAACATATAAAGGATTCTTTAAAACGGTATTTATATTCCCCCAACCAGTATCCGAACTCTGAAGTATTCCCCTTAAAAGATTCCATCCCCACCTTTCTTTCAGAAACTCAAAAAATGTAAACATTCTAGCTTTACTATATTTATTAGGTATAGGTTCCGACTTACCATGATATTCAGAAAATTTAAAGAAATCACCGTTAGTTCCAACGGAATCATAGTAATATACCAGATCAAAAACTCCTTTTAAACCTTCAACTTCCAAAATAGAAAAAGTATCACCTGGAAATCTAACAAAGGTTTTTATTTTGGAAAAAACAGGAGGATATAAATAAAGAGTATCCCCTTCAGGTAAATGAATCTCTAAAGTATCACCTAAGAAAAGGGAGTCTCTTTTAACAAAATAGTCTGTTGTAACTACAGAGTTTAAACCAGCTCTTATAAGTTTGTTCTCATTTTCTTTTATATTGAAAATTCCTACATTGTTTAAAATGTAAACAAACTTACCCCGTTTTTCTATATCATTCAAACTCAGCCATCCCCCTACAGCTCCTAAACCCTGAAATCCAACTTTTACATAAACAGCATCCTTAAGAGATTGTTCCTCTCTGTCTTTAAAACCAAACATATTAAACAAAGTCACCGGTAATATATCATATGGGAAGTAAGGAACAGGATCGTCAGTAGGAGGAGTTACAACATAAGGATTAAAAACAAGATGTATATGTTCAACAGGGAAGTCTACTCCCATTCTATTTTTGAAATGTTCCAGAATTTTACCTATATCAATATAATAATTATCATAAAACAATCTCATAAAATCATTTACAAAGTTCTCAAAAAGAATATCAGATACATTTATCCCTCCTATTGTTTTTGAAAGATGAGGAGTATTGGGATCATACTTTTCATCAAGTCCCATATTAAACTTAAAAACAAGCCTATCAACTCCTACAGTATCTTGTTCAAGATAGAATAACCCAGCTTCACTTCCATACCACAACCTACCAAAAAGATCAAAATCCACTGAATTACCATTCAAAGCACCATAACTCACAAAAATACCTAAACCGTCAGTGTAGTGATTTCCAAGTTCATCATAAAGCCCTTCCCCTCTTATAACAGCAAAATAATTACCTCCTATTGTATAAAGACCCGGAATTTTCTTGGCAAAAGAAACTACATCTTCATTTTGGAAATAAGGATACAACAACCAACTTATTCCATTATCAGCTGAATAATAAACACCATTTGAAGTTGCTATAAAAAGGGTATCATCATAAAACTTAATTTCATTTATAATAGGACCTGAAAAAACTTGATTCCATACGGAGCCGTTCCATCTTCTTATAATATCCTTTTCAATTGCTAAAATATAACTTTCATCATATGACACAAAAATCTGAGAAACCGTATCAGTTAAATCACCTATTTTATGCCACTCAAGAAGATAATCACCTGCTACATAAAAAGAATCCACTTGAACAGTATCTATTACAAGAAAACTATCTACAACAAAAGAATCAGGAGTTATCCACAAACTATCATAGTCCCAGTACTCAATAACACTGTTTTTAACAGTTTTATAATAATAATTTTTATTAATACCTTTATAAACACCTTCTGTAGTTCCAACATATACAAAAGTATCCGCTATTCCAAGGGGTACCCCACAGCTCAGAATCTTTAAAGGATGTCTTACAAGAGTATCTATAAGGGTCCCTTCAGGTAATGTGTCATTAATCGTGTCCTTAAAAGCAACATAAAAATTAACAGCACCTGACTTTTCTCTCCATAATATTCCCAAGCTATCAACCATATAAAAGACATCAGGAATATAAGCACCCCCTGTGATTTTATAAGAGGGAGTCATATACACAATTTTTTCACCATAGGCAAGAGAACTAAAGGAAAGAATTGAGGGCATATCTAAGGAAGAAGTTTTAAATACACCGAGCTTATCTGTTAGAACCCATCCTACCTTCCTCTGAGGACCAATAGTATTTACCTGTATCGGAACAACCTTTTTTATCCCGATCTTTTTATAAGGTATCCAAAAATAGAATTTAAAATATCGTGTCTGGGATCCTGAAGTATAAGCAACTGAATCAACATGTCTCAACATAACTGTATCAAGATGAGAAGCAATAGTAATACCCCATCTTATAAAGTATTGAGATTTTTTTTCTCCAAGAGAATATCCGGAAAGAAGAATAACTCCTCCTAATAAAGTAGTTATTATTTTATACATATCTTAAACCTCCTTATTTTTTATAAAATGTAAGAAATAGAAAACCTGTGAATATCTGGTAACAAACCTTTATCTGTAAAAGAATAATCAAACTTAATATTTCCCCATCGCAAAGGCGCATTAAATCCAAATCCAATACTAAAACCTCCCTCATCCACATCTATATTTTTTGAACCCAGAAATATTCTGTGCCCTAAACCCAAGTAAAAGTTCCTGAAATCAAATTTTGTTCCTATATGCAAACTTTCAAGATAATCGTTAGGATGAGAAAGTTCTATTCCTGTTGTAACTTTCAGAAATTTTGATACATAAGGATCAAAAGCTATTCCTATTTTAAATACAGTAGGAAGAGGATAATCTTTAAACTCTCTTTTTTCTTCTTTAAGTTCACCCCCTTCTAAAACATATAAAGTATAATCTCCTGTTGGCTTGAGATCAGGACCTAGGTTCAAAAAAGCCATACCAACTCTTATAGTATAAAGTCCTGTATAAAACATGGTTCCTGCATCTAAAGCAACACTTTGTGTCCCAGAATATCCACCGTAATTTTCTCTTATGTACTTAAAAACAATTCCTGCGGAAAACTTATCTGTATAATATCTTGAATAACCAAAACCTATCTGATATGCTGAATAAGAAACACTTTTTATAGTTCCATCATCTTCTATAACAGGTCCGTCTAAATCATAAACTTCCATATCAGGAGGAAAAGCACCTGACATAAAGAAACCAAAATTTCCATAATTGCCGTATTTTCTCGCTATAGCAAAAGCAGGCATATCAGTCCCTATAAACCAAGGAGTATAACCTGCAAAAAATTCCACATTCTTTACATCAGCAAGACCTGCTGGATTCCAAAATACACTCCCTGCCCCTTTTACCATAGCAACATATGCTCCCCCTATACAAGAAGCCTCTGGGAGCACAGAAACAGAAAGGAAATCCGCTCCACTTCTTCCTACCTTTTGCTGACTGAACAAAAAGCTTAACCCTATAACTACCATACTCAATATTTTAAATTTAAATTTCATCCCTAACCCTCCTTTTAATCAAGTATCATAAATTGACCAACCTTTGATTCACCTTCAGGAGTTTCTATTTTATAAAAATAAAGACCAGAAGATACTCTAATTCCTTCCTCATTTAAAAGATCCCATGCTTCTGTTCCTGTAAGATTATTATGCACAAGTTTTTTTACAAGCTTTCCACTAAAAGTAAATATATATATTACACACACAGGTGGCAAATTCTGAAACTCTATTTTCTGATAAAATTCAGTAGCAGTCCATTCAGCACTTCCTACAAAGGGATTGGGAACCACTTTAACCTTAGAAAGGTCGCCTCGCTTAGCAGGTTCAGATGCTACATAAAGAGCTACAGGTTTTCCTTCAGGTGTTTTCTTATAATTTGTAGTAGGAGACTCAAGAGAATCCTCATCAACTGCTGTAACTACATAATAATATGGAAATCCTAAAAGAGTAGTCGTATCAAGATAACTATGAGGAACATTACCAAATTCGTCTAATTTAAGGAAAGCAAGTTCTTTGAAATTCCTTGGCTCATATACAGATCTATACACCTTATATCCTATAAAATCAGTCCTTCCCTTAAGGGGATCTACAAAGCTTTCTGCCTTGTTATCCCATATAAGTAAAACCCCCTTCTCTGTCTGGGAATAGGTCAGAAGAGGAGCAGGAGGAGGAATAGGTATTTTCCAATGATTATCCTTAGCAGGATCAAATATAGGGGGAGTAGGATGAGCAGGATCTCCAGGATTACCTGCATAATATGCTCTATATGCCCATATCAAAGTCTGTCTTGCTCCTCTCAACCAACCTCTTCCCCAATAAGCATCGTTTCCGCCATTAAGTCCTTGTCCAACACCAGCAATCCACACAAGCTTTAAGGTATCCCCATCTCTTATTGTAAAAGGACCAACAGTATTTAAAAATCTATAATCAAACTCTACTGCTCCTAGATCATAGGGATGAGGGGCAAATCGGTATCCCTGAGTAGCTGAATGTCTACCAGCAAGATAGTTGTATACATCTTCTGGGGTTGCAGGATCTGATTCCCAGTTCCACCACTGATGTGACCATGGTCTAACTATTCTTAAAGTATCAAAATGCTGTCCGGGAATAACAGACAATGAATCACTGGGAGAAAGAGGAGCATATATAAAAGCTCCAAACTGATAACCTGCTGAAATACCACCTTCCCCTACATCATCTCCAGGAATTCCAGGAGAATCTCCATCATAAATATAACTCATTCCATAAGGAATCAAGTATCCAAGAACATTTTTCTCTCCTTCAGGAGTATTAATAGTAATTTCCTGAGCATGTAAACTATCAGCTATATGCTCATATTCAGGATTAACACCCCAGACAAAATAATGGTCATTTATACCGTCACTAAAACTAACAAAAGTATCCTCTTCCAAATAAATTTCATCTGCATTGGGATTAATATAAAAGTTTTCCTGCCATTCTCCTTTAACCCATCCGGAAAAGCCAACCAGATCATCAAGATGTGGGTCAGCATGAGGTGAAGCACCTGAAATATCACAATCATACCACATTCCTACATATACTGAATCAAGTTCATCACCCACTCCTATAATATCTGAAGAATCTTTTCTAAAAATTATGTAAATTTCATGAGCAATAAAGTCATTGTAAGGTTCATTTGGCCAGGAAAGTGTCCTTATAATTACCTGAATTCCCAAATGTTGACCAGGAGAGTTTCTGGGATTAGTCTTATGATCATCCCAAGATACAACTACATCAAGAACAGATTTTCCAGGACCTATATATTCCTGAAAACCTGAGGTAGGAGACCAATAACCTTGCGTAGGAGGAAAAGTAGTATAAGTAGTATAGGGTCTTCCCCCTTCTTTAGCTCCCACCGTAAAATAACCAGCCCACAAATAATAATTATTTACCTCAGCGCCTCCAGGCCAAGATAAACCAAACCTCACCCCAGAAGCAGCATATCCCGAATAATCTCCCCCCAGACTTCCATAATTTCCTATATAATTCCAAACTTCAGGAACAGTAATCAAATAATCCTTATCTTCAGGACGACTCTGTACAGAACTTGTTGAAAAAGAACCTATGTGCCCTTTCTGAGCAGAATATAAATTCCCTACGATCAGCAATATAGATATTACATAAATAAAGCCCCTAATTTTTACTTTCATTCCAAATACCCTCGGAATAAAAAAGGAATTGAACCTTTTATAAATTCCCCAAAACATTAAAATCCACCAAGTTTTATAAAGAACCCGACCCTCACCTGTCTTCGTTCACTCCAGACACTTAGATCTTTAGATTCACCTTCCGGATCTCCAAAAACATGATACCATTCCTCAGCACCATCTGCAATGCTCAGTAAATTTAACTTATTAAAAAGATTGTAAATATCCATGAATATTTGTAGTTCTCCGATTTTACCAAGATTAAAGTTCTTATAAATTCTCATATCAACATTCTGGGCAGCAGGTAATCTTTCAGCATTAATTTTCTCCATAGCATCTCTTCCTGTTCTGAAAGGAGGAGACCAGGGAAAACCAGAACCATAATAATAATTTAATGTCATACCCCAATTACTAACTCCCAGAAATTTTTTCTTCTCCGGCACAATCCAGGAAAGTATACAATTCAATCTATGTCTCTGATCCCAATCAAGAGGAGATTCCCAAGGCGGTAATGGCCTTCCATACCACTGCCATATATATGCTTGTTCAGGATCAGAGAAAGAACCAACAGCAAACTGCAAAGTATAACTTAAATTAATACCAAGATAAGGCAGCAAAATTCCTCCTGGTCTTTTTACAAACGAAAGTTCAAGTCCCCTGGAATATCCATAATCTTCATTTATATAAGAGCTAAATCCAAAACCAAACTGAAGAGCCCTTGACCAGAAATAAATATCTTTATAAAATACCGTAACATCAAGAACGATATCGTCCGTGAATCCATGCTTTATACCAAGTTCATAAGAGATTGTTTTTTGAGGAATAAGAGCTGCATTTCCTACTATGGGGAAAGCTCCCGAAAATACATAAGAAGAGATCATCTGATAAAAGGGGGCAATCTGATAGTAATGTCCATATGTAAAATGCAAAACATCTCTCTCTGTTATAGGATGAGAAATACCCACCCTTGGAGATATATACCATCTGGGCTTAGCCTTCTCCACTTTGTTGAGTATCCTTATACCCTGTTCTCTATACACTGTGTCTGCAAAGAAAGCCTCGGAAGTATCAGTAAATACATATCCTCCAGATTCATAATAATCAAATCTTAAACCCACCTTAGCCACCATACCTTCCATTTCTATCTTGTCTCTCACATAAAAAGCCATTTGCCATGGCTTTACAGGATGGTCCTTTAACCAATGAACAAAAGAATAAGGGTCCCCTTCCCTCGCTGTAATAGGAGAATTCACAAAATCAAAATATATATTTGAAAGCCCCCCTGCAAAATCCACAGAATATCTCTTTATATCCATCTTTTTATATTCTGCTCCTACAAGTATTTCATGACCCGGCGAAATCTCTGTCTTTTTAACAAGCTGAGAAGTAAGCCTCCAAGAAATAGTAAAAAGACCTGTCTCTCCAACTCCCCATTGGCGTCGTGGATATACATAAGCATAAGGCATATATTGATTATTCAATCTCAATAGTATTCCCCTTTCTACCCAACCCGGTCCTAATAATTGACTAAGAGAATCAACACCTGATTCAAGATATCCCAATTCAGGTTTAAAGGGATAATCAAAATATTTACCCCTCATTCTTATAACTGTATCAACTTCTGAACCATTTGTAACTTCAAGGACCTCAATGTTGACACGAACCCTTGTACCCCATCCCGAGATGTTATAAGGAGCAGAAGGGTCATCGGGCCAAAAGGGATGAGCACTGGTTACAGAAGGATAAAAATTAACTATACCTGCTTCCCACCAATAGAATGGAAGTTCAACATACCCTTCTTCTTCATTTATATTAACAAGATTCCTATAAATTTCCCTTTTTTCAGGGGGAACAAGCAAATTTAACAAAGAATCTATTCCTTTTCTATAATCTCCCACTTCCCATTCCACGGGCTTAATTATAGTATCTCCGTTCTGAACAAGGGTATCATACCTGGTAGCATAAACAGGTCTTAAATAATCAAGGTCTATTTCTACAAAACCGTCTCTATCCCTGTCATCAAAATCATCCACTTCATCCCCATCTACATTTTCAAAAACATTTCTCTTCCACTGTCTGTTAAAGTACCCTATTCTTAACTCATTCATATACTTATCTGCTATTAACCAATTAACCCCTCCTGAAACCTGCCATTCTTTAAATTCGTATCTATAGTAGTTATCAAGATTAAGCCTCCACTCGGGATTCCAATCCTTTTGCTTTTCAAACCTGTAAAAACCTGACAAAAATGTTCTTAAATTTCTGGTAAAAGGAACTACAACCTTCCCTGTAAAAGCATAGTTTATATCCCTCCACTTTCCATCCATAGATGCAGGAAATCTATCTCTATCAGAAAGATATTCTCCCGCAAAGAAGAACTGTATCCAATCCCTTCTCTTCGGGAAAATAGGACCATAAAAAGCAAATTCATGAAAAACCTCCCCCTCTCTGTGTCTTTCAACCCCAACTGCTTTCATATCCTTTTGATACCCAAGAACAAAATCTCTATAATAGTCCCCTATATTATTATCAAGAACACCATAAACAGAATTGCCCAGAAAAGAAAAATTGGTTGTAGAACTTCTAAATTCAACACCATATTTGTCGTCTCCACCTTTCGTTACAAGAGAAATAGCACCAGAAGCTGTTGTTCCATAGTCAACATCAAACCCTCCTCTTTCAACAGAAGCCTCTTCAAGAGCAATTAATGGAACTCCAGCTCTACTAAAGTTAGTATAAGGGTCTCTAATCTCAACCCCATTAACAACATATATAACTTCATCAGGACGTCCACCTCTTATATAAATAGTTCCTTCCCTTTGAATTGTACCGGCTGTTAAACTAACAGCCTGTTGAATAGTAGTTACGGGAACAGAAGCTATATCTTCTGATCTTAGAGTAGATTTACTCTCCGTAACATCAGGTTTTATCAATTTTTCCTTAGCTATAACTACAATAGGTGCAACCTCAACTTCTACAGGTTTCATTGCAAAATTGACTTCAATTGTCCTTCCTACTTCTACAATAACACCTTTAATAACTAAAGGTTGATAACCGGTGTATGTAACTTCTAACTCATAAGTACCAGGAGGAACATTTAAAATAACATAATAACCTTGATCATCCGTATAAGCACCCATCTGGGTACCCAATATCCTAACCACCGCAAAAGGAAGCCCCTCTCCAGTCGTAGCATCTGTAACACGACCGGAAATTTTACCGGTTGTTCCTGCCCAGAGGTATATAGATAATATTCCACTGAGCAGGAACAGTCTTCTAAATATTTTTAGCATATTTTTTGCCTCCTTTTTATTTTAAATAAAAATGGAAAGGTATCCTAACCCTCACTGAAACCGCAATCCCAGCCTGCCTCGCAGGCTTAAAAATACACTTTAAAGCCGCTTTACGGGCAGGCTCTTTAAAAACATCATGGGTTGCCCATACCCTTTCTACCCTCTTTACTTTCCCATCAGGACCTACAATTACAATAACCACTGCCTTTCCCTCAAGACCCAGCTGTCTTGCTATATCAGGATACTCTGGAAAAACTTTTTTTATGAGCTCAGGAGGTTCCTCAACCTGAAACTCCTCAAATACTTGCCCAGGATCTATTTCTATTTCAAATTCCTCTACCGCTTCACCCACAGTCTCCTCTATAGTCTCCTGAACCTCCTCTTCCTCCTCTGCTTCTGCTTCCTCTATTTCAACCACCTTTGGCTTAGGAGGAGGCTTGGGTAATTCTATATCTTCAAGTTTTTCCTCTATATTCTCAAGAATAGTCTCCTCTACCTTCTTAGGCTTATAAGGAGAAAAATCTACTTTAAGACCAAGAAATAGAACAATAAATATAATTAAGGTAATGGATAATCCTAATTGAAAATAAAAATCATAATTTTCCCG
>JGI24020J35080_1001228_pt1 | contig 14289 bp, 10 predicted proteins | sample Deesub1362A_J573_FD_35080 | JGI IMG/M metagenome (IMG submission 35080) | reverse complement strand
AGATGTGACAGTACTCCTCCTCGTCCTCGGCGCGAGCTCCTTCTTTCTCCTCCTCTTCCGACGCGAGATCCTCTCGATCCTCCTCGAGCGCGGACTCGCCGAGGAAGCGGGGATTCCCACCCGACCCTACCTCTGGGCCGTGCTTTTCTTGGTGGGGGTGTTGGTGGCGATCTCCCTCCGGCTGGTGGGGGGGATCCTCGTTTACTCCCTGCTCCTCCTTCCCGCGGCCGCGGCGACACAACTCACCTTCGATATGAAGAAAATCCTCTTCCTCGCCGGTCTGTTCGGGGCCGTGGCCGCGGGCGCCGGCTTCGGCGCCTCTTGGGCCCTGGATCTGCCGCTCGGGGCGTCCATTTCCCTCGCGGGAGCAGCGGTCTTCGCCGCGACCACTGTGCTCTCCCCCAGGCGACGCCGCCCACGTCCTCAAAGCCACCAATTGGCGCCTCGAAATCTCCCCCGGTAAAATCTCGAACTGATGCGGAAATTTCTCGTTCTCCTTGTCCTGCTCCTGTTGGGAACTACCGCCCTGGGCGGCCCTGAAAGGCTCGATCCCCTGTTGCGGACACTTTACACCTATTGGGAGAGAGTCGGCACGGAGGGCATCGTCGACCTGAACTTCCTCCAGCTCCTCTCCATGGAAACCGAGGTCCCTGCCCCGGGAATTCCCACAGTGCAAGTTTTTATCCGCACGAGAACCCTCGGCGCTGCGTGGAAACTTCCAGGCTTCCATCCCCGCACCGTGGTCGGAGACCTCGCTACCGGCACGGTTCCGATTACCGCGCTCGACGAACTCGCCGACCATCCCGAGGTGATCTACATCCAGGCGTCACGGCCCTTGGAACCCAAGCTGGATATTTCCGTGCCGGAAATCGGGGCCCCTGAAGTGTGGAGCGGAACGTCGCCTACCCGCGGTGAGGGGGTGATCCTGGGGATTGTGGATACCGGGATCGACCTCCTGCACCCCGCCTTTCGGGTGGACCGCGACGGAGACGGGATCCTCGAAGGGTCCCGGATCATTTGGTTATGGGACCAGAACACCGTGGGCACACCCGACCGTTGGCCTCTTGGTTATGGAGAAGATTTCTCTCGCGAAGAAATTGAGCGAGGTATTACCTTCAACGATCCGCCTTCCCTGGATACCTCGGGCCACGGGACACACGTGGCGGGGATCGCGGCGGGAAGCGAGCCAGACCTTCCAGGGGTCGCTCCCGGAACTGAGCTCGTGGTGGTTAAGTCGAGCTTCTACGAGTACACGGTGATGGACGGGGTGAGATTTGTGTTCCAGGTGGCGGATTCGTTGGGACTCCCCGCCGTGGTAAACCTTTCTCTCGGGGGGCATGGGGGTCCCCACGACGGAACATCTCTGTTCGAGCAGGCCCTCGACGCCGCCCTGGACCGTCCTGGACGGGCCATTGTGGTGGCCGCGGGTAACGAGGCGGAAGACAAGATCCATGTGGGCGACGATATCCTAGGCCCCACCACGTGGCACGTCCTGGTAAAGTCATCCAGTGGCGAAGCGCACTTCTGGCACGAGGCCACCGCCTCTTTCCAGGTGACCGTCTCCTTCAGCGGCGAGGTGCTCGTCGTCCCCCCGGGGTCCCGGAGATCGTTGATCGTGTCTGGGACCACGCTTACGGTGGAAAACGCTCCCTTCGGCCCCGATCCCCGCAATGGCGACAAGCAGATTTACCTCAACTGGACTGGCGCCCCCGTGGGAAGTTACATCGCGTTGACCCTCGTTCCGGCGTCCACCGGCGGACGGGTCGACGGCTGGATTTCGAGCGCGGGCTACGGTCAGTTCCAGGAGGGCGATTCCGCGATGACCATTGCCGAACCCGGGAATGCCTTCCGAGTGATTACTGTGGGCTCTTACACCACCCGCAATCATTGGTCCTCGAAGGCCGGGGAGCAGATCTCCGAATATGAGCTCGGCGAGCTCTCCCCTTTCTCCTCATGGGGTCCTACACGGGATGGCCGAATAAAACCGGAGGTAACCGCTCCTGGAGCGTGGATTCTCTCTGCCCGTTCTCGGGACGCGGCGATTTCACCGTGGTTCCTTCATCCCGACGGGACCCACAACTATCTCGCCGGGACGAGCATGGCGGCTCCCCACGTGGCGGGGATCTGTGCGCTGCTCCTCTCCTATGCGCCTAATAGCACCTGGGAGGAAATCCGAGCCGCCCTTATCGGCGGGGCACGGGCCGATTACCACACCGGTTGGGACCTCCCGAACTGGCGGTGGGGGTACGGCAAGGTTTACGCCCCGAGTGCGGTGGCCGAGCTCGCGCCACCCATTCCCGGCGAGTTTATCTCCTTGGAAGTGCTCACTGCCCCCGCAGTCTCTGAAGCTCTCTTCCGCTATGCACTCCCGGAGAGCACTTCCTGGGCTGAACTTCGAGTCTACGATCTTCTGGGGCGTCCCGTATTCAGTGAAGAACTTCCCCTGGATGGAAGGCTCATTCGGTGGGACCTCATCTCAACGAAGGGCATTCCCGTGGCTAATGGCATCTATCTCGCGGTCCTGGTGACCGATTCCGGGGTCTCGTCTCCGGCGCTACTGGTGGTGCAGCGATGAGATTGTTCGGGATTGTCATAGCGGTGGTGCTCACGGTCACAGGTTTCGGAAGTGAGTTCTGGGGAGTCGGGGAGCTCTTCTCATTGGGCGGGCCGCGGGACGAGGGATTGGGAGGAGGGCTTTCCGTAACCCTGTTCTTCCCCGAAGCGGCATACACGAATCCAGCGGGGTTAGGTTTCACTGAAAGCCTTTCCCTCTTTTCTTCGTACTCTTTGCGGTTCGGGACGGTGACCGTTTACTCCCTGGGCGCGTCGGGGAGATTTTGGGGTGGGTCGGTGCTCGGCCTGAATACCCGCGACTTCGGCCGCGACGAACTTGCCTACACTGCCTATGGGGTAGTCCTTGCCGCCGGGCTTCCCATGGAAGACTTTTTCAGCATTGGCCTCTCCTGGAGAGGGTTCTTTCAGGCGGCCCCGCAGGAAGCGTTCGGTTGGGCTCTGAGCCCCTCCTTCATCTTACGATTTGAGGGACTCCTCGTGGGTCTCGTGTTCGACAACGTTGTCTCTGAGCCCATCGATTACGGCCTACACCGAGAATCCTGGCCTCGGGATATTCGTAGCGGAGTCGCCGTCTCTTTGAAAATGGAAGAAATCTCCGTCACCTTGGTCGCCAACGCCCGTTATAGCATAGCTTCCTATGTGGATTATAGTGCAGGAGCCGAGGTACGTTGGGGACCCTGGAGCCTGCGCGTGGGCCACGGGAGCGCGGGGTTATCCATCGGAGCTTCAGTGGAATTCGGAAGTTACGGGATGCATTGGAGCATCATTTTTCACCCCCATCTCCCCATCACGATCACGGCGGGCGCTTCTTGGAGGAGCGGGAGGTAGCCGGTGCGTAATATCACCTTTTTTCTCCCACTTATTTTGATCTCGTGGGTGGCGGGAATCGCACAAGAGCAAACCCCGTCGTTCACCTTGGCGGTTCAGGGGACCTATACCTGGAGTTTCGCCCTGGGAATCGGTGACCGAGCGGCCCTGCAGCGAGCCGGCCTCTCCCCCTGGATCCCCTCTTTGAGGCAGAGCTTCACCGCTTCCATCGAAGGAAAAGCTCTGGAGGTGATCACCGTCAGGGCTAAGCTGGACTCGAGCCGTGGGGTTGCCTTTCAGGACTTCGGCGTCTACCTGGACGCGGCCCGCTGGAGGGGTGTCCTGGGCAACTTCTCATTGGGGAACGAGTACGCCTTCGCCGTCCCACGGCGGTCCCTGCTCGGGGCAAAGATCGCCTACTTGGGCGACGGCTTTACGGTGGAAGGGCTTGCCTCGCGCTCACTGGGGAAGCTCAAGGTCCGGGTCTTTCGTGGGGAACGGGGCCACGCCGAAACAGAGTTCTTCCTCCGTGATCCCCGGGCCCCCTGGGCCGAGGCACCCTACCGAGTCAACTTGGAGGGCCTCTACTATTTCGAGCTCATTGGGCCTTATGTGGAGGGCTTCACTGAGGTGAAGCTCTCCCTAGCCGTCAGCGAGACTTTGTTGAGCTTTCTCCGACAATACGGGCTCGATTATTTGGGCGAGATTCTAAAAGACGAACCTGAACGGGAATTCGAATTCTCGGTGATCCGCGACTCCGGTATCGACATCCTCCTTCTCCTCAACTCCCCACGCGAAAACGTAAAGCGCTGGATCGAGGACGCGATCCGCGCGTATAACGACCGTCATAACCTCACGGGCACCGACGAGAAGCGTTACCCATTCGTCTCGGGAAGTGAGTTAGAACGGGAATTCCTTGACAAGCTCATCGAGTTCGTCTCTATCTCCGTGAACGGGGAGGAGCACCCGTTGGACTCCGGGAAGCGCCGGCGCTATTTGAACCTGGCGGAGAAAGAGATCGTGTCCGAGACCCTCTCAGTGGAGATCCGAGGGCCAGGCGAAAAAGAGTACAAGCCCCTCACGCCCGGTGGGGAATTCTCATTCCGACTCTTTCCTGACGTGGGCATCCTTCGGATCGACTTTCCCGATAGGTTTTTCGAAGATGACGCTGCGCTGCGCCTCTCCTTCGATTACGTGGCACGGCGGGGAATCTTCATCCTCTCGCCCCTCGCGGGGATCGTCCCGAACTCGGAACGAGTTTATCGGGACGGAAAGCGCCTCCTGCGCGGCCAGCATTACAATGTCGATTACGAGGGCGGTATCCTTCAGCTCTTCTCCCCTCTCAAGGAAGGAGAGGAGCTGCGGGTGGAATATGAAGTGCCCTACGGTCTCGGGACCGGCCCCCAAGAGGATTTCCTCGGACTATCCCTTTCCCTGGGAAAGGGAATCCAGCTCTTTGTCTTTCGCTCCGCGGAAAGCGTAGAGCTCACGCCCACCACGCCCACCATGCCCAACGACCATACCGTGGCCGGTCTTATGTTCTCAGGCGGCGGGGAAAGTTGGGACTACTCCCTCATCCTCGGGGGGTCTGTGAACATCTTTCCTCCGGGAAAGAACGAACGGATCCCCGGGCCGAATCGGATTACCGCCATCGCCTCGGTTTCCGCCCCCGATGGGGGGTACATCGTCTTCTCCCACTACCGGGGGATCTCCGTCTTCAAAGACGGGATCTTCAACTCCTACCGCACTGGACGTGGCGTCTATGATCTCCTCCACATTCCCGGGGAAGAGGTCCTGCTCCTCGCCGAGCAGGGCTCAGTGGTGATCTTGGACCTATCGCGTTCCTTCCCCTTCGATTGGCGGGAGAGCTACACAAAGCTCATCCTCTATCAGGAGGGCTTCGGGGGNGAGGGGGGNGGNACTCGTTTGGGTAGGGAAGCCTTGGCGCTGGCCGCTGACCTTGATTGGGTTTACGTTGCCACCGATCGGGGGATTATCCGCTTCCCGAAGGTCGATCTACGGACGATCCCGGAGATCGTGTCCGATGAAGATGCTTGGGAGTCATGGCGGACAAAATACTGGGGTTTGTGGGCGAGGCTCCCAGTAGAGGGCGAATCCCCGACCGCCCTCCTCGCGACGGAAGAAGCACTTTATTTGGGGACCGATTCCGGACTTTACGTGCATACAGGTAATTCATGGATCCCAGTACTCGGGGCAAAGGGCCCGATCCACGACCTCGTTTACCTCACCGTTGACCTCCCCGGGTACCCTTCGGGTTTATATGCGGCAACTGGGGATGGAGTCGTACGTATACGCAATTACACCGTGGAGGAATCAGTGATCACCGGGACCGAGGTCCTCTCACTCGCCTTTTATGGCGAAAAACTTTTCTACGGAACGGGAAAAGGTCTCTTCGAGTCGGATATGGGCCCCCTTTACGGGATCGAGGTCCCGGTTACCTCCCTGGAGTGTTCGTTGAGCACTCTGTGGGTCGGGAGTGAGGCCATCTCTGAGCAGGGTCAAAAGCCGGACGCGCTCTCCCTTTGGGCCGTGGATCCGGTCGCCGAGACCGTCGTTGAATATCCCGAGACGGCGAACCGGATCCTCCCAACCGATCCTGGTCACTACCGCGACATCTCCCCTGAGGGAAATACCGACCGTGGCCTCTTGGCCCAGTTTACCTGGAACGAGAAGCTGCAACGTGGGAGCCTGAGTTGGTATGTGCGCACAAGTACCCCAGACTACGAGCCCATAGACCGCCCCCCACCCGGGGATACCCATGCGGTGGGCTTCAATTTCTCTCGGGAAGAGGGTGCACTCTCCTTGAACCTAACGGGGAGTGTGGGCGTACAGAGGCTCTTCTCGCGTCCGATCTCCAATGTTCAAGGGGGGATTTCGCTGGCCTGGTCTCCCGGACCTCAAATCTTTTTGAACTTCTCCCCGAGGTTTCAAGGCCTCGGAACAGAAAACCGCCTTGCCGAAGCGGATTATAGCCTTGGCCTTTCGTGGAAGAGACTGGGAAACGAAACTTCAAATGGCCTTTTGAAGGATATCTCCATGCGGCTCCTCGGAGGAATCAGAGGGGGGACGAAGGGGAGCGGTGGTACTGCCGAGATCCGTGCGATCCTCGGTCCCTTCTGGGGGTTCACCCTGAGCCTCTCCGGAAGACGTCCCTATCTCCTGGATGGCGTGCCCATGGGGCGGGAGAGCTTGAGCGGCGTCCTGACCGGTGAGCTCTCTCTCCTGGGGACTAGGGGGAGGTTCGCTTGGAAGGAGACGTGGGGGCACGATCTCGGCCCTTACGTCGCCGATGTCTGGCGTTTCACCCGGGAGGTTTCGTTCGCCCCAAAGTTCGAGGCCATTTCATTCGGGGAATGGAGTCTGCGGACGAACTTGACCCTCGGCTGGCACGAGGACTCTTCCGAAACGCAATTTTCCTTAAAAAGCTCGTTGAGTTTGGATTCCTCCGCCGGAGAGGCCTCAACCCAGCTTATCCTCGGACTCGATCTCGGCTACCGGAGCATACATCGTACCGGCGACGCCGCTTACTCGCTCACCGTCAACCCACGCCTGAGCTATAACATGGCCTCCTTCGTGCGGGTAGAACTCAGCAGTTCGCTGAGCTATAAACTCTTCCTGCGCCAGATACCCCGGGAGAGCGTCAAGCCCCGCGTCCTCCTCAAGAATCTCTCCCTCAACTTCATCCCGCTTTGGTGGGAGCAACTTGAGCCTCGTTTCGTCCTCAGTTATTCGCCGGGGAGACTGGAGTTCTCCCTCCAACGGACTCAAGTCGAGTTCCATGGCCTCTCCGTGGAGGTCAGCTCGAGGCTCACCTGGAACCTTGAAACCGGGAACTTGGAGGGGGAAATAAAGGCCGTGTCGGCGAGCTTGCCACTGGCGAAAGACTGGAGCCTAAACCTGGAAGGGGGATGTCTCATCCGACTCCGCAGCGGGAAGGAGCTGAAGCACGGGCTTTATTTACGGGGAAACCTCGCCCTCAACTTCTCCCTGTAAATTCGGGATCAGCTTCCTTCTGTGTCATTTGGATGAAGAGGGACTGAGACGTTGAGGGCTGTCTCGGCGATGTTATAACCGTACTCCCGCACCCGCAGGAGCGAATCCATGACGATACTGATGGGGTGAGCGTCCTCGGGCTGGTCCGCCATGGCGGAGATGCGGGCGAGCTCGAACAGGCGCTCCCCACTTGTGCGCTGTGCGAGCACCTGATTCGCGCCGGCGGAGTTTCTTGCGAGAAAAGCTTCCACCGCTTCTACGACCACGTGTTGCGTCGTCTCCGAGAGCTCTTGGACCCGCTGCACGATGGGCTCTCGCGGTGGAGCGGTGAGGGCTAAGGTCCCCTGGGAGATCTTCACTGCATGATCAGCTATGCGCTCGAGCTGCTTCGCCACGGCGTGGTAGTAAAAGAAATGGAGCTTGGGAAGCCCTACCTCCTCTTCTAGGAGGAGATCCCTTAGGAGGAGTGAAAGCTGCCTTGCCACCACGAGTTCCAAGCGGTCTACGTCGTCGTCTCGCTCCACTACGTCCTTGGCGAGCTCTTCGTCGCGCCTGGTGAATGCAGAGATCGCGTCGGTGAGCATCTCCAAAGTAATGGCGTCGATGCGGCGCAAGGTGCGTTCCACCGGAAAATCACGCACGTTCAAGAAACACTGGAGGAGAATCGTCTTATGGGTTTCTTCCAGGATCTCAAGCCCCACGAGAATCTGGGAAATTTCCCGTACAGCACGGCGCATCTCGGGACGGATCCGTTCTCCCCGCAGCACGATCGTGTCGTAACCGGCAATGTAGAGGGAGATGATATCCCGTTGTAGGAGCTCACGTTCTTCTCGACCTCGAAGGTCGAGTTCACAGCGGTTGAGCTCTCCCAGACTCTGGGGAACGAGGAGCAACGCTCCGGAACCGTCCTCCACAAGCCCGAGCTCTGCTCCCGATGAGAGTTCCCACCGCTCGGCCCACCGCTTGGGTAATGTCACGAAGAAGGTACCTCCACCGGTGACTTGGACCCGACGTTTCTCCATTCGATCTCTCCTCGGACTGATCTTGTGACCAAATTATACAAAGCAGCTCGAGTTTAAACCCGGGCTGCGTTCTCTATAAGGGCTTGAGCGAGCGAAATGGCGCGCTCCAGGTCCTCGACGGCGATCCACTCATTCGTGGTGTGGGCTTCCCGAGCGCCCATCCCGAGGACCGCTGTCTCGATTCCATGTTGGTTCAAAATGGATGCATCTGTCCCGCCACGGATGAGGCGCGTCCTGGGCTCATAACTGAGGGAAGCTATGGCCTCGGCGGCGAGTTTCACCGCGACCGAATCTTTAAAGAGGCGCGACGCCCGATAAGCGAGTTCCACCTTGACCTCCGCTTTCGCCCCGATCGCTTCTGCCTCCTCCTCGAAGATCTTGCGGTAGGTCTCGGCGAGCTCCACCGCCTTTTTGTGGTCGAGACTGCGACACTCGGCGAGGACCTTCGCCCGTTCGGGAACAGCGTTGCGTACCGAACCCCCCTCAACGACGCCCACGTTAGCGGTGGTCTCAGGATCGATCTTTCCCTGGGGAAGGCGTGCGATAGCCCGGGAGACAGCGAGCACGGCCGAGATCCCCTTCTCCGGCTCCATCCCCGCGTGGGCCGCACGTCCCTTCACTTCTACATCGATTAAGAAGTGCGAAGGGCCTCCGATCACGATCTCGGAAAAATCCTCGCCGTCGAAGACGAAACCTATCTTGCTCTTCAAGTTGTTGCGGTCGAGGTGTTTAGCCCCGAGGAGCCCCACTTCCTCCTCGCGGGTGATCACGATCTCGAGCGGCGGATGACACCGTGCACGCAGGATTCCGTACCAAATCGCGATGATCCCCGCCTTATCGTCCGCACCGAGGACTGTCTCACCTTTAGATCTGATTCGTCCGTTTTCTATTACGGGCTCAATTCCCGCGCCGGGCTTCACCGTGTCGGCGTGAGCGCAAAGGAGGATCGGGTCCGCACGGGAGGAGTTTTTTGCAGGCAGGGTAGCGATGAGATTTCCATAGGTGTCGAAATGGCAATCGGCGCCAAGCTCCTCACGGAGGTGTTCGGCAAGCCAGGACAGGAACTTTCTCTCTCGCCCGGACTCGGAATCTATCCGCACCATATCCAGGAAACGCTCCACCGGTTCCTTCATCTTTCCTCCTTCGGCTCCACATGAATCGTCACCGATACCTCGCCCTTGAGGACCGCTGCCACCGCCTTTTCCACTCGGGAGGCGATCTCATGAGCATCGCGTAGGGGAATCTCGGGGTCCACCGTTATGTGCACGTCCACGAACGAAACACGACCTGAGCGGCGACTCCTCAGCTTGTGCCACCCACGCACTCCGGGGACACCCTCGATGGCCGAAATGATCGCCCGTTCCTCGTGGCGCAAAAGCCTCCCTTCCACCAGCTCGTGCACGCTGTCCCAGAGGAGCTTTCCTCCGGAGAAGACGATAATGGCTCCCACCGCCATGCCCGCGACCCCGTCGCCCGCAGGGTAGCCCAGCGAACTCGCGAAGCCCCCGATCAACACCGCGAAGGAGGAAAAGGCATCGCTCCGATGGTGCCAGGCATTGGCCCGGAGCGCCGGGCTCCGCACCGCCAAAGCCGTCTTGATGGTGGCATGATAGAGGACTTCTTTCGTGGCCAGGGAAAGAAGGGCCACGGTTATCATGGAGATCCCGAGGTGGGCCGACCCCGTGCTCCCGAGGGCCGCGTAGGCCCGGCGGCCGAGTTCTACTCCTACGAGGAGGAGCAAAACCGACACGAGGGCTCCGGCCAGGGTCTCGAACTTCCCGTGGCCATAGGGATGTGTGTCATCCGGGGGGCGGCGTCCCAAGCGCATTCCCACGATGACCACCAGATCCGTGAGGAGGTCGGAGAGGGAGTGAAAACCGTCGGCAATGAGGGCCACGGAGCTCACCAATGCTCCTACGGTGAACTTAAGGCCCACGAGGACCAGATTCACCAGCGCTCCGATTATCCCGATCCGTTCTCCCGCCTCGGCGAAAACCATGATTTTCAAATTTTACTCCCCTCTTTCTCTAACGCCTCGGCAAGGAATCAGTCGCCCCCGTTTATGACGGGATCGTGGATCAAGTTCGCCCCTCAACGTCAGGATAACCTTCGTCAGGCGAACGTGGTTCACCTTTTTCAGCGTTTTCTTCCACCACGGCGAAGAAGGCTCTGGAGGAGAGGCCGAGGAGATGGAGGTTCCCCACATGGACCCGCTTGAGGCCTGCTTCCACGGCGGCACGGAAGCATCGGATCGCCTGCTCGCGGGACGTCACCGGGAGGTCGGAAGCGCAGTATGCCGGGTAGAAGACGAGGAGAGAATAGGGGATCTCGGGAGAGAGCGACGCGATGAACTCCGCGATCCGGCCCACCTCTTCTTCGTGCACGTACCCTGGGACGAGCAGGGTCGTCGCCGTGAGGAACGGGTAATCGGCCCTGGAGAGGAACTCCTCCGCCACCATGGCGAAGTTTTCGAATGAGGGCCGTGTGGAGACGCCGCAAAGTGCGAGAGCCAGCTTCTCGTCCCACGCCTTGAGGTCGAACTTCACGATACCGTGTGTCTCCAGCGAGAGTGCCGTTGCCCGCCGCACTAGCGCGGGGTTTCCCGCGCCGTTCCACTCCCAACAGATCCTGACCTCGCGGCCGCGTGCCGGAGCCCGGCGCGCCACCTCGCGGGCGGCGCGGATGGCGAACGGGAGCTGGGGCTCGGGCGAACCCCCGAAGAAGCACACGCACTTGACTCGCGGCGCGAACGCCATCCCCACGAACTCTTCCACCGTCACGAGCTCCCCCTCATCCACGTGTTTATGCTGGGCGTTCTGGCAGAAGAGACAATCGAAGTTACAACCGTAGAAGAACACCGCGAGGTTGAGACCGTCTTCGGCACCACAGAACCATGCGGCACAACAGTTGGTGGGCAATGGATCGTGATAGGCGTGCATCAGGCCCTTGTTCGCACTCCTGCCCCAGATGTATTCGAACCTTCCATCGCGGACAACACGTAACCCACAATATCCCCGTTCGCCTTCCCGGGGGGAACACGCATTGGCGCATAGATGGCACGCCACCGTCCCTTCATTAGGAATGCGCGGCGGAAGCCCCAGGGATCGCCGTGTGATCATGTGAGGTCGCAATAATTCGCCGCGGTCAGCAGCTTTGACACACCGTCCGCAGTATCCCAGGAGCTCCGCCACTTCGGCACCGCAAGCCTTGCACCCCAACATTCCCTCCCTATATCGTAAGCTCAAGATGCCCGGGGCCACAGTGGGGCGTATTCGCAAACGGGAGCTTGCCGAGGTCATCTCCATGTGGAAGGAATCTTTCAGAGGAGAACTCGGCATCCGAGGAATGGACCTCGGCGATTTAGAGCCCATCTTTCGTTTCCTCCTTTCTCTGCGGCGAATGCCCCTGGCCCTCCTCCACCGCCTGGGCGTTCCGGTGGAGGTCTGGGTGCTTCGCGTCGGGGGGAGGCCAGTAGGGAGCGTAGGCCAAATCGGGTATCGGATTCCTTACATCATCGGCCTCGTGGTGGCAGAAGGGAAGAGAAGCCTCAGACTCGTGCGCATTTTGGATCAGGGGGTAACAGAAGGCTTGCGAAATGCCGGATACGCGCTCATGCGGGCCTTGGTACCTCAGAACCATCCCATCGCAAAGCTGGCGAGGAAGCTGGGCTGGGAGATTTTGGGCGAGACACGCCAATTCGTGCTCTCTTTGACGAAGGTCGATGTCGCGGCCGAAAGCCCCGAGTTGAAGGTCGGGCCATTGAGTTTTAGGAGGGAGAATATCTTGGCCCGCACTTTTAGCGCTGAGGGAAACGTTAAGGCGTTGCTTTCAGTGGAACGTAACTACGGAAGTACATGGGCACGACTCTTCGGGTTCCGGGAGCGGGTCCTAGCGGTTGAGAAGGGCGGAGCGGTTTTAGGTTTGGCCCGGGTATCGTGGAATGTGTATCAACCCATTTGCTTCATGGGCGTCCCCCTCCTGCAAAACGAAACGTCGTATGAACTGCTGCTTATACGTGCGTTGACCCTCTTCCGACACTTCGGGAAGGAAGTGCTACATCTCGACTTATGGGAGGATCAACACCGCGCGATCGAACTCTTGGAGGACCTCGGCGCCGCCGACTGCGACCACTGGACCTACATGATCAAGCGCTTGTAGAACCTCCCCCTGTTTTCGGGTCCCTTGCCCCCGTGGACTATGCCCGGACGTCTATACAAACGACGGTGTCCATAAGATCCGCCTGGATGACAATTAATATTGCATATATCCTATGGGGATTAATGGTATTGAGATCACGGATACCTCCATATTCCCTATTCACCCTAAAAGTGCCGATTGTAGTGGACTTCGGTAACGTCCAGGGACCTCACCTATTATCAATTACTCAAAATCCATCTTGGCTCTTAAGAGTAACAGCAATATCATCGATATATACTTTGGAATTTACTGGAGAGCCATCCAAACTGTAAAGCAAAATGCCTATATAGTTAGGGTTTAGATGTTCCCTCCCTATTGATCTTATTGTTGTATCTCCTGAACCCACTACCCTATCAAAGTTATCCACATAAACACCAATTTGTTCCCATTCTCCGACTTTATGTAGTGGCAATCTCTGTGTGTAGGTTCTCTGAGGGTTAGCCGAATCAAAGAGAACCAAAGCAATACCAAGGTTTGGGTCTTCCCTTCTTATAGCTAAAGATATTGTCTCTAGGTATAACAAGAGCTTCTCCACCTACCCCATAGGGATTATCATAAGAAACTCGTAGAGCTCGGCTACCTTCAAAAGGGTTTTGAGTATCTATATGAGAAGATGCTGAAATCAGCTCAGGGATATACATCGTTTTCCATAAAGCTAAATAGTAATCTGCATTTCTTGAACCTTCAAAATCCTGAGCATGTATTAATGAGGCATCAGCTTGTTTCACAACTATTACATCTTGATAAGGATTAACAAACATATTTGTGTTATAAAACATAACCCACTTTGGCAAAATTGTTAACTCTTTAGGTTCACTTGAGAAGAAAGTATAAATCTCTTCCATTGCTGGCTTTCCGTAAAGCTGAAAGTCCCTATCAATCTCCCAAGCCACTGCCTCTGAGTCAGTCATAAGAGCCCAAATATGCCAAAATATTCCTTTAAAGAAACTACTTCCATCCTTAATGTAATCATAAAGCCCCCTCATTACAGCAGCAACAGCCCTCCTCTGTTCCTCATAATCAACGGGTTCTCCTTCTTGTACTGCTCTAAAAAAATCATAGAACCCTTGTTAACAGAGGGGAACCCTATTTCATAAATTAACTGTTCCAAATTTGGATATCTTCTATGCACTCTATCCATAGTTACAAGATACTTGTTTCTAAACTGCCATCTCATCTATAGATGAATTGTCTGTCCAAGCTATGCTCTCATATGCACTCCAACCAATTATTGACAACTTATTGTAATCAGTTCCGCAATGTCCATAATATGGTTTGCATACAGCTGAAAAAAGAAAATTCTCAAATGTGAATTGAGTAGAAATCAGTCCTTTGTCAAGAAACAAAATCAATTCATCTAAAAAAGGTCTTGCTTTAAGACCATCCATGCCACCCAACTCAACAATAGGGCTAAAAAGTTCTATTCCCTCTTCATTACAAATAGAAATATATTGCTGAACAAATGAAAAAAACCTTCAGGCGAATAAAAAAAGAATCAGTTGGAGGGATCTGCCACCTACTTAAAGTTGTCCCTTTTCCTTTACTTAAAGAGAGATTTAAAGAGACAGCTACTGCTTTTTGATGAGCTAGCTCTATTAATTGCCTAAGCACTTCATAATCATTTTCAAATCTAGATTGAACTCCTGGATTTCTTATTATGTAGGAATCACCCTCC
>JGI24020J35080_1001224_pt1 | contig 14309 bp, 10 predicted proteins | sample Deesub1362A_J573_FD_35080 | JGI IMG/M metagenome (IMG submission 35080) | reverse complement strand
CTCATATGCGGTTTTGACCCCGAGCGGTCCCTCGTACTTCTCCATGGTGGCTGCCGGCAGGACCACGTCAGCGAAGTAATCCGCCGTCTCGCTGAGCCAGGGGTCAATGACGACTACGAAATTGAACTTCTTGTAGGACTCCATAAAGGCCGGCTGGTCAGGGAAACTCACCAGCGGGTTAGCCATGTGCAGGATGAGCATCTCAGGGACGTAGTCAACTCCATACTTTTCCGGGTTGAGCATCACCCTAGCCACGATACTGGAGTTATTGCTATTTATCGGGAAGAACTTGCTGTCCTTGAGGTAAATGTTGTAGGGTGGGTCCTGAACCTTCACCTCATCTAAGGCTTTGTAGTTCTTGTGTATCTTCCAAGTGAAGTCAGTGGATGAGCCGCCCACGGCGCCTATGGCCCCCACCAGCATCAGCAGAAGGTTCAAGGCCCGGGCTAGCTGGAAGCCGAGCTCCTGCTGGGTGACGTGATAGGCCATGATGCCGACCGGACGGTAGGGCACCTCCACGCCGTCCACCACCCGGGTCATCCCGATGAGAGCGTTCTGCCCTAGCTCCATACCCACCTGGCGAATTTTCTCGGCGGGAAGGCCACAGACGGCAGAGGCCCATTCAGGGGTGTACTCGGCCAAGTGCTCCTTGAAGACCTGAAAGGCGGTCTTGACCTTCTCTCCTCCAACGGTGTACTCGCCCTCCAGAGCCGGCTCAACGTCTATGGCGTCATAGGCTTTAGCCGAGGCGGATGCAGAATCCCACACCTGCTCTTTTCCATCCACCCGCAGGAAATACCCATCCTCCTTCACCAGAAAGGTGGCATTGGTATACTTCTTCAGGTAATCTTGGTCGACGTAGCCCTCGGTGACCAAGACATTGCACAGCGTCAACGCCAAGGCCAGGTCAGTGCCGGGCTTGATGGGCAGCCACTCGTCTGCGAAGGGCCCGGCACTCCGCAGCCTGGGGTCTATGGCGACAACCTTCATCCCGCGCTCTTTGGCGGCCACCAGCTCCTGAGGCCAGGTCAGCCAGCAGAGCTTGTTGCCTCCCGAGTTGGTGATGTTCCAACCCCAGGCCAGCACGTAGTTGCAGTAGCGAAAGTCAGGATGCAGCACACCGTGAAGTCCGGTAGTGTACTCACACGCTCGGTAGCCAGCATCAGAGCAATATGCTCCATGATGTAGCTTGGTGGCTCCTGATGCTTTCACAAAGGCTTTGTCATAGAATTTCTTGGCCTTACTCCTCCCCTTCTGCCACACCAGCAGCCTGGGGTCTTTGGCCCTCACCTCGTTCATCTTCTCGGCCACCAGGGTCAGCGCCTCATCCCAGGAAGTCTGCCGCCACGTGCCGGGTACCCCTTTCTCATTGGTGCGGATCAAGGGCGCCTTAACCCGGTTGTAATCATAAAGGCTTACGATCTGGGCTACCCCTTTGGGGCACAACCTGCCCCGATTTCTGGGGTGGCCAGGATGACCCTGCAGTGCGACCACTCGCCCATTGATGCGCCGGGCGAGAATGCCGCAGTCTTGCTTTCCGATCCAGCAGGTAGTGGGGACGAGTTCTTCGCTGGCAGCGTATGCCGCTCCAGCACCTCGGGGCACCAGCAGCTCGAGCCTACCAAGGTACTGACTGGCCATAGCCAGACCTACCGTGACACCGGTTCCTTTCAGGAAAGTCCTCCTGGAGACTTTCATGACCTACCTCCTTTTGTCGTGTCTTATCGCCTGCTCCCCTATTGACGGTGGCATTATCGCGTGTTTAGAGCAGAATTTGACCCAGCACAGTGAGCTAACAAACAGTCTTTTTGTTCTTTAGAGAGGCTGACCCATCTAAACTAAAGGTGTGCACTTCCTCACCAGATAATTACTGAGGGGCTGTACTAATGATAAAGGAGTCGGTGATGGACTATTGTCAGGGAAATCACTGATTATCGGTACCTTTTTGTCGGGGAAATTACCGAATTATTATTAAGAATTTTGCCGCTTTTCCCCCCAAACGAAAAGAGAGCCAAGACGGCTCTCTTTCATATCTTTCCGGGCGTTAGCTTAAGCTTCTTTATCCAAAAGGCCAGTCTGGATGGCGTAGCGGACCAGCTCCGCCCGCCCTTGAAGTCCCAGCTTTTCCTTGATGCGGGCCTTATAGGTCTCCACGGTCTTGACGCTCAAATACAGCTTGTCGGCTATCTGCTGATTGGTGTAGCCCATGGCCAGAAGCTGAAGCACTTCCCTCTCCCGTTGACTGAGTCCGTCCTGCTCCTGCCTTGCCGTCCGGTCACGTGGCTCTCTCTCACGCATCTCCGCCACCAGCCCTGCTGTCATTGAGGAATGAATGAAGTATTCTCCGCGATGCGTCGCCCTGAGGGCCGCCAGCAATTCGGTATCAGCCGCTTTTTTCGGGACATAGCCACTGGCTCCAGCTCGGAGCATCTGACGAAGGTACCCCTCGTCCTCGTGCATGGTTAGCACCAGCACCTTTATCGTCGGATTCTGCCTCTTTATCTCCCGGGTCGCCTCCAAGCCACTCATCCCTGGCATGGTGATATCCATGAGCACGATGTCAGGAGCAACCTCCAGGCTCTTGCGCACTGTCTCCTCGCCATCGGCGGCCTCAGCGACCACCTCAATATCAGGCTGGGCATGGAACAATGTCTTGAGTCCGGCTCGGAGAACGGCATGGTCATCGGCGAGGAGCACTCTTATCTTCTCCATCAATATCTCCTAGGTCAGCTTCAGGGGCACCTCAAGGAAAATGGTGGTGCCGCTCCCGGGCCGAGACTCAATGGTGAGAGCGCCCCCGATAAGAGAAGCACGCTCGTACATGCCGAAGAGCCCTAGCTTCTTCCCATCCGGCGAAGCCATCACGCGGTCAACATCAAAGCCTTTGCCATCATCCTCGATGATGGTCACTAGCGAGGAATCTCGGCAACTCAAGATAACGCTTACATTTTTGGCCTCGGCATGCTTGGCGATATTGGTCAGCGCCTCCTGGATGAAGCGATAGACGGTGGTTTCCACCTCAGGCGGCAAACGCCGCTCATCCAGACCGCTTATGTGCCAATCAACATTGATGTTCATCTTGGCACGGTATTCCCTGATATACCTCTGGATGGCAGCGACCAAGCCAAGGTCATCCAAAAGGCTGGGGCGAAGCTCTGTCGCCAGGTAGTGCACATTCTCCAAGGTCTGGGTCGTCAGCGCCCGCAGCTCGGCCGCCTTCTCCTTGATGTGGGCGGCGTCCGTTGAGTCCTCGATGAGTTTGAGGCCGACCATTAAGGAGGTTAAACTCTGGCTCGTCTCGTCGTGAAGCTCACGGGCAATGCGCTTACGTTCCTCCTCCTGAGCACCAATCACCTTAGCCAGAAGCTGCTGCCGCATCTCCTCCTTACGCTTAAGCTCATCGCTCATCTCCCGAAAGGCAGTGCCCAGATTGCCGATCTCGTCTCTAGCCCAAAAGGGGGCTTTCCATTCGAAGTCACCCTTGCCTATAGCTCGTGCCGCCTCTGAGAGTCGGCGAAGCGGCTTGGTCAAGATAGAGGCCAGGCCATAGGCTACAGAAAGCCCGAGCACCAATATCAAGGCGGTCCAGATCAAAATCCTGCGGATATGTTTGGCCACGGCAGCGCTGATAGTAGCCTCGGACATCCCTAGGCGAACCACGCCAGCCTTGCCACCAAGGATAGGAACGGCCACGTCCTGGATCCTGCCCTCCTCGGTTTCCAACGCCTGCACCCGATATGGCTCCTCCGGCTCCACTTGATTTACTCCCAAGAGTTCGATAGGGAAACCTTGATCAAAAGTATGTGCCAGAACATTGCCGGCAGCATCCAGCACAAAAGCGTAGACCAAGCCCTCATCGGTGGAGCGGTGTTCCTTGACCAATGTGTAAAGGCCAAACTGATTGTTGGTCAATATCAGATCACGGCTCTGGGCTGCCAAGTCAATGCCAATGGTGATGCCCCGCTCCACCAGCTCATTCCTCAGAGCCGCCGAGACATCGCGCTGAGCATACCAGACCATGGCCAGGGTGGAAACAAAGACGCAGAAGGCGACAATGCCCATGATCTTCACCCGGATGCTTACCGCCCCAACCCTGGACCAGAAAGCAGACCACAGTAGCTTGCGCTTCACTTCACCACCCCAATGCTTCTCTCATCTCCCTCACTGAGTCATAGATGTCATCGGGAACGACGACAAATTTATCGATGCCCAAACTGTGGAGAATCTTTCCTCCCTCTTCAGAGTTGTGGAGGTTGAGAAGGAAATCCCGCAACTCCTGCCTTAATTGGGGATCCAGCCCCGGGGGAGCAACCACCGGAGGCATCCCGTAGGGCCCCCAGCGAGTGATGACCTTGGTCTTGGCGGTTATCTCTGGGCTCTCGCTTGCCAGACGGTCATAGACCAAGCTATCCACAGCAGCCCCGTCCACCAGTTTGTCAGCCACAGCCAAGATGGAATTGTCGTGGCTGTAGGTAAAAATATACCGGCTAAAGAAGGAAACCGGAGTCTCATTCAACAAATATAGCTGATAGGTTGGCACCAGATGGCCACTGTTAGACATCGGGTCAGCGAAGGCAAAGCTGGCATTCCTGAGATCTTTTAACTCCTTGGCACTACTTTCCCGGGGCACGATCAAATAAGAGTAATATACGACTTCCCCGGCGATCTGTGGAGCTGCCACAAGCTCCATGCCAAAGTCGTGGTTGCCTTTGACGTAAGCTAAAGTGCAAACGAAGCCCAAATCAACGCGCCTGTCCCTGATGAGATCGTTGATTTCAGCATAGGTTGGCTTTAGAATCAAGTTGACCTGCCGGTCCAGCCTCTCGCCCATATACATTAGAAGCCGCTGATAGTCCTCTAAGGTTTTGCTCGGGGACGATATGCCGGCGATGGCCACCCGCAACTGGCCACTGCCGTCATCGCCGAAAGACCAGCCCCGGATTTGCTGCACCGGTGAGACCTCTGCCTTCCGGTAAAGGCTGACCTTGATGGCATCTGGGCTCTGGTCGCTATCCATGGCGAAAAAGAGTGTCGCTGCCAAGGCGACAATCGGGATAAACAAGAGAAGCCAAAATCTTGCTTGCATCGCAGCGCTCGGACAAAGGCGGGAGTCCGCCTATTATGCCCAAAGCCCGTTTATTATTTTTGCGGTATCAGCCCTCTTTCCTCCGCCCGTCATCATCATACCCAGACTGGGAAATGTATGTCAACGTCATGAGTTCCGCCAGAGCCCCGGCAGGGCCAAGTCAAGCTTAAGGAAGATCCGAACACTCGACCCTGCCCATGGCCGAATACGAGGTTACTGAAAGTGGAAGCTCGAAGTTGGCTCGTGACTGACGAACAGTATGGCCTGCCTTGACAACTGTCTCCCGTAACCGGTCCTTGCTCATCGCTTGACCCTCTGGAGTTACCCTTACCAGCCTCCTCCCAGGTCTATCTCTGCGGCACCAACCGCCTTCATCTTCAGTACAGCCTCTCTCACCGCCTGTTCACACCCCTGGCAGTGCATGCTGGGCACTTCCAGCTGAAGGGGGGTTTAGCTTCCTCGCCTTTAGCGATGGGGAGCCAGCAGCTTCCCGCCAAAGGAGTTTAAGAGCACGGCGGTGACACTGGCCGCCATGGCAATCATAGCCCATACCGGGTGCACCAGTCCGGTGACCGCTGCAGGCACCCCAATGCCATTGAAGGCAAAGGCCAGACTCACGTTCTGCACCATCTTGCTGAAACTGCGCCTGCCGATGTGGTAAGCGTCTACCACCGCACCCAGCCGATCGCCCACTAGGATGACATCGGCAGACTCAATGGCGATGTCAGTGCCGGCGCCAATGGCGATACCGACATCAGCCTGCATCAGGGCAGGAGAGTCGTTAATGCCATCGCCCACCATGGCCACGCGGTAGCCCTGTTTCTGAAGCTGACGCACCTGCTCTGCCTTCTGCCCCGGTAGTACCTCTGCCAGCACCTGCTCTATGCCGACCGCAGAGGCAATCGCTTGGGCGCTGCGCCAGCTGTCGCCAGTGAGCATCACCGGCTCCAGACCAATTGCTTTCATCTGCCGGATGGCTTCCCTGGCATCCTCCTTCAGGGTATCGGCGAGGGCGATGAACCCGGACAGCTCGCCGTCACAGGCTACCGCCACCACGGTACCGCCCAGGTCCTCCAGAGCTTGCAGCTGCTTACCGGCGGAGGCCAGGCTGATGCCTGCCTCCTCCAGGAAACGCGCATTACCCACGAGGACAGTCTTGCCATCAATCTTAATTCGCACCCCGCGCCCGGGAGTTGCCTCAAAGTCTTCGGCCTTGGGCAGCGCCATTGCCTCCTCCTCTGCCTGGTCGACAATGGCCCGGGCCAGGGGGTGCTCCGAGGCTGCCTCCGCGGCTGCCGCCATGGCCAGAACCTGGGCTCTGTCCTTTTCAGGCATGGGCACCACCTCCACCACTCTCGGCTTGCCCAGAGTGATGGTCCCGGTCTTATCCAGAATCACTTTTGTCACGTCTTTAAAGACCTGAAAGGCCTCGCCGGAGCGCATCAGGATGCCTTGTTGGGCCGCCATGCCTCCACCCCGGATCATGGCCAGGGGCGTGGCCATTCCCAGGGCGCATGGGTAACCCATCACCAGCACGGCCAGGGTAGCCAGGATGGCACGGGGAAAGTCGGGCGCTCCGGCCACCAGCCATGCCCCCAGGGTCCAGATGATAAAGGCGAGGCCGGCCGCGACGAGAACCCCAGGGACGAAGACCTTCAGCACTCGCTCCACCACCTGCATGATGGCGGGTTTGAGTGCGCGCGCCTCCTGTATGGAGCGCGCCACCTGCTGGAGGAAGCTCTCCTCCCCCACTCTGGTGACCTGCACCAGCATGGTGCCGGACTGGTTCACTGAGCCACCGATGACCTCATCGCCGACCGTCTTCTCCGCTGGGATGGCCTCCCCGGTTACCAGGCTCTGGTCCACTGCAGAGACTCCCTCCACCACTCTGCCGTCCACCGGGATGCTTTCCCCGGGACGAATGCGCACCAGGTCACCGGGTTGGATCTCGGCAACGGGAAGCTCTTCTTCCACCCCGTTGCGCACCACTCGCGCCAGCGGCGGCTGGAGGGCCATCAGTTTCATGATGGCCTGAGAACTTCGGGTGCGCACCAGCAGTGAGACATATCCGGAGAGGACATGATAAGCAGTAACAAAGGTAGCCGCTCCCATAAAGTCGGCCATGGGCCAGGGCTGGGTAAAGAAGCCGATGGCGCCGCCAAAGAGGCCGCCAAAGGCGGCGAACTCCATAAGCACATGCTGGTTCAGAATGCCCCGTCGGAGTGAGGCCCAGGCCATCTTCAGGATAAACCACCCGGCCCCGAAAACCATGCTCAGGGTAAGGCCCAGCATTGCCCATTTGAACCAGGGCTGAGCCAGGCCCGCCCAGATGGCACCCATGAAGACCAGAGAGACTAGGGTGATCCCAGCCGCCACCAGAAGGCGGTTCCGGTGCTGGCGTAACTCGGCTGCCTCCTCCTCAAAGGTACGGACTTTGTCCAGGTCACGGATGGTGTAGCCCAGACTTCGCATCGTGTCCTGAAGCTGCCTCGCGGTCACTTTCTGCGGGTCATACTGGATTAGCGCCTCCTCATGGGAGAGGCTCACGTCGGCTGCCGTCACTCCATCCATACGGGTGTAGGCCTTGCGGATGCTCTCCACGCAGAAGGAACACTGCATGCCTCCAATCTTCAGGCGCAGCTTCTCTAGGTGGCTTTTGGTTTCGGTTGTTCCTGTGCCCTTCATCTTCTTTCCCCAGGGCTCTGGCTGAGGCTACGCTTAGAGGAGAATAGCCCGTCAACTGATCCGGTAAAGCCATGGGAGCACCAGATACATAACCAGTCCGTACACTGCGCCAAAGGAGACGAGCATGGTCAGGGGGATGGTTATCTGACGGCGTTTGTATTCCTCTGGTGTGCAGCAGGCTCGGCTCCGCCGCAGGGAAAGCCAGGAAGCGATGGCGATAAAAGCCAGGCCAGCCAATATTCCATAAAGCCTGAACCTGCCCAAGCTGACCAGAGTGGCAGCGATGCCTCCAGTCAGGCCGATAGCGATGGTTACTGCCGGTAGCAGGCAGCAGACGCTGCCTATCATCCCTCCTACACCGCCCTGTCCGATTAGTGGCAGTCTGTCTTTTATCTTCAATCTACCTTGCTCCCAACGCCGGGACCAATTCTTAGTGCTACGAGTCTCGGGTATTATTGGGCTGGAGGCTGATTTCATAGTTCAGATACTTTGGTGACCTTATCTCCTCGCTTCTCGATAGCCTCAACGATGGCATCGGGGGTGGTCAGTGCCGGGTCATAGGTAACAACCACTTTTTGGATTATCTGTTTATCGAACTTGACGTCAACTACGCCAGGTACGCCTCTGGCACTAGCCTCCACCCGGGGCCAACACCCTGTGCAGGTTATGGTAGAGACCTCTAAGGCAACTTGGCTGCGGGGGGAGTTATTGGCCATACCGTCCTGACTCTGTCCTTGAGCATCTGGTGAGCTGCTACAGGCTATGAGGGCTAAGCTCAGGAAGACAACGGTGAGAAAGGTGAACATTGACTTCATTGGCAAACCTTCACATTACTCCACGCAGCAGCTCATCCTGGAGATGTCCCGCTTAAAGGACTGAGCAGCCAGCTTGATAGCTTCGGTCATGGTGGGGAAGACGTGCACCGTGTCTATGAGATCATTAATGCTGAGCTTGAACTTCACCGCCAGGACTGCCTCGTGAATGAGGTCTGCAGCCATGGGAGCCACCATGTGCACCCCGACGATAACTTGCGTCTTAGGGTGAATGACCATCTTTACCAGGCCCCGTGTCTCCTTGATGGCTTTGGCCTTTGGTACCTGCTCCATTCTCACCGTGCGGCAGTTGCATACATGGTAGCGCCGCATAAACTCCTCCTCAGTGAGCCCGACGCTGGCTACCTGGGGGTCAGTGAATACGGCCTTCGGTACCGAATCGTAATCTATGGCCTTTTTTGTCCCCTCCAGGGCGTTGCTGGCGGCTATATTGCCTTCCTTGGCGGCCACCGTCTCCAGGAATGGTTTCCCCACCACGTCACCGGCAGCCCAAATGTGAGGTGCCGAGGTACTGAGATCATCATTCACCCGGACAAAACCCTCGCCATCCCTCTCCACTCCGGCTATCTCCAGGCCCATGTCTTCCGTGTTTGGGGTAACGCCGGTGGCCATCAGTAGTTCTTCGGCGACGAAGGTTCTTGGCTGATCTCCGATCCTGGCCTGGACTATTTTCAGGTTATCTTTCTCCTGGAGCCTCTCCACGTTGACTGCGGTATTAACCTCTATCCCTTCGGCCTGAAGACACTGCTGTAGCTCTTCCGCCACCTCAGGTTCCGCCCAGGTCAGTATCTGATTGCTTCTCTGCAGTAGGGTAACTCTGGTGCCAAAGCGGGCATACATCTGGGCGAATTCCAGCCCCAGCGGGCCAGCACCGATGACAATCATGGACTCGGGTAACCGGGATAGGCTCAGCGCCTCCCGGCTGGTGATATAGCGCACCCTGTCAATACCTTTAAACGGCAGGATGCGAGGCCTGGAGCCAGTGGCGATGATAAATTTGTCTGCTTCAAGCGTCTCGCCATTGACCTCCAGCTGGTTGGGTGAGATGAATCTCGCTCTCCCCTCTACCACTGTGACGCCCAGCCCTTGCGCAACGCGGATGTAATTGCTTTCCCTGAGAGCGCCTACTATCTTCTCCTTCTCTCGGATGGCTGTCTCAAAGTCGAAGCTGGCATAATGCCCGTCTCTTAGTGCTTCAAAGCGAGGGTGCTGGGGATGGTAGAGCTCGCTTCCCAGCTCGAGAAGGAGTTTAGAAGGCACACAGCCCACATTGACGCAGGTGCCGCCGAGGGGCAGACCACTGTTTATCAATGCTGTTGCTGCCCCTAACTCCGAGGCCTTGGTGGCCGCGGCGAAAGCTGCGGCGCCACCGCCAATGATGATCAAGTCAAATCTTTTCATACTAATTCTCCTTACTGGATGCATTCACCCTGGTACAGGCCCAGATTTGCTCAGCATTCCGAGCAATCATTGATTGGGAAATCTCGAGCAAACGGCGCACTTCCTCATTGGCAATACTATAGTAGACAAACTTGCCATCGCGTCTGATGTTGACAAAGCCGCACTGCTTCAAGCAAGCCAAGTGATTGGATACCCGACCCTGGCTTGAGCCAACCAGTTCTACTAGTTCGCTGACGTTCTTCTCCCCGTCCAGAAGTGAATCCAGAATCTTGAGGCGGCTGGGGTCACCTAAGGCACGAAAAAATTTGGTGGTGAGCGCCAGTTTTCGTTCCAATTTCTGCTTGTCGTCTGTGAGGGTGATTATCATGGGTCATCCTCTCATATTCGGTTTTGAGAATATGTTACCCCGAAAAAGTTCTCCCTGTCAAGTAGAGACAAAAATAGTTCCGCTCAGCTAAGAACTCTCATTCAACTGGAGCCACTTCAGCAGGTTCATCAGGGAGGTGGGGACAACAGGTTGCGAGCTGCGAGATGGTATCATGTCACCTAGCTAGCTGACCCTTCAAGTGGCAACAAAAGCCGGGTTGAACAAAATGAGTTATTGTGCAATAAACCGCACATTCGGGACAAATGTTATCACCACCTTATCTGCTGGGCCTTTCGGTACTCCAACCGCTGAGCAAACACTGACCTTGGCTACAGGACTTGCTCTTAACTTGGCACAAGAGTCAGCTTGAAATAGTGTTGTTGATAAGTGCGTTGAACTGCGGCTTGTCTGTTCGCGTGATATTACCTAGCGCTAGCTTCCAATTGAGAGAGATCCTGGAGTAGTAACGGTAACCTCTAACTGACCATGTGGTAACTGTATTAGCCGTGCAACTCCTCATGAAATGAATCCTGTTCTCATTCGCCCACAGTTTACCCTTTCGCTCTGAGGTAGGTGATATAATAATGTGTAGCAGCATGGATAAACTGCTTGGGATTCTGCCCTACGTCTATTTCGAGGATCCCGTCAAACTTGGCGGCGTGACATTTCTCAGCTTGCCGGACTGGCAAGGTAGAGATCACGCACCTGCAACAGATTCTGACAAACGATATTTGAGAGAGCTTTCTACTTGTTTCTCTACCACTCGCGGACTAAGCACAGATAAGGGCGGAATAAAAGCTATGACCTATTTCCTGCTCGACACCCGAGAAGGGAAAGGAAGCTCAGACTCTACAGAAGGCACGTAAGGCTGTTTCACTGTTGCGCTATACCATGTTGCGTCCAGATACCCAAGCTCTGGACAACGTGGAGTCCACTTATATTTATGCTTTCGCCTTACCCCCCACGGGTAGCGATGATTACCGTCTCTATCAATGTTGGCCTAACTTCAATGTCGAGCAGGAAATCTGGGTGAGCCCAGAACACGAGAGATTTCCGTTACCAGGCTGGTATGTGGATTTTCAATTAATACATACTTCACAGCTAGAAGATGTGGAAGCGATAAATCAGCGCTTTTATGGGCAGAGCACGCTTGAGCAAGAAGATGAAGTAGTCCTAGCAATTGATTGGTATAACCAGAGTTTCCTGAGATACTCACTTCGTGGTACCGCCGGACGTTTGGTAGATGTTGCTACGGCATTGGAGGCTCTCTTCCAGCTACCGAGGCGCAACAAAACAGCAGAATTTAGAAAGCGAATAAGAGAACACCTGGGTGCAAAAGAAGGTTCCATTCTCGATAATTGGGCTACTGACTCTACTCTAATGTTCGTTCCGAGACCGTGCATAAGGGGAAGCCACTGTCTTACTTGTTCAAACATCCAGAGGCTCAAATTCCCCATCTCAGCTTTCTCTGGTCATCCCAACGCATTTTCCGTGACTGCATTTCGGCCAAGACGGGGTTACCTCGACACACGGATAATGATAGACTGACTGAGGAACTTGTCCCAAATGAAGTTCACCTGAATAAGCTGAAGGAAGCAGGCAGTTTCCAGAAGATACTAGAGGGTAATCTGCTTCAAGAAGTTGAAAAGCTCAGGCAAATTTATCCTGCTGGAAGGCGAGAAGACATTATTTGGCTGGGTAAAGAGCTTCTAAGATACTATAAGGAGCGGTACAAGCCACAGCAGCAATCTCTTCCCACAATGGAGCTGATTCTAGATAGCGACGATGCTGGTTCAGATTTAGGTCTGAAGTACTGTCGTTTTCTGGAGGAGTTTAGACATGTATACCCTGATAGCTACATAGCCGTGGGCTGGGGTGAGGTAAGTGAAGAGACAACCAAGAAAGCTAAGGCCTATAACTCGAGCCAACCTAAATCAAGTCCAGTTGGAGAGTGCTATTTACAATTTTGCCAGATTCGATGGATGGGCATTGCTTCTACCACCGTGAGCTTGCACAAGAGTCAGGAATGTTCAATACATATTTTGGAGCTATTATCCTGTTGCGAACCATTGCACTTTCTAAGCTTGGGTTGAATCCAATTGCCTGTTCTTCAGCTTTTCTCTGAGACTACAGAATGGAAATTGCTCATATGCAAACATAGCTACGGCTCCACATTGACTTTAATCCACCCACTGCCCCGAAACGCGTTTTCAAATTCTTGTTCGAAACGAAGCCAATATTCACCCGGGGCAAGCTCCGGGGTTGTCTTCATGGTAATTGTTGAGTGATAGATGGTATTCGGATATGCCATGAATTTGGACGGTTCTATGCTAACCGCGAAACCCTCGGGCATAGGCAATTTATCTTCGGCGTACTCTTCAGCCACTCTGCAGATTGCATAGACAACCTCTCCGGGACCATCTTTTCGAGCTTCCAGGGTAACGTCCAGTAATTTCGTCTCACCGGCTTTAAGCTCGACAGAGTCGTCATAGCGAACGAATGCGTCATAAAAATGCGAACGCGCTGGTACCGGCGATATTATTCCTTCTGGACTACACATCAACATGATAACCGCACTGTCTCTTTGCTCGCCCAGTCTCGCTACTGCTTCAATAGAGTTAACCCCCTCGACCAACTGAACCTGAGTAGAGAAGCTGCCGTCTTCGGACACCTCTACATCACTGCCGTTTACCGTTACCGTGGCCTCAGGGTCAGACACAGCTCCACTCACTTTCAGTGGAGTCTTAGTATAGTCAGTGCCGATCTCGGGTTGCGGCATCTCCAGATAAACGGCCAATGCAGGATTAAAGGTAACAGTGACGGTCTTGCTAACATCTTCATCACCGAGCGTTGCAACTACTTCAATGGTATTGGGCCCCGTCATCAGTTGAACCCAGCTAGAGAAGCTACCATCCTCTGCCACTTTTGCTACAATACCGTTTACTGTCACCATGGCTCGATGGTCAGAGACCGTACCTCTTACCTTTATCACATTAATATCAAGTTCGGACCCATCTTCAGGTGAGTTTATGCTTAAGGACAGAGACTGCGTTACACAGCCCGCAAGTACTGTGCATAATAGAAGACTAACGGCTAATATGCCCAAAATCTTTCTTAGTAAAGTCATAGGATCCCCTTCAGTAAAGCACAGACTGGGCGACCTTTACCAGTTCTTCTTTCGCAATCCTCTTACTTGCTGACAGTAGCAATTCAAACTCTCCTCGCTCATCTGGGGCAGGATGCCAATTCCACCAAGCGCATTATGATCAGGACCGCTTTTGTCCAAGAAACCCATTGCTACTTACCTGTCCCGGTCCTCTACCGATTAATTGGGTTCCTAAGCTGTCTTCCTGCGTCTTCGCCACCAGAACCAGTATACCAGGCCACCAATAACTATCCACACCGGGCTGAAGATGCCCAGCCAGATAAATATATCCGCCAGCACATGACCAAAGGTGACCAGGCCATTCCGGGCGCTGCTGGCAACAGTACCCGCATTCCAGCCGGGCAGGACAGTGATATAGTCCTTTCTGGTCTCAGTATCAGTGTTACCCTTATCGTCTGTCACCCTAAGAGTGACCGTATAGGTTCCAGGAGCTTTATAGGCATGGGCTGGATTGTTCGCCGTGCTTGTCTCACCGTCGCCAAAATCCCACTCATAGCTATATGGTGCGAAGCCGCCAGCAACCCGGCTGTCGAACCGCACCTGCTCCCTCTCCTTTACCCTCGCCTTGCTGGCAGTGAAGTTGACATCGAGCTTGGCCTGCTCCAAGCGCACCTCTATAAGCGAGGTCTCGGAGGTCCGCTCCAGATACTGCATGCGTCCCTTCGTCTGCTCAATTTCGCCTCTTACTTTGGAGAGCTCTCGCTGGACTGCCAGGACATCTTCCACCTTCTCCGCCTTCTCCATTATCCGGAGCAGCTGCTCTTCGGCGGC
>JGI24020J35080_1001223_pt1 | contig 14324 bp, 16 predicted proteins | sample Deesub1362A_J573_FD_35080 | JGI IMG/M metagenome (IMG submission 35080) | reverse complement strand
AATTCAACGAGCTGTCTAAGGATTTCTATATTCTCCCTGTTTGTCGTGAATTCTATGAAATCAAATCTGTCAACGACCCCTTGTAAGTCAGGATTCATCTCTGCGAGTTTTTTGAACGCATTTGCAAGCCCCTCAGGCAGCTTGTTAACATCTTCCCTTATCCTGTCCCACAAAAACTCTTGTGTTAGTGCAAAATCGTGGTAGGCAGCGCTCATCGCCTCCTTTTCAGCTTCTTCTTCGCTCAAACCATCCTCCATTGCTTCTTTTTTTGCAAGTTCGAATTCCAATTTCCATTTGTCGCTTATCCTTTTCAGAAAAAGGAGAATGAGTATGTATTTGTAATCAACTCTCGTTCTTATTATATCTGCAGCCTGTTTGAGCAATCTTTCGAGTTCTTCTCTTGTAACTTCCTTCTCAAAACCGAAGTCGGATAATGTAGTCATGTAAAGGTACCATTTTTGCCAATGTTTTTAATTTTGTTTGTTTTAGTTTAAGAGATGTAATGACTATTGAAGATAATATGGAGGTATTAGATAAAACCGACTACCCCCTAAAACAGGGGACAGGCTCACAGGACTGTCATCTCTCTTATCAAAACATGATTGCTAAGATTATACGCTAACTGAATAGGAACAAGCTTAAATTTAACACAACATTTAAATTATCTGATAACTATGAGGAGAGACATAGTAGAATCAATCCTCTTCGTAGTCTTTGTCGGTTTGTCTATTTATCTAATTGCTGCCATCTTCCATCTAATCTCATTGATGCGCTTTTTGATGTATCTGCTGCCAAATTCTCTGTTGTATTTAGCCATTGGCTGTTTAGCATCAATCTTTTTTGTTTTCATTATACTCAGAAAAGTGAAGATTAAAAGTGCATTTCGTATTATATTTGGATTTATCCTCATTCTGACACTATTCTGGCTTATCTCCCAAACAATATTGGCCATCAGTCTTGAAACGGAGTATAGTAATGTAAAAATGCACTATTTTGCAGAATATCGTGAACTCAGAAATGAAACCAGCAAACTGGATACTATCTGGCATATTGTTAGCGAATACAGAAAAGAATTCGATACAAGCACGTATGGAAATCCAAATGCGATTATACTTAATAGAGTCGTGTATGTGGCTTTCAATCCAATTTTAGCTCCATTGCTGGGCTTTTATTTTATAGAGTATGATGGGTTCAATAAACTAATTGTGGTACAAAAGAAGGGAAATTGTGCCGAATTCGCTGAGGCTGTAAGTTTCCTGTTGAGTGACACAACTGGTTTACCCACAAGGGTGATTAGCTTTGAAGGCATTGACCACGCATTTCCAGAAATAAATATCAAAGGCGAGTGGTGGGTGTTGGACAAGACATACACAACCCCAAAACACCCTGTTGAAGCAAGCCAGTATCATGAAGTCTTAAAAACTAAACGACTGGACAAATACGTCGCAAATTTAGTCGAGAAAGGTAGCAGTAGGTCCGTTTTATCTGAGCACGGCTTTAAGCCAGTAAATATTACCATAGTTGCAATAGTAGATAGGACCACAAACATATCCGATGATTCTCCTGTAGCTGGAGCCGAAGTTGAAATATTTGCTCCAGCCAATCACTACGACCCGCTTGTTGCTAAAGGTAAAACAGATGAAAATGGAAAATTATCTGTAGTGCTTAAAAGTCAAAAAGACTACGTTATTGTAGCTAAAATTGAGAAATTGGGCAAAAGGGCAATTGGAGTGATAATCGTCGATAGTAGTGAGCTTGAGGGTCCGAATAAAACAGTCGAGGTTTATTTACACAAATATGAGTAAGACGTCGAAGAAATCATTACTTGCCAGAATGTACATGAATAGGTGCCACCCCAATTTGTCGGCTTTCGCAAACTACGACACATACTCGATTCTGTCGGATTTTGTAATATTCTTGCAAACTTTATCTCAGAAAATGTTCATCTACACACTAAACCCCGACACTTAACCACCTGAAAATGTCGGAGAATAGTAAAGTCCGACAGATAAAATTTGTTTGCTGAAGTATTCGAGTAGTAGGTGCTACTAACTAACATTGTGGCTAAACAGAATGTTGGTTATTCTATTGACCCGATGTATTACCAGACCCATCATCTTTGTATTCTTCTTACAAACTGAAGCACAATTATTGATGCCACTACCGCACTAATTGACTCAAATCCTGGAATCGGAAATTGATTGTTTGACCTAATGGTCAGGGTAACAGTCTTTTCATTATTCTCTTCATTCCAGTCAGCACAACTTAGATATATTTTCCAAATATGAATTTCCTCCGATTTTGACGCTTTTGGAACGTTTACATCAAGAGAAACAGTCATTTCTGGCTCAGTTATTTCAATATCTTTCTGGGCGATTGTATCTTTCAAATTCAAATCCTTTACCGACAGCAAGCAGGACCTACCAATTTGATTGTTCTTGATTTTTACTTTTATGGGTAAAACTGACCCACTCTCAACAACATTGGTTGGGAGCGAAACATCTACAATCTCGGCATCCTCATCTATGGGCACTTCAAGACTCATGTTATTGTTATGGATATAAATCTTCCCTTGGATGCATGATTTCAGCTGAGAGTACGAGTTTACTTGCATAGTCAGGAACCTCTATCGTAAAGTTCCTCCAAACTGTTGTTTTACCGTTAGTGGACACGTACTCCTGTTTATTGATTATTGGGACGATGTCTCTACTCCTTACATCGTATTTTCCGACGAACATTTTAATGTAAACATCATCTGCTTTAGCTGGAATAACGTAGCCAAATGAAATCCTCAATTCATCGCCTGGGAGAATTGCAACCTTGTTTTTCTGTTTGACTGGTTTCCAGATTATAGTCGAATATGTGTCAAAATACGGTTTGATTTCTTCAGAGCTGACAGGTACAGCAATTAAAAGGACGATTAACAATGCCAAAAACACACATGAGGGGCTTTTGTCGTCGAATTTTCGAAGTCGTGTTAATGAGGCCAAATCAGACACCTCAGGAAATATATCGGAATTTTCCGATATATAGTTTTTACGAGATGCATAAATTTCTATAGCTAATGGCTATTATCAGCCCTGCAAAAATGAGAATTCTGAAAGAATTGGCTAAAGAACCCCTCCATGGTTATGCCCTCTCCAAAAGGCTTGGTGTTACGATTTCTTCAATTTATGAGCATCTTTCAGAGTTGGAAAGAGAAGGACTAATAATATTCGAAGTTGAGGGGCGAAGAAAAGTTTACAGATTAACAAATAAAGGAGAAGAATTGCTAAAATTACTTGACAAATAACATATTTTGGATTAGAGAAAAATCTTTAATTAGTATTAATGCCACTGAAGCATAATGAATGTTCTCATTTTGTTTTCAGGAGGTGTAGATTCCACAGCGCTTATTCCATACTACTTGGATTTAGGATTCAAAGTAAAACTACTCTGGATAGATTATGGTCAAACGTCAAAGAGAATGGAAGAAACAGCAGTGAATAAAATTTCCGATTATTATAATGTAGAACTTATGAAAGTAAGAACAAACATGCAGAAACACAATAAGGTAGGTTATGAGTACGTTGGAAGAAATTTGTTCCTGATTTCAGTAGCGACCATGGTTTTTCCTTTCGATTATGGGCTAATATCTTCAGGTATAAGGCTGAACAGCAATTACAAAGACTGTACGTTGTTTTTTGCTAAGCTGGCTAAACAAATAGTAGAGTTTTTGTCAGAGGGGACAATCAGCTTAGATTTACCTCTCTTATTAAGCTCTAAAAGAGAGGTTATAGAATTTTGTTTAGAGAAGCGTGTTCCACTCGATTTAACTTATAGCTGTGATAATGGGGGAGATAAGCCTTGTGGACACTGTCCATCGTGTAATGAACTAAGGGAAGCTTATGAGGGGGTCAAAAACAATGCAGGATTTAGTAAGGTTGATTAAAAAAAGAAAAGAAAAAATCCGAGACATGAAAGATGTGCCCAAGGTTGTATTTTCTTTTTCGAGTAAATATACTACAAATGTTAATAGCTTATTGGAAAGGTATTTTCCACTACTAATCCCATCTTGCCCAATTCTGCTGTCTTTATTTGATATACATCATTTCTACAGCCAGACGATAGTTAATGATGTTCTAAAGGAATCAAGGGAAATCATATTGGATAGCGGGAACTACGAGGCAAATGAAAATACGACAGACTACTATTGGGATGACTCGATTTATATTCGTGTTTCGAAATCACTCGTAGAACTTCTAGAGTCATACTCTACTAACTTTTATTTAGTAAATTATGACACACGAAACGAACTTTCAAATCAAATAGAGAACTCAATAGAATTATTTTCGAAAATTGGAGATAATTTTGGGAGGATTTTACTTCTACATCCTGATAAAGAGCGATGGAACGAGAATAATCTGGAAAGGATGGTTAAAGAACTTAAAAATTACGAATACGAATTTGATGTATTGGGTCTATCGCAAAGTGAAATCGGCGAAGATTTCTTTGATAGCATAAGGAATGTCTTCAGACTAAGAACGCTACTCAACGATTATTTTGAAGACTACGTCCCCGTTCACATATTTGGTTGTATCGATTCAAGAAGTGTTATATTTTACACTTTTGCAGGTGCAGATGTCTTTGATGGACTTAATTGGCTCAGATATTACTACAATAGAGATTCTACATATCATTGGACAGAGTTTTACATCGACTATTTCAATGAAAAAGTCTTGAGTCATGATATGATTGAACACAATATAGAGTATCTCAAAAGGTTAACAAACGATTTACACTATGCTATTTTCACTGAAGATGTGGATAACTTTAAATTTGAACTGCAAATGTTAGAAAAATTGTTAAGAGGTGTTTGATTTGGGTGGTGGAGGATTTAGTGGATTTGGTGGTTTTACTGGGGTACAGGATAAAGATAGGAGTCTAAGGGCGGGAAGAAAAACCGAGATTAATGATTATCTCCAAGAGCTACTTAGTAATGAGATAAATCAAAAAGATACTGAAAAAATCAACCAAAGGAAAGAAGAAATTCTGCGTAAAATAAAGGAAGAATTTGAAGGTAGTTTTGATTTGAGCACAGGAGGTTCATACTCCAGACACACATATGTGAACGGTCTAAGTGATATTGACATTTTGGTTAACCTTGGAAATTACTCTGATTCGAAAATCCCAGAAAAAGAGAACTCAAAAAAAGTTTTAGAGTATGTTGCAGAAATTCTTAGAAAGAAATATCCTAGAACTGAAATTATTGTTGGGAAGATGGCTGTCACCTTAAGGTTCAGCGATGGCATTGAAATCCAAGTTCTTCCTGCATTTCGATATTATAGCGGATATAAGATTCCAGACCCAGAGAGTAATGGGTGGGTTACAACATTCCCAGAAAGATTCAGGGAAAGGCTAACTAGGTTGAACCAGAAGTATGGAAACCGTGTCAAGCCAACAATTAAGATTGTAAAATACCTGTTAAACAAAAATAATGTTGAAATAAGTTCATATCATTTAGAAAATATTGCGTTGGAAGCTTTTGAGAATTATAGTGGAAACCTAACGTATTCGGATATGGTGATTCACTTACTAAATTACGCTAAAACTAGAGTACTAAAAAGAATGTCTGACCCCTCAGGTCAATCAGATTATGTAGATGAGTATTTGGGGGAAAGCTATAGTCCAAATAGAAGCAATCTAGCTGAAAAAATTGGAAAACTAGAATCAAGGTTAAGAGAGGCTGAAACAAGAGAGGATTGGGAGAGGATTATCAATGGACAATAAAAATGACAATTTGTTGGAATACTTAGATAAACTAAAACGTAAAGCTGAGATAACTCGAAACGCCCATAGCTATTCTGGCAGGAGATATGAAATGAAATTCAAGCTTCTTAGAGGGGTTAGCATAATAGGCGCAGCATTATCTGCCACTTTAATTTTTGCGGATTATACTTTGTTATCGTCCATTCTCAATTTCAAAAATGGACAACTTTTGAGATTCGTTGTTGGGGTGCTTTCATTATCCGTTTTTTTAGCATCTTTGCTTGATTACGTTCTCGAATACCAACAAAGATTTGAAAAACACTATCAGACGGTTAGGTTACTTACTTCATTAATCCGAGATATCGACATGATGAAACATCTGGGCAATTCTGAAAGTTTGAGAAAAGAAGATATTGAAAAACTTGAGAACCGATACAATTGGATAAACGAACAAGCACCAATCATTCCCGACAAGTATTTCTTGAAATCTAAACAAGAATTTTTACAAAAATTAGAAATAAGCAAAGCTCTCGATGAAACTCCCTTCAAAAGCATAAAAGAAATCAAAAATGAATTGTCCAAAAAACACAATAAAAATGATAAAATGTAATGTCAGATATATGACCCATTATGAACCCGTAAAATATCTGACTAAAATCGTTCTTTTTTGCCACATTTCTCTACAAGCGTGTATTTTCTTGTGTCAACGTAAAATTGGCAACTTCAGTTTTATATATTGACTCATAATTACTTTCATCCCACGCTCAACCCTTTTATTGGTGCTCAGACAACTTTCACATCCCATGGAGTTGGTAAAAGAGGGTTTCAATGTTCTCATCTCACCTCCAAGGATAGCCGTAAACGAGGCTATAAGGACAGCAGACATCTATCTGTCCTGCTTGTTCATAGCAGGAAACAGAATCAGCATCCTCACAAAAATCAAGCACGGCTACGAGGTCGCCAGAGCCTTCACGAGTCATCAGCTGCTAACACTTCTGGAGAATGCACACCATCAGTCCATTTTCATCGAGCACGACCCATCTCTTTTCGAAAACCTGAGAGATGCTGAGATTTTAGCCTTGGCCCTGAGAGACACTGCCAGCAGGTGTGAGACTCTTGTTTACTACTCCGCTTTCCATGACGAATATCTGAGAATCATTTCCAGACTTGCAGACAGAATCATTGCTGTCACAAAGCATCTCCCTGGATATGTTGCAGACGTCATAGAGCGGAAACCCAGAAAGGAAGTGAAGAGCTTCCTGCTGTCAGATGTGCAGCTCACTCTGGAGGTGTAACTTATGGGCAGGAGTGTTGCGAGTGTGAGAATGCAGCTCAACGACCTGATAGCAAAGATTGAGAAAGCAAAGAACCTGATGAAGAAGGAGGAGAGAATCTACGCAGACAGGATAATAGAATCAATAAAAAAGAGGTATGCGGTCTGCTACCTCGCCTTCGATTCTGCAGAGGAAGCTGCCCTGTTCTCAGTAGCAGTTGAGCTGATGAGGCTGATGGACAATGCTAATTCTGGATGCATATCCTGTGAGAAACGGAATCAACATCTGGTTGAAGGGGAATAAGACAAAAAAGAGATTCATAAAACATGATAACTCATTCCTGATTTATTTCCCTGATAAGCACAAACACGCAGAGCTGATAGAAGGTCTCGAAACAAAATACAGGGTTGAAGAGACAACGCTCAGAACAATCTTCGGAGAGATGGATGGATACAGGGTTTACGCCCCGAATAGAGTTGCGAGACTGATAGAGGCTCAGGCTCCTGAGGCAGAAATCTACAACGCAGACATACGCAGAGAGATGGAATACCTCGCCACAAGAGGGCTTTCCTGTCTGTCTGAACCTTTCCAGGACAGGTTTGACCTGAGAATCCCAGAGCTGAAGGTGTTCGAGTGCAAAGTCAGATTCGACAGTCTCATCAACCCCTTACGCATAACCGCAATCGAAAGTAAGCCATTTAGCGTCGAGGGGAGAGAAAAGGTCGTCATCGAGGAGTTTATGGGCTATATTGACTCGTTTAACCCTGATGTCATCCTGATGGAGAACGCAGACATCGCAGCAAGAATGATGTTCGAAAAGTGCAGGGAATATGGAATCGACTTCACTCTCTCGAGGGGTAAATTCAGGTTTCTGAAGGAGAACAGTTACTACAGTTATGGTGCTGTAAAGCACAGGAGGAGTGCGTTAATTCCTGAGGGAAGGATTCTGGTGGACACAACCTCATTTGCATTCAGGGAGTATGGGCTTAAAGGGATTTTGTTTACCTCGAGGCTCACGGGGCTGTCTGCAAACCTCACCTCCCGCTTCACCCCTGGCACACTAATCTCCAGTTATGAGGTCTATGAGGCTCTGAGAAGAGGAATAGCTGTCCCCTTCAGAAAGAGAGATGCCGAAAAGCCGAGGAGGATTGAAGAGCTGAGAAAGAACGACAAAGGAGGTTTAATCCTCCAGCCAGAGCCTGGAGTTTACGATAATGTTTCCCAGATTGATTTCACTTCAATGTATCCTGCTATAATCGTGAATTACAATTTGAGCCCTGAATCCATAGGAAATGGAAAGAAAGGTTTTCTCTCCACGATTCTCGAACCGCTGCTTGAATTAAGAATAAAGACAAAAAGAATGAAGAAGGCGAACCCCGATATTGCAGGCATAGACACGGCTTTGAAGTGGATGCTTGTCACATGCTTCGGCTACACAGGATTCAAGAACGCAAAGTTCGGCAGTATTTCTGTGCACGAGAGGATAACTGCGATAGGAAGAGAAATTCTGCTTAAAAGCATAAGAATGGCTGAGGGGAGCGGAGCTGAGGTCATTCATGCAATGGTTGACAGTATTTTTGTAAGGAACTCAAACGGCAGTCTCAGAGAGAGAATCGAACGAGAAACGGGGTTACTTGCGGAAGAAGACAGGTATCACTGGGTTGTTTTCCTGCCAAAGAATGACGGCTTTGGAGCTCCTGCCCGCTACTATGGTCTGCTCGAGAGCGGTGAGATGAAGCTGAGGGGAGTGATGGCAAGGAGGAGAGACACTCCTGAATTCATTCGAAGAGTGCAGCTGGAGATGTTTGATTTGTTAAGAGAAGCGAGAACAATTGAAGCACTTGGGGAACTTGAAAGCGAGCTAAATCGGATTTACAGGAGGTATCTCGTAGCCATGAGACAAGCTAACCCTGATGAGTTTTTTATACGGAAGAGAATAAGCAGGATATCATACTCGAAGAATACCATTGAGGCTGTAGCTGTCAGAGAGCTGAAAAGACTCGGAGTTAAACTATCCCCAGGGATGGAGATAGAGTACGTTGTTGTGGATTTTGACAGAAAGATTGTCTCGGTTAGAAATCCCGAGGCTGTTGACCTTGATTATTATACAAAATTACTGTATAAAGCGTATAAAGAGGTTTATTTCCCCATTAGAGTTCATCGATGATTTTTCAAAGATTTTAAGAATATTAAGAACCCGTTTAGAAAATTGCAGTTTAACATCTGCAGTATTATCTCTAAATCGTTTGTTTCATCTTCCAATGCTCTCATCTTTACGATATTTTTACATTAGCGAAATAGGGTGTCGACTTTTAGAAACTGATACCAGTGACATCTTCCAGAAAATCAGGATAAAATTAATGACAAAACTAAAAAAAGAAGCATTAAAAATTACCACCCGTATTCATCCACAAGTTCACCCTGTTCATTGTAGAGATAAGCTGTGTCGTGGTCGTTGTTCCAGACTGGGGATTTTCTGTCCCAGTACAAATGCCCATCATAGTCATCTCCAATCCCTGTGTGTATTGTTATTATGTCTCCAGCACCGAGAACAACGTTTGAGAACGTGTAGGTAAAGCCTACCTCGTCTTTCAGCTTCCAACCATCGAGATTGACTGACGTGGTTCCGTAGTTCTTTATGACTACATACTCATCATTCAGCATGTCTCTGTCATCAACGTCAGGCCCTCCAGCATCGTAGTGAACCTCAACAATCTCAATAATAGCTGCTCCAGACTGTGAAGGAGATGCATTCACAAGTATGTTCCACAATCCTCTCCCCTCCCTTTTCGCTGTCTCTTCAAGCTGGAGATAGTAATTCTCCTTTTCGAATTCTCCCTCAACGTAAACCCTTGCATATCCTTTCTCAACAAGCATTGCTGTAAAGTCTGTGCCGTTTTCCAGATAAACATAGGCCAGAAGTCTGCCATAGTAGCCAGTGAAACCAGAATTTTCGTCAAATTCTATGTAGATGTATTTTCCTTCAAGCATGCTCTTAGTGAATTCGTAGGCTTTCCACCCCCATTCTGCGAGGTATTTGAGGTCATCAATTCCATCATACTCTCCTGGCTTGTTTCTTTCGGCACTTTTCTCAGGCGTATCAACTCCGAGCATTCTCACTCTTCCCCAACTCCCGTCAGAGAAAATAACGTCAATCGTATCTCCGTCTACAACGTCAACAACTTTAACCCCATATTTGACCCCGAATTTGAGATTCTCAGTTATAACTTGTGAAGGAGTTTGCGGTGGAATGTAAGGCGTTTCTTGGGTTGTTGGGAGGACAGGTGTTGTTTTTCCTTGGGACGACGTTGGTGTTGCTGTGATTTCGGATTTTGGAGTAGGAGTGTATGTAGTTTTGGGAGTGTGAGATTCATCATTTACTGACTGGACACAACCTGAAAGCAAGATTACAAAAATTACAACCAGAGCAATTAGTTTTTTCATGATAACTCTATAAGCAAGAATTCAAACAAAAAAATTTCTGAATTTGTTTCTGAGCTCATCAATTCTCATCTTTAAATTTATAGAACACATAACAAAGAATCCTTCATCTACGAGTTTGAGAATGCTATACCCATATTTATTCTCAAGTTCATCGATGGCATCCCCATAGTTTCCGAGCCAGCTTTTAAGTTTCCGCATCCATTCTACGTATAATTCTACGTTGATAGTAGTTCTTGGCTTTTTTAAACCCATTTTTTCCGCAATGGGATTATCAAGGAGAGGGAAATAATGAGGAGAAAACACATGGAGCAGTTTAATTGTTCCTATTGGCTCGTTGTTTCCAATTCCAGCTGCTTTTAGTATCTCATTTATATTGCTGTAGATGTCTACAATTTTTCCATCATATATTTCATCGGAAAGCATGTTCTTTCTCCTGAAAAATTCAAATTGTTTCTTCAAGCTCTCAAGCCCATCTCCAATATTTTCGAAATATTCCAGCAGCGAGAAATTAGATTTCATTTTAAAATAATCCCCGAATCTCTGGAGGTTCCACGTGAAAAGGAAGAATGAGATGGCAAAACCTACATTGCTCGGCCTTTCATTTAACTTCTCCAGCAACAGAAATAGTTGATTCTTTATATTCTTCTGTAAGTTTTGGTCTTTAATCTCAAAAGCATCGAAATTGAGATTGTTTATAAGATTGATAATTCTCTGCTTATCAGAATCTCTAATAGTGAACTCCCCATTCAAAAACCACTCGTCAATCCATTTTCTGGCCAGAGGATATGCGTCATATCTTCCCTCAAAAATCTCAAACAAATTATGGAATGTTTCAACCCATCTAACAAATTCATTTTTGCTAAACATCCTCATCCCTCCCGTATCTCAATTCCTCAAACTGATGAATTATGCTAATCACATACTTCGTGAATCTGCTGTGCTGGCATAAATCTGCTCTTTTTACTTTAAAGCTCTTATAATCATCCCATACTTCGTAAACGAGCTTAAAATCTTTCTTAGGGACGTATTGTGGGCTACCATTGGGGATGAGGCATTCAATCACGGAATCGGAGTATTCCCTCGCTATAAAATCCTCGCCGACATATCCAGAATAGACTGTCCAGTTTCTGATAAGTATGGGAGTTTCAAGCTTCTCCAGAAGCAGTTTCCAGAATTTCTCGAAAGGGATGGCTTTTTTAGATGCAATTTGTTCTGTTTTGCGTGGAATGTTTTCAATTATTCCTTTTTCTAACTCTTTTACAGAATTAGTATAGATGTTGATGGTTCCAAACTTGAGCTTGATGCGATATCCAAAACCAGTTCTTCTAATTTTGGCCCCATACCATTCTTCCAATTCAGCAATCTCGTCTACCATGTAGACAATTATTGGGTAATGATAAATATTAGATTTTTGAAAAATCCATTAGTATGAGTTGGTTTAGAGAAAACTACAAGTTAATCCTCATTCTCATTTTAGTTTTGATAATACCTGAAATTTACCTCTACCCTCTTTTTTTACTCGTTATAAAGCCTGCTGGAGAAAAAGAAATTAATGAAATTTTATTTCAAGTCAACAAGACCAATAATACTTTCGAAAAACTTGAAATAATAGCAGAGTGGGAAACCAGAAATTTCACCAATACTTATAACAAATGGCCCACTTTCACGCTTGACCCATTGTTTAGATACCCCATCTATTATGATGGAAGCATAAAAGTTCGTGCTTCAGCCCCACTATTACCCGAACTTTCAAACAACCCATACTGGATTGCTTTTTTCAAAGATGGTGCTTGCGGTGAACTTGCAGCACTGTTCAGTGATGTCGCCACCAAAGCTGGACTGGAAACAAGAATTGTTAGAACTGAGGGAGAAGACCATACTTGGGTTGAAGTCAAAATCAATGGAACGTGGACACATGTAGACCCAACTCTGTTTTATATAAATCGTTACTACAACCGAAACATCAGGTGGATTGACAATCCCAGATATTATGACATATGCTGGTTTGATGTATCCAAAGTTTTCGTAATGGAGACGAATGAAGACATTACAGAGAAGTATACTGACATTGGAGTTCTTATCGTCAATCTAATGAAACCTGCAGATAGGATAACAATTAAGACAATGAAAAAGGGAAAAGAGAGATTAGTTACAGTTCTGGACATAAATACCTCCACTATTAGAGTCGAGCTGGGTGGAAAGAAATACATCGTGACTGCTGAGAGAGACTTAGTCCCCAATTTTGTCGTGTTACAAGGGACAAAGGGAGTTGAGGTTGTTGAAGGAAAACAAACCGTTATAGAACTCTCACCAACGAATATTGGGTTCAAGTTACCATTTTATCTTTCTTTACTTTTGCTTGCTGAAATCGTTGCAATATTTCTTCGGTTGAAGAAAAAGAGAAAAGAAACTACTCCAACCTCTCCTTAAGCTCCATTAGTTTCATTCTCAACATGGGGTTCCTCTCCATTTCCTTCACAATCTCATACATCTCTCTGAGCGTGTTCAGCATCTCAGGATTCTCCATAATTTGAGCAAAGAGCTCGTTCATCATCCTAACTTCTTCCCACAGAGCATTGAACTGTTCTCTCAGCTTCTTGTTCTCAGCCTGCACATCCTCAAGTATTTCCTTGTATCTATTCAGCTTCTCTTCAATCTCACTCACATCTTTAACTGACGTGGAAATGCTGAGCTGAGCCTCGACATCAGCATATAGCTGCCTGACCTTCTCGGGCGGAGGAATCAAGTATGCTCCATTGTATGGTATTGAATGCCCCATCATGAAATCAACCAGAACTGGGTCGAAGCCGTTCAGTCTGAGTATTGATGAAAAAGCAGCCCTCAGAGCATGTGGACGATAAGGATTGAAATCAACCTTCTCCATCTCTTCCCTCGTTACCAATCCTGCCTTGATTGCCGTCTCTCTCATCATGTTCTGAATGTGGTAGGGATTAATTCTCTCTCCCTTTCTCCTCTTTGCCTTGTCCTTTATGAAGAGGGGAGTGTCATATCTCAGCTCCTCCCCCTTAGCCTTTCTATCATTCAGATATGCCTTAAGAGCCTCAACTGCATCCCTGCCAACGAAGGTGAAGTACTCAACCTCTTCCTTCCCTCTGACAACGTGAATCATCATTGGGATTTTTCCAGCCTCAAGCTCGTCCTTCACATCCCCGTAATTCAGGCTGCACAGAGTTGATACATCGAAACCTCCCTGAAACAGAAACAGAATAATCGCTCTATCCCTTAACGTAGGAGCGTGGTCAACAAGCTTCTTGACGATTTCAGGGGTTATGACTGCCTTCCTGTTCTCCTTCTTTGGAGTTGCTTTCGGGGTTTTGACATTAAGAGGAAAACCATTCCACTTGTAAAAACTCCTGACTGAAGTGAAGTACATTGTTGCTGTTTTCTTTGCAACTTTCTTTTCGTTTATCAGATAATTGTAGAATTTCATCAGTCTCACTTCTGGCTGACCCCTTTCCCTTCTTGACTTCTTTCTGTCCTCTTCAGCCTCATCGAGAAGCTGGACGGGGGTCATTCTACACCATTCACAGAACAGCCTGAGTCCTGATTTGTAGGCTGATACTGTCCCACCCCTCACATTGTTAAGCCATCTTTGCACTTCTTCAAATTCGTCAATGTCCATACCAGTTCTATGAACTTTTTTAGCTAAAAAGTTTACTGTAGAGTTAAACTAAATCAGACTATTGTAGGATTGAAAGTAATCCACCAACCTCCTAACACTGGCTTCCTTACCCAAGTTAGAATCAGACTATTGTAGGATTGAAAGTTACATTCCGAAGCAATGGTTAGATGAGTTGAAAAAGAGTTAGAATCAGACTATTGTAGGATTGAAAGTTA
>JGI24020J35080_1001209_pt1 | contig 14463 bp, 10 predicted proteins | sample Deesub1362A_J573_FD_35080 | JGI IMG/M metagenome (IMG submission 35080) | reverse complement strand
CTCCTGGTCCTGCTCCTCCTCTCCGGGGTCCTGGCGGTGACGATCCTTCGAGACCTTCCATGAGAGGGAGTGACATGGGTTTCCTGGGAGAGTTGTTCAAGAAAGGTCTGATGGGGATGGAGGAGGACCTTCGCGGGGTCTTCCTCCGGGAGGGCATCGAGGTCCTCGCCCCCGACCGTCTCCCGGAGGGCGGCCAGTGGTTGGGACCGGTGGCCTCCCGGGCGGCCGTGCCGTTGCGCCCGGTCTGGGCCGGCGGTTACGAGGCGCGCGCCCGTCTGGCCGAGAGGGCCGCGGCCGCGGCGACGGTCAGGGCCGCCGAACGACTGTGCCGCCTCGTCCGTGAGGCGGGTGGGGACGCGGTGTCGCTGCGGGATCTCTCCTTCCACCACCTGGACGGGTTGATCATGGCGACCGTCTGGGGCTTGGCGGCGGTGTCCTCCGGGGACCGTCCGACGGCAACCCCAGCGGGGGTAGGCCAAGCCCAAACCAAGGACGGGACGCTCGAAGGATCCGGGCCACAAAACGACTCGGAAGGGTAACGTAACAGAACGTACCGAAGACACGTCCACGGGGCGCGAGTCACGGGCGGCGAGCGTTACCCCCCCGAAACACAACCGGGCTCCTGAGACTCGTCCTCTACGGTACCCTCGAGCGGGGCTACTGGAACCACGAGCGGTTCTGCCGGGGTGTCCTCTCCGTGGAGGAGGCGGTTGTTCGGGGCCGCCTGTAAGAGCTCCCTTCCGGCATCCCGGTCCTGGAGGTGCCCGCGGCGGACGTCCTGGCCCACGGCACCGCCGACCCGCTCGCCGACGTGGCCACACAGGCACGCCTGGCCGCGGAGTTCGCCCGCACGCGCCGCACACCCCGAGCCCGGGGGGAACGGCGCCCCGGGCGGCCGCTGGGGCCCCGTGTACGGCGATCTTCTGACCTTCGACGATCCCGAACCCACCTCCCAGTCATCGACCGCCTTGAGGGCTTCCTGTCCGGCGGACTTTGCTTCTATAATAGGCTGGTGCCTGCGTCGCCACCTACTTCGAGAACACCGTTACGGTCAGAAGTAATAAGGAAGAGGTCGATGAGTGGGTCCGCGGTGGAGGTGCGGGTGACAACGAACAGCCCGCTCAAACTGACGACGAAAAACGCTGAGCAATAGTCCGGGGGCGACAGATGTTGAACCTAAGACTTAGAGATGAATTCCTGGGCTCGCAGATGCCGGGGACGGCTATTGCGCTGCGCCGGCCGGACAACACTGGTGCCGCTCAGCGAGACGCCGACTACATCCTCTCTATCACCTATCCGACGGCAGACGTCCAAACGGCCTTGCGAGCGGTAAGTAGCGCTCGCGCTCGTCGCCCGGTCGTATTGATGGGTGATCGGGGACGCGGTAAGTCGCACATCATGGCCGTGCTGCACCATGCTATCCAGTCGCCGGAACGCGTGGAGGGATGGGCCAGGGAATGGGGGAACAGGCTTGATTTGGCTGACCTCAGCGGCCTCACCCTTGAACGAGGGTTCGTTGCGATCTCGGAACCCGTGCACAACCATGAGTACCCTTTGCTTTGGGATCTCCTGTTCGACAGGCACCCCAAAGGCGAGTTCTACCGCGGCAAGTTCCAGCAGATGGAGCAACCCTATCCCCCTCGCTCTCTCCTTGAGGAGATGTTCGAGGACCAGCCTGTTGCCCTGATTCTGGACGAATTTCAGAAGTGGTTCGATGGACTCAGTGACCAGCCGGGGGCGGAAGGGATCAAGTACAGGACGTGGGCGGAGAACTTTATCCAGAACCTTTCTGAGCTCTCGAAGGATCGGTCCGACATATTGATCCTCGTGATCTCCGTCTTAAACAACAATACGGAAGCGTTCCGCCAAGTCCATCGGGACGGTCCCGTCCTCATAGACTTCCGTGGCCCGACCGCCAAGCAGGACCGTCAGAAGCTATTGCTTTACCGCCTGTTTGAGAACCGGGAGAACATCCCGAGCACCGATATCCAGACCCTTTCGTCCGCTTACGCCGAGGAACGTTTCCGTTTGCGCTTCTCGCACCTCTCGGATGCCGAGCGCAACCGGATCGTCTCTGAGGTGGTTGGTTGTTGGCCCTTCTCGCCGGAACTCCTGGAGCTTCTCGAAGACCAGATCCTCATGGCGGAAGCCGCCCAGGAGACCCGAGACCTCATTCGCATCCTAGCTTCTGTATTCCGTGCTAGGGGAGATAACGTGCCGGTCATCACACCCGCAGACTTTTTCGTGGATGACGATGCCTGCGGCGTGCAGTCTCTCCTTGACTCCATCGCCACCGTCGGGGAGCAGGAGAGGCTCCGAGAGGTCGCTCAGCGGAACCTGGAGACGATCAAGACAATTGGCGCCCCCATACCTCATGCGAGAGAACTGGTAAGCGCGTTGTGGATGCGTTCCATGTCTCCTGGACGGAACGCAGGGGGCACGCGCCAGGAGCTTCAGCTGGACATCACGCGAGAGCTACCCGTAGACGACAACTCCTTCCAAGGTGAACTGGTCCAGTTGATAGAGAACAGCATCAATATCCATGGAGAAGAGAGCCCAGACGGCCGTCTGCGTTTCGGCTTGGAAGAGAACCCCAGGTCCAAGGTGCGGGCATGCGCCAAGAATGACAAGCTCTGGCAACCAGGCGCCACGTCCGCCACGGTGGGTCAGACGGTTTACCCAGGCAAAGACATAGAACACATCCGGAACACGCTCCGACATATCCTCGTCCCGGAGACCAGGCAGCCTGCATCTCGGGTGATCGTGTTGGGGCCGAACTGGAGGGACGATCCCTGGTCGGACGTCGACGATGTGGACAAGCCCTCTCAATGGGACCGCCCCGTACTCATCGTTGTCCCTGATCCTTTGGCGACGAACGGCGGGAACCGGGTTGCGGGCTTGGGAGAGTGGCTGGCCAAGCACGTGCCCGCGAAGCGCAACACAGTCCGGTTCCTCTTACCTGCCGAAGGGGCCGAGGGCATCTATGTCGACAAGGAACTCATCTTCTGCGCCAGGTGTTCTTATCTCACCTCCATTGCTTGGAAAGATGACCGGAAGTACCGGGCATTGAAGGAGGATTTCGATAAGCCGCTCCGAGACGCCCTGAAGAGGAGATATGACCGGTTCGCCGTGCTGCGGCGGTGGGATTACCGCAATCCGGAATCGTGTACCTTCGATGTGGAACGGATTGGGGCACAGGGTGGCGAGATTCCTTCCGCTGTCGAAGAGAAACTGCTCGCTGACCTCTTCGACCCTGCGGATTTCCAGAACCTGGTGCTGGAGCGGGCCAAGGAGTCTTGTTTGGTAGGAGATCTGCTTGACGAACTAACCGAACCTCCTCCGCCGAATACAGGGGACGCCATACCTTTCCTCGGTGAGACTGCAATCTACGAAGAAATCCTCAAGGTCGTTGCCAGAGGGAAAGTGGTGGTCAATGTCGGTGGGACCTGGGTAGGACGGCTGCCGGACCACACGAATGACGAGGAGGCCCTCCGTTACGTCCGGTCCAAGGCATTCCGCACCGGGCAAGAGATGCGTCAGGTTCAGCTCGGACTACCAGCGGCAGTGGGCGGGACGACGGTCACTGGTCCCGGTCCCCAGCCCTCGGTGTCGCCCTCGCCTGGGATGACGCCGGTGGGACCCACTCCACCGCCAGGGACCGGAGGGTTCGGTGGCCAAGGTGGTGGACCTGTGCAGTCGCCTACGGGAGGAGATGTTGTTACACCCCCAGCCGCAGGCCTCGTGCAGGTTCGGCGGATAGATGCACCGAATACAGGCATCAACCTCTCCGGGTACTTTGAGAAATGGGGGATCCCCGCTGGCAAGACCCTGCGCGCCGCGAAGATCGAATTTAGTAATCTGACCGTCCAGCAGCTCAAACAGGTCCTGCAACGCCTGCCCTCGAGCATGCGGGCCTCCCTGGAGATCACATTCACAGAGGAGGAGGGTAACGCGTGATGGACTCTAACCCCTGGGTACAGCTCATCCTTGATGCCCCTTCGGTCTCCGAGGGATGGAAGGCCATCTTCGGGAGGCTCGCCGAGCTTGCGTTGTCGTCCTCGTCCCCTGTAGAGCTCCACAACCACACCGTCGCTCCGGACCGTTTGCTGGCCGAGAGCGCCTGGGAGCTGTGGACCGCATATCAAAGCGAAGCGCCAAAGACAGCGGATGCGCTCAAGAGNTGGTGCTCGGANCCATCCCCAACCGGTAGGGCCGTCCTTGTGCTGGATGCCCTCTCCTTGCGGGAACTGCCCNTTCTGCTGGGTGGGGCCGAGAACCGTGGCATCGAACCGGTGGATGTCCGGGTGACGGGCTCGGAGGTGCCGTCGGACACTGACCAGTTCGCACGTGCCCTGGGAGCCTCTTCGCGCAGTAGCCTCTCGAACAACGGGGCCCCCTCTGGCTTTGTGCCGTTCGACGGCTCGGTCTACACAGACGTGATCAGTCTGCCCTTTGAGGACAGCGCAGGGGGGATCCCCGCCTCGAGCAACCTCTTCATCTGGCACACGTGGTTGGACGACCTCATCCATGTCCACAAGAAGCTGCCGGACCAGATCTACAAAGCCGCTTCAGCGACCCTTCAAGGCGATGGCTTCTGGAAGTTCGTGGATCGCCTGCGCCAGGGGCGCAAGCTGGTGATAACGGCTGACCACGGGTATGCGGTCAGCCGTCTCTTCTCTAGCGAAGAGATGGACCCCGATGTGATCGAGACGCTGCGGTCGACCTTCGGAGCCGCGCGTTACAAAAAGGCCAACGAGCCGTGGCAAGACCGCTTCATGCCCCCTCTGGTCACCACAGAGAACGGCTGCCACGTCGTGATGGGGCAAAGGAAATGGAAGGTGCAAGGAGGCTTCCCGCACCTCTGTCACGGAGGCCTGAGCTTATTGGAGGTGGCCGTGCCGTTCGTGGAGTTGCCGCCGCTGTAGGCAAGAGGAGAATACGATGAAAGTAAGACTAGAAAACATAGGACCACTTCGCCAGGCAGAATTCGAAGTTGGTGATATGACCATCATATGTGGCGACAACAACACAGGAAAAACATACGCCACCTATGCTTTCTATGGTTTCCTACTGTTTTGGGAGGAGGGGTTTCCTGTCAACGTGCAAGAGAATATCCTTCCACCTTTACTGGACAATGGTGTGGTACGTCTTCCAATAACGAAATTTATCAGAAATTATCACAAAATTCTTGAAAGGGCATCTGCACAATATACCTCATCTTTATGGCGCGTATTTGCCTCCTCAGAAAATCGTTTTAAAAATGCTAAATTCCTTATGATGGTTGAAGAAGAAGAATTAAAACTTCGCGGATCGTACGAACAAACCCTCCGAACCGCAAAACGTGATGTTATCAGTATTTCTAAGTCTCCGATGGCCAACTATATAGAGATTAATCTTTTAACTAAACAACCAGATCGACTGAATGGACTGATTCCGGGATTTGTTCTGAGAAAAATGATAGGTGAAGCAGTCAAAGAGATCATTTTTGGGAAGGTTTTTCCTCGGCCCTTTATTGCCAGCGCTGAAAGGACTGGTGCCGCAATCTTTAGGAAAGAATTAGACTTCGCTCGCAACCGGCTCTTAGAACAAATGAGTTCGATGGAGAGGAAGTTAGACCCGTTTAAGCTTCTGGATAAGGTTTATTCAGATTATGCCTTACCCGTACGCCGAAACGTGGATTTTACTCGGCAATTGGAAACCGTCGCAAAGGAAGAGAGTTTTGTTTCTAAGAAACATCCGAACTTGCTAGCAGATTTCGAAGACATAATCGGTGGTACTTATAAGATCGTACGAAATTCTCTCTATTATGTTCCTAAAAAGGGCAGGGTCCGTTTGACCATGGATGAAAGTTCCAGCGCTGTTCGTTCTCTCCTTGATGTCGGCTTCTATTTGCGGCATGTAGCCAGACCTGGCGATATCTTGATGATCGACGAACCTGAGCTAAACCTTCACCCACGCAATCAATGTCGGTTAGCCCGGTTATTTGCCAGGCTTGTTAACCTTGGAATTAAGGTGTTCATGACAACCCACAGCGACTATATCATAAAAGAGTTGAATACACTTATCATGTTGAACCACGATAAGCCCCATTTGAAACGGATTATGGTGAATGAGGGTTATAGGCCACAGGAGTTACTTTCTTCGGATAAGATCAAGGTGTATATCGCCGAAGAGACCCTTCTTAAGCTCCCTGGCAGAGAAAGAAGAACTCGGTCATTGACTCTCGTCCCAGCTGATATCGATCCAGAAATGGGCATTGAAGCACGCAGTTTTGATAAAACCATCGAGGAGATGAACCGTGTTCAGGAAGAAATTCTCTTTGGTAGGGAGGCGGACCGATGAGTCCTCTTGATGTTCTCGAGCAAGAAGTTCTGCATTCGGGGCTTGTTGTTGGGATGTCGGGGAACGCCGTGCGGCTTCGTGAGCCGAATTCTCCTCTGAAGGAAGTAGTAGTACAGGTAGAGAATCTGGAAAGAACACTTGCGCTACGTATAGATAAAGCAAAGATAAACGGTCTTTTTCAAAAAGGGCGGGGGCAGCTGAAACGTTGTGATTATGTAATCTTTACCGAAGTAGAAGGCCAAAAGTATATAATATTTATTGAAATGAAGCACAAGGATTCTAACGACGAAGAGATCGTCCAGCAATTCTTGGGTGCAGAGTGTTTGGTGGAGTACGTCGATAGTATTCTTACTCGGTTTTACGATTACAAAAAGAATTCGCTGCTTAATCAATACGAGGAGCGGTTTGTATTATTCTACAAGATATCGATCCACAAAAAAACGACGAGACCCAAAAAGAAGCGAGGAAAGAACAGGAAACCGAAGCAATACTTGCGGAAAGCGGTATTAAACAAATCTCGGATACAGGTTAGGGAGATAGTCTAGTGACACCAGAACGGGATTTGTTCGGAGAAACGGTGGAACCGAGATCAACGAAGGCCTGGAAGCGTATTCAACACAAGAAGGCCAGTGTTTTCGAGCCCCCGAACCTGGGTAAGGCTACCCGTTTGCCGGTCCCCGACTTCGGCAACCCGGACCGGCGTCCCGTGTGTCTCGAAGTGGACTTCCCTATCGCTCCGGTCAACGCCCTCTCGAACCTGGAAGGCAACGCCGGCAAACCCATCTATCAGATGTCGAAGTGGTGGGCACGGCGGCGGTCCAGTGTCTTCCGCAGCCTGCTGATCGCGTCTGCAGTGGAAGCGCCTGACGATCCCACGAAGGCAGCGAAGCTTGTTTGGGATTACTACTACAGTAACCACCAGAAGGCCGGACACTTCAAGCGACTGCGGGTGCTCGATCCCTTCATGGGCGGCGGGACTACGCTCGTGGAGGGAGCGCGGCTCGGCTTCCAGATGGTCGGTGTTGATCTCAACCCTGTCGCCTGGTTCGTCACCAGGAACGAACTGGCGGCCAGCGACCCGGAACAGGTCAGGGCCCTCTTCGAGCACATCGAGGCCGAGGTCAAACCCCTCGTCCAACCCTTCTACACCACTACCTGTCCCCGCGGTCATAAGGGCAAATGGGTGGACACAGAGACCGGACAGGTCGTCGAGATCGATCCCATCGACCTCTCGCCAGAAGAACGCAAACGCTATCGTTGGGAGGGTCCGGAGGTCATCTATACCTTCTGGGCAAAACACGGCCCGTGCCAAGCCCGCGGTTGCGGTCACCGCACGCCGATGTTCCGCTCTCCGGTCATCGCCAAGAAGAAACTTACGACCTATTACATCGACACGACTTGTCCTGTGTGCGGACATACGTTCAATGTGGAATTAGGCCAGACGCGCATGGCGCCTGGGGCAGAACGCGTCGTGCTCGATAGCGAGCCGAGTTTCACCGAAACGACGCAAGAATTCGCTGCGTTACTCAAGGCCTACGACCGCGGCAATGCGCAGGAGAAGATCGAACGGATTGCGCGCCTTCAGGAACTGGTTGACGATGAACCAGGACTGCGTTGTCCGCAGTGCGGTGCCTTCGCGGGAGATCCAATAAAGGCGGTTCTCGATCGGCACGGACGGGCCAGACGGGCGAGTGACCGCAAGAAGAAGGACTTCGGCATTCAGCGCCGGCCGATCCAGATGTACCTGCTGATCCATCCTCGGTGGTTGGAGGGGACGTCGGGCTTCATAGACGGAAGAGAACTGGGCGGTTATGCGGGGGCGCCACCCGATGACACCGCCCGCTGGTTCCGCAAGCGGCTGGAGAACCTCACGCTCATCGAGGTGCGAGGAGAAGGGCTCCCAGAGGAGGTGCGGCTACAGGACGGCACCGTCGTCTCGACCCGAAAGGGGACCATCCTTCCGAAATGCGAGTGCGGGAAGAAATGCAAAATACCTTATATTTGTAAACAAGAAGGCAAAGAACAAGATTTGTTGGATAGTGTAAGAAAAGCGGGCCATACCGCCCCAGTAGCGGCCTACGCCCTCCAGTGCCATTGCCCGGAGTGTAAGGCAGAGGGATACAACTACGGCGGACGCTACTTTAAAGCACCGGATGAATCCGACCTAAAGCGTCTCGAACGGGCCGAGCGTGAATGGGCCGACCGCAGCGAGGGAGATCTCAAAGACTTCTGGCCGCGCCAGGAGTGCTGGGATGCCTATATGATGCGCGCCAACGGCGGCGTCAACGAAGGCTGGGGCTACACCCACTGGTGGAAGATGTTCAACCCACGACAGCTCCTGGTCCACACACAGCTCCTCCAGGCGATCACAAACACGCCGGAAGAGGATTGGGCTCTGGATGTCCGTGAGCAAGTGTTGGGCGCGTTCCAACAATATCTGCGCAACCAGAATATGTTTGCGTTCTATCACGTGAAACGTGATTGCTTGGCTCCTTTTCTAAGTAATGCGAACTTTCACCCCAAACAAGCAACCATCGAAGTTAGTGCCTATAGCGCAGGCTACGGACCGTGGAAATCAACATCTGGCGGGATCATTGAGGGGCTCAAATGGGTACATGCTCCATGGGATTCCGCGATACTACCAAACTCGGAAAAAGTTAAGAGCGTCCGAGTTGAAATGGATGATTCCATCCAACCTGGAGCTGTATCTTTGTATTGTGGTTCCTCCACTGACCTCTCCATAATCGGCGATGAGCCATTCGACTTGGTCATCACCGATCCCCCGTTTGGAGACAACCTCTTCTACGCCGACCTGGCGGACTTCTTCTACGTCTGGCTGCGCATCCCGCTCCTGAAGTGGTACGAGGGGCTTCCCGAACGCATCTACTTCGAGCCGGAGAGGACGCCCCACGCCATGGAGGCGGTACGTAATCCCGTGGAGCACCCGGACGACCGGGAGGACTGGGAGAAAGACCCCTTCGTGCGCAAGGAACACGTAGAGGTCGTCCGCAGGTTGAGCGGTGACGAGGCCATCCAGGAACGTGACCCCAACCCGCTCTATCGGCCGGAGCCGGCTTCAGACTTCTATCGGCAGACGCTCACCGCGTGCTGGGCCGAGGCCGGACGGCTCCTCAAGGCCGGCGGACTCATGGCTTTCACCTTCCACCACAGCGCGGACGCCCCCTGGGTGGACGTGCTGGAAGCGCTCTTCAACGCAGGTTACCTCCTGGTGGCCACATACCCGATCCGCAGCGACGAGACCAAGGGTGAGAGTGGCGCCTTTGGGTCGAGAAAGATCGAGTACGACATCATCCATGTTTGCCGTAAGCGGCTGGAAGAACCCCAGCCGGTCTCCTGGGCGCGCATGCGCCGCTGGGTGAAAGGAGAGGCGGCGCGCCTCAAGGAACTTCTGGAGCACTCGCATGGAAAGGACCTGCCCGAAGCAGATCTCCGGGTCATCCTGCGGGGGAAGGCCCTGGAGTTCTACAGCCGGCACTATGGCCAGGTCTACACCGGTGATGGTCAGGTGCTCTCTGTGCGGGACGCGCTGTTAGGGATAAACCAGCTCCTGGACGACCTACTCCAGGGCGAGGGCGAGAACGGCAAGCGCCGCCCACCGGACTCGGCCGAGCCGGCAACGCGGCTGTTCCTGCGCATCTTCCAGGGACGCACCTCCATGCCGCGGGACGAGCTCCATAAGACCCTTCGAGGCACCGGGGTCTCCCGGGAAGATTTGGAGGCTTGCGGTTGGATCCGGGTCGTTGGCACCACGGCCCACGTGGTCCCCATCGCGGAACGCTTCCAGTACTTCACCACGCCGGGACGGAACCGCAAGGTACTGAAGACAGACCTCGACCAGGCGCACTTCCTCATCGGAGCAGCCATGCCGAGAAGCGGCATCGACGTGACCGATGAGCTGAACCGCGGCTCTTTCAAAGTTAAGAAGTCTGTCGACGCCCTCTTGGACTGGTACGCCCAGACAGACCCGGACGATGGTGTCCGCCGAGCCGCACGCCTTGCCCTCGACCTGCTCGGACACTGGCGCGCCCGACCTGCGAAGGGACCGGAGGTGAGACAGATGACTTTGTTTGACCGACTCGAAGCGGAGGACGACTGATGCGAGAGATGTCCAGCAGCGCATGGCTGCGCCGCGGCTCGAGCATCATCTTTGACAAGCACAGTTTGGGTCCATTGATCACGGACGGCTGCCTGGTTTCCCTGCGCGAGGCGCTCTCGTGGATGAAGGCATGGCCCGCACAACCCTCAAATAACGGGCAGACCGTGCTGGTCGGCGGCCTGGAGACCTGCCTGGAAGTGCTTTCTCCGGAAGACGCGGAAGCGTTCCTTCGCAACCGTGTCAAGCCGTTTGTTCTGGAGTTCCAGTCGCGTTGGGACCAGCGAGGATTGGTGTTCGGCTTCGGCAAATCGAACAAAGCGTTTGTTGTTACACCTTCGGATGAGGAGGTTTTATTTGTTAGACAGGATCAGCAGCGGGTGCGTTTATCCTATTCGTTGTGGGATGGTAGCGCCACTATGAATGTCACCCGGTTGGTGCGCGACGAGAGACAGACAGGCAAGAAGGTTACACTTGGATACTATGTCCCAAGGATATCCTGACTTACAGCCGGGCCAGAAAGTAGCCCATCCGGAGTTAGGCGAAGGCGTCGTTGTCGGCGTTGAGCCAACGGGGTTTGTCCGTGTCTTCTTCCGTGCCCTAGGTGAACGTCAGGTTTCCGCTGAGACCCTCCGTGAAGCAGAGACTTGGACCGACCGGGTCATCTCTGGCCTGCGGCCTCTCACCCCCGAAGCTCTGGAACGGCTATGGCTAGCGCTGGAGGCTGCAGAACTGCCGCTCATGGAGAGTGCGGCTACCCTGACCTCCGCCAAGGTCGACCTCTTGCCTCACCAGGTGGTGTTGGTGCACCGGGTAGCCAATGCCCGGCCTCGACGGTTCCTCATAGCCGACGAGGTCGGGCTCGGGAAGACTATAGAGACCGCGCTGATACTCCGGGAACTCGCATCCCGGGGTGAACTTCGGCGGGCCCTGATAGTTGTGCCGGCTGGACTCGTAGAGAACTGGCGGAGGGAACTCAACGAGGTCTTCAACCTGGACTTCGAGGTGTTTGGAAGGGAAGGCGACGTGACGGACCGGAAATCAAACGCCTTCGCCAAACACAACCGCTTGATCGTATCCATCGACACGCTGAAGAGGCGTGCAAGGGTTAAGAGGCTCTTGGAAGCGCCACCGTGGGACTTGGTGGTGTTCGATGAAGCCCACCACCTCAGTGTGTACAAGACCGGCAAGAAGACGAAGAAGACCGAGAACTTCAAGCTGGCGGAGGCTCTCCGGCAGCACTGCCGCGACCTCCTGCTGTTATCGGCTACCCCACACCAAGGTGATCACTTCCGGTTCTGGATGCTCCTCCGCCTGCTCGACCCGACCCTGTTCAGGGACGAGCAGGACATGGTTGAGAACCGGCATCGTCTGAACGCAGTTGTCATACGCCGCACTAAAGCGGAGGCCTGTACCCCTGACGGTGGCCCCCTGTTTGCTCGACGGGTTGTCCACACCGAGGGTTTCACGCTTTCGGAAGAGGAGCGGAGGTTCTATCAGGCCCTGTTGGATTACCTGCGTGACGGATACAACTTAGCGGCACAACAGGGACGACAGGGACGTGCTCTAGGTTTCGTGATGACGATCTTCCAGAAGATCGCAGCGAGCAGTTTTGCGGCCGTCAAGGCCACACTACAGCGGCGGCTCCTTATGTTGACGATCCAGGAAGCTGTCGAGCGGGACGAGTTGCTCGACGTCGACGGACGGGACCGGATACTGAAGGAAGCCCGCGACCTCATTCGGGAGATTTACGACCTTCCCGACGATGCGGTCGGGAGAGCTCAAGCCGAACAGCTCCTTGCCGAGGCCAAGGTCCAACTCCTGAAGAAACGGAAAGAGACAACCGCCTTCGTGAAGAAGGCCGAGAGTTACGACGACACGGAGATCGCCGCAGCAGTGGGAGAGGAGTCTGCCGCGACGATGGTCTCTGTGGCCCTGCCGGAAGAGCGCAGGAGGATCCAGGAGCTCCTTGAACAGTTCCCAAACAGCATGGAAACGAAGACGCTGGTGTTGATCCACGCCCTTGAGCAGCTGTGGCGGGTCAACCCTCGTGAGAAGGTCGTGATTTTCACTACCTATCTCGGCAGCCTCGCTGGAACCAAAGACGCCATTGAGAGGACGTTCCCCGGCAAGGGCGTGGAGGTGCTCAAGGGGGGCGATCACGGGGCCAAGCTCGCCGCCCAACGTCGGTTCAGGCGCAAGGACGGACCGCAGGTCCTCCTCTGTACGGCAGCCGGCCGGGAAGGTATCAACCTTCAGTTCGCCCGGGTGCTCTTCAACTATGACCTCCCGTGGAACCCAATGGACCTGGAGCAGCGCATTGGCCGCATCCACCGTTACGGACAGCGACACACCGCGCAAGTCTACAACCTCGTGGCGATAGATACCATTGAGGGCCAGATATTCCTCCTGCTGGAAGAAAAACTCCACGGTATCGCACAGACACTCGGCAAGGTCGATGAACATGGCCAGGTCGCGGAGGATTTCCGAGCCCAGGTGCTTGGACAGCTGGGTAGTCGCCTCAGCTACGACCGACTCTACCAGGAGGCTATACTTGATCCCTCCCTCAAGCGGACGCGCCAGGAGCTTGAGGTGGCGATGACCAACGCCAACCTTGCCCGGGAGGTGGTCTTTGAGCTCTTCCAGGATCTCGACAAGTTCAACCTCGGCGACTACAAGCGCTTCGATGATGAAGGACGTGGCATGCGGCGGCTTGTCGCTTTCGTACAGCGAGCCGCACGTCTGGATGGCGGAGAGTTCCGGCCGCGTGGGAAGGATGTCTATGAGCTGGTCTTGCCGGGCTTAGACACCCTTCTCTTCACCACGGACCGTGACAAGGCGTTGCAGCAGGAGGAACTCAATCTGTTGGGCCTCGAGCATCCCGTCGTCAAGCAGTGGCTGGACCGCTACACGTCGCTGAGCCCCGAGGAGCGGGCGCTCATTGGGAACATCGAAGGCAATGGTGACGAAACCGGGCTCATCACCATCTGGCAGGTGGTTGTCCACGGCAAGGGCGGCCAAGTCCAGCAGCGGATTGTCCGACTGGGCATCTCACCCACCGGTGAGCGGTCCCCTTACCTCGAACGACTGTCGAAAGACCTCCTGAAGGCGTGCCCTTGCAGGAAAGGTGTTTCTCAGGACAGGGAAACGGTCACTCGCCTGGTCAACGGCACTGCTTCTGAGCTTCTGCACCGGGAGCTGGTCTATTCCGGGTTCCTGCCAGAAGGGGCGTCGTACTCGTCTAAGCTGCTGGCGTGCCTAGAGGTGGCTCCATGAGGACAGGACAAAAGCCCAGATACCTTGAGAGGGTAGAAAATGAACGAACATGAATGCCTCCCGCTGGAATCAGGCGATTCTAAACAAGATGGGGATTTGAATCGCATTTTCGAGGCTATCCGGGGCAACCAGGTTTTGGTCGGAGGGCAAGATAACCTCTGGAAGCAACTAGACCCTTTGCTTGCTGAAGACCCCGAAGACGACGAGCGTCGCCAAAAGGTACTGAAGAAGTACCCAGAAGTTCTGAAGGAACTCCGAATCCGCGTTGGAACCCTTCTCAAGATGGACAATGTCTCATTCCTTCTCGGGGCTGGGGCGTCTATGGATGCAGGAGGTGTCTCTCTTGCGTGGATACCGTTCGAAGTAGAATACTACCTCCTTGAAAAAGGAATGGGAGGTAAGACGCCAGCCAATTGGCTTATCCTCTTCTACGATATTCTTGCCGCAATTACCAATACCCCTAAGGTTACGCCATCCCTGAAGTGACCCCCTCCAGAGCTGCACAGGGTATAGTGCAGAGATGAAGTGACCCCCTCCAGAGTTGCACAGGGTATAGTGCAGAGAGGAGGGTTGAAGAGATGGAGAATGGGACAGGTGTGAAGCGTTGGACGGCCAAGCGGAAGCGGCAGGTGGTGCTGGACATACTGAAGGGGAAGGCCACGGTGGCGGAGGTGGCACGACAGCACGACCTGACGCCTTCCCAGGTGGAGGGCNGGTCTGGNGGCAGGGTC
>JGI24020J35080_1001197_pt1 | contig 14583 bp, 15 predicted proteins | sample Deesub1362A_J573_FD_35080 | JGI IMG/M metagenome (IMG submission 35080) | reverse complement strand
ACTTCGAGGATTTGAAGAGGCAATAGAGGAATATTTACTGAATAGGTCTTCTATGGTACGGGAGGAGTTGGTTGAACAGACACAATTAAATTGACACTATGTTCAGATTGAAAATTGTCTATCTGATTGATAAATAATGTATAATACTACATGGAGAAAAAGAGGGCTAGGGTTATAATCAGGGGCTTTGTTCAGGGTGTATTCTTCAGGGCAAGCACAAGGGATGTGGCAAGGAGGCTCGGGCTTACAGGATGGGTGAGGAATCTGCCTGATGGCTCTGTTGAGGCGGTGTTTGAAGGAGATGAGGAGAAGGTCAGGGAGGCCGTCAGATGGTGTCATAAAGGGCCACCTGGTGCGAGCGTCAGGGATGTTGATGAGGAATGGCTTGAGTATAGAGGGGAGTTCAACAGTTTCGATATAAGGTATGGATATTAAACCTAAATATCCTTGAGTATCCTCCTTGTCTCTTCTATGTCTCTCCTCATCTGGTGTGCCAGTGCCTGGACATCATCAAACCTCATCTCGTCCCTCAGCCTCTTTATGAAATCGACTCTGAGCCTCTTTCCAAGGATATCACCATCAAAGTCAAGGATGTGGACCTCAAAGCTGAACCTCTTATCTTTAAAGGTCGGATTGAACCCTATATTTGCAGCCCCCTTATAGGTCTTTGAATCAAATCTTACCACTACTGCATAGACACCGTTTTTAGGTAAGAGCTCGTTTGGTGTCTCAAGATTGGCGGTTGGAATGTGGAGTAGATTTCTGCCCCTCTTTGTCCCCTCGACGACCGTGCCATCAACAGAGTAGGGCCTGCCAAGGAAACCCGATGCCCCCTCAACATCACCATCTATTATAAGCGACCTTATCATCGAACTGCTCACTATCACCCCTCTGAGCCTCAATTCATCAACAACGGTCACGGTGAAGCCAAGGTCCTTCCCCATGGTCTTTAATAATTCAGGCGAGCCCTTTCTGCCTTTACCGAAGAGGTAGTTTGCTCCAATAAATATCTCCCTTACACCGATCCTGCCAACGAGGATGTCTTTTACAAAATCCTCGGCCTCTATGGTTGAGAACTCCCTTGTGAAGTTGACACATATCATATAATCGATGTTGAGAGACTCGATAAGCTCTATCTTCTGGTCGAGTGTTGTGAGCTGTGGGGGTGCCTTCTGCGGAGATAGGACCTTGAGGGGGTGTGGCTGAAAGGTGAGGACGATGGATGTGCCATTTGTTATCCTTGAGCGGTCTACAAGCAGTCTGAATATCTTCTGGTGGCCGAGGTGCACACCATCGAAGTTTCCAATGGTAAGGAGTGGATAGGCCAGCCCCTTCTTTATGTCTTCAATCCCGTGGATTACCTTCATATCAGGCCTGAGACAAGAATAATAATATTTCTACAGGCAGGCTTTTGTCAAATATAATACCTTCAATTAAAGGGCTTAAAAGAGGGGGCCTCCCTGACGCCTAATAATAGGGGGGGCAGGATCTTGAACCTCTTTATAATATGTTTTGTAAACAGTACGGGCAGGATTATGCCTGACAGAAAGATAAGGATAGAGGCAAAGGGGGACAGGTTCCTGTTTATGTTTAAAACATTAATAAAGAGCCCCCGTGCTGCCACTATAGAGATATGGTGAAATAAATATATCGGGGCTGAATACACCCCGAGGTATCCAAGTAGATTTGATAAAAAGATGATTTTATGGTTTTTGATGGATACAGAAAGGTAATAATAGAAGAACACCCCTGATGATATTATCACCAGCTTGAGCAGTTTCCTGACTGTATATGGACTCAGGAGTATGCTCAGGGCCTCTACTATGGCCATCCTCTGTGCTGATAATACAATCAGAAGGCCCAATGATACAATGCATAGATACTTACTATATCTATTGATGTCTTCAAACCTCCAGAGTGAATACAGATACCCAACACAAAAGAACATGAGGACTTCCCTGAATGCCCCATGATTAAAATAGGAGAACTTAGGGACAGGGACGAGGTAGAGGGCAGATATAGACAGGAAAAGCACAAGGTGGTTTCTTAAAAACTTTCTGAGCACAGGGAACGCCAGAAAGACAAAGAACAGATGATACAGGAACCATAGATGGAGTGCTGTTCCCCTGGAGGGGTAAAAGAGTATGTATTTCCAGAAATCTCGATCCACATGGTAATTGAGCGATGTAAACATCGATGCAGTCTCTATCCCGAACTCGGTGGTGATATAGATCGCCCATACCGCAAAATAGGGGATCATGAGCCTATTAAATTTCTTTCTGATAAAGGCAGAATAATCAGCGAGGGAGAATATCTCCAGCCTTGAGAAGCCGAACAGGAATCCTGAGGCAAACATGAACATGGGCATTGCATATGGACCAATACTATTTAATATCAATTTATGGATGGAGGGGTTTATTAAGGGGAGGTAGGTGTGTAATACAATAAGGCCCAGTATGGCTATGCCCTTCAGGATGTATATCTCATACAGCACGGGTTTACCTTTTCTGCCCATTGTATTTATGCTAACACAAAAAGCGAGTCTTTTTGCCAGCAGCTATAAAATTTTTGTTGTCACAGTGTGGTATAATAATTGCAAAAATCTTTACAATCAAAGAATTCCTCAAGGTTTTACTGCCTTGATAGCCTTGCATTAGTATCGGCATGGAATCAGAAAGGACGATAATACTCGGGGGGGGACTCACAGGTATAAGTGTGGCCTACCATCTTAAAAGAGGCTATCAGTTGATCGAGCGTGAATCCAGATTGGGTGGGCTGTGCAGGACCGATGTGGTTAAAGGATTCTATTTTGACAAGACAGGCCACTGGCTCCATCTCAGGAACAGATATACCAGATCCCTGGTGAAGAGGCTTTTGGGAGATGAGTTGTTATCTATTGAGAGGAGATCAATGGTATATTACAGGAACGTTTATACCCCTTATCCCTTCCAGGCCCATACCTTTGGGCTCCCGCCAGATGTAATCAGGGATTGTCTGTTGGGATTTATTGAGGCAAGATGCATTAATAGGCCAAAGAAGGAACCACATAATTTTGAAGAGTGGATCTACCACCACTTTGGCAGGGGGATAGCAAGGCACTTCATGATCCCCTATAATAAAAAATTATTCGGTATCCATCCACGGCACATCACAAGCATCTGGTGTGACCGCTTTGTTCCCAAACCAACCCTTGAAGAGGTCATCGATGGTGCCATAGGGGCCAATGAAAACAAACTGGGTTACAATATAAGGTTTTTTTATCCCAGACATGGCGGAATCGAGGCGCTTATCAAGGCCATGTCCGTCGATCTACCAAATATCAATCTAAATCTCTCCCCAAAAAAGATAGAATTCAGGAAGAAATACCTCATATTAAGTGATGGCACAAGGATCGCCTATAAGAATCTGGTTTCAACCATCCCGCTACCTGAGTTGCTCAGATTGATGCCCTCCCTCCCATCGAGGGTTAAGGAGGCAGCAGGTAAGCTCAGGTTTTCTTCGGTCTTCTATATAAATTTAGGACTCAGGCACCGCCTTGACCATGATTATCACTGGGTGTATATACCTGAAGAGCGATTCCCCTATTACCGCATAGGCTTCTACAGTCATGTTGTTCCATCCCTTGCCCCTGAGGGTAGAAGCTCCATGTATATTGAGATATCACACCGCAGGCCCTTAAAAATCGAAAGGTTGCTTCCAATGGTGTACAGGGGTCTGATCGATAAGGGGATTATTAAATCCAGAAAAGATATCCTTGTAGAGGATATCAGGGACATAAAATACGGCTACGTGATCTTTGATAATAACTATTACCACGCGGTATCGACCATTTTTAAATTCTTATCAGCCCATGATATCTATCCAGCAGGTCGTTATGGTGCATGGAGGTATTCGTCCATGGAAGATGCCATCCTGGAAGGGAAGGGCCTGGCTTATCGTCTTAAAGAAAGGGGATAAATACAATAAATTAGAATGTAACCATGGACAAGGTTATCGTTGACTATAAGGAAAGGATCAACCAGATCATAGATGAACTGCCCCTTCCCAAGCTGCAGATGGTGCTGGATTATGCGAAGGAGCTTAAGGAGAAGGATATCACCCTTTCCATTGTTATCCCTGTTTATAATGAAGAGGGGATCCTGCACTCCTCTATAGTTGATCTCAGGGAGAGACTCAAGGACCTTGATATCCCTTATGAGATCATAATAGCAGAGAATGGGAGTGATGATGCCACCCTTTCTATTGCCGAAAAACTCTCTGATAAATACAATGAGGTCAGGTATCTGAGTGTGGAAGGGCCAAATTATGGTCTTGCGTTGAGGCGGGGGATGCTGGAGAGCAACGGAGAGTTTGTTATATGCGATGAGATAGACCTGTGCGATACGGATTTTTATGCAAGGGCGCTCCGACTCCTGAAGGAGGACAAGTGTGATCTGGTCATAGGTTCCAAGACACTGCCTGGCTCTAAGGACAGGCGTCCCCTTTTCAGGAGAGTTGGCACATTGACCATAAATCTTCTCTTAAGAAGGCTTTTGGGATTTAAGGGCACAGACACCCATGGCCTCAAGGCATTCAGGAGAGAGAGGTTGCTGGATGTGATCAATTCGTGCCTGGTGGATAAGGACCTCTTTGCCAGTGAATTTGTCATCAGGGCAGAGAGGGCCAATCTACGCATAATCGAGATTCCGGTGGAGGTGATCGAAAAGAGGAAGCCAACCATTAACCTGATTCGACGTGTCCCCAACGTGCTGAAGAACATAATCAAACTCTTCATCCTTTTCAAGATTAAAGCATAATGCACAGGAGACCCTTATGATTTGAAGCAGAATCAAGATGAAGAAGATCTGTTCTATAAGCATTGATGTGGATTCTCTGGACTGTTACTATCAGATTCACGGGATATCTGCAGGTGAGAGCAACAATGCTGTTTATGAAAAGGCAATCCCCCGTTTTCTGGATGTCCTGGAGGAGTTTGGCATCAAGGCCACCTTCTTTGTGGTGGGGAAGGATGTGGAGCAGAGGGGGAATCGGGCAGTTATAAGAGACATAATCCAGGCAGGCCATGAGATAGGGAATCACACATGGAGCCATCCATACAACCTTGTTAGATTACCTACGGATGTTATTCGAAGGGAGATAGAGGATGCCCATTCTTCCCTTCAAGATATAACAGGCAGTCCGATCTCGGGCTTCAGAGCACCTGGATATAATATTAACTCAGATGTTATGGTGACACTGAAAGATCTCGATTACTCCTATGATTCTTCCATATTTCCTTCAGCCCCATATTATCTCGCTAAATTAACCACCATCCTTTTAAAGCGGATAAAGGGCAAAAAAAGCCGCACCGTGATGGGCCATCCTGGCGTCCTTCTTGCTCCTACAAGACCCTATTTTGCATCATGTAATTCACCCTGGTTCAGGGAGAGGGATGGACTGGTTGAACTGCCAATCAGTGTTCTGCCTGTTATTGGTCTGCCCTTTATTGGAACCTTTATCACACTGGCCGGAAGGCGGATGACCCTGCTAACTTACAAGACTATAAAGAGATTAAGGGATTTCCTCAATCTTGAATTCCACGCCATTGACCTGCTTGGCCTGGAGGAGGACGGGATCGACCCAGCCCTCTCCTGTCAGGTGGACCTCAGAGTATCATATCGTGATAAGCTTTCACTCTTTAAGGAAGTGTTTTCATTTATAAAGGAAGATGACTACGAGATACTCACGCTTAAGGAGGTCTCACAGAGGATGCTGCCTCAGGCGGATGGGTGAATATGGAGATTAGAGAGGATAAGAGGTTCTATAAATCGCTTGGTATTGACTGGAGAGAGGCAAAGGAGAGGGGTTCTCTTTTTGACAGGTTATTCCAGAGGTCGAGGTTCAATGCGATTAAAAGATCCTTTGACTTCAGGGATAAGGTCGTCCTTGATATAGGCTGTAATACAGGGGTCTTTACCTTTGAGATAGCCAATCTGGGTGCAAGGATCTTCGGAATAGACATCTCGCTGAAGGCCATAAGGCGGGCACGTGAGTATTCTGCACGGTTGAATTGTGACGTCCCCTTCTTTGTGGCTGATATGGATTTCTTACCTTTTCAGGATAATCGCTTTGATATCGTAATCATCACCGCAACATTAGATCATATTAAAGATCCCACCACTGCCATAGGTGAGATCAGGCGGGTGTTGAAGCCAGGAGGCAAGGTATTTGTGGATGTAACGTATAGGTATTCTCTTGTTAACCTCAAGATTATAAGGAAGATCTTCAGCTCTCAAAAGAACGATGAAAAGAGAGATTACTGGGAGGCAGGATATTACTATTCATACACACCAGGGCAATTGAGCTCTCTGTTTTCAGATTTCAGACAGGAGAGGCTATGGATAGGGACATACCTTCAGGAGCTATATGGCATATTTGAGAAGGTCTGATACTGATCTTCGATCAACGGGTGTTTAACCGCTTTGAAGGGTAGGCCCTGTATAGATATTCCCTGAACCACTCCGGCAGCGAGGCAAAGAACAGATAAAGCAATCCAGCAAGCACCACCCAGTTTGCGAACTCTTCCATAACAAATGTAATCTTTCTTCCCACGAATCGCATAATAAAGAAACTCCACATTGAAAAAATCATTATGAGTAAAGTTACAAGCGAAGGTAACGATATACCACTTATCTTTTTTCTGGCCCATTCGAGCATTTGGGGTACTATAAAGATAAGGAATATCATTCTGTAATCATGTGTATTCATTGTTAGAAAACACCCGATATATATTGCTGCACCCAATCTGAAGGCATTTAAATAATATGGTGTGGATATATCATGGCAGCTTTTTTTCCTAATGCCTAAGAAGAGAGTTAATAAAAATATCAACGATGCTATTACATAGGAAACTATTCTGAAGATATTTTTCATGTCCTCTGAAATTGGAAGATTTAGAAATCGTTTATGACTCAGCCCGCGCCACCAGACATTTATACCAAAGGAGCTACCAACGAGTTTTGGTGTGGTTTTGTAAACCTGCATGAGGTCATTAAAAGTTAATATGGCATATACAATGAAAAGTCCTGCTACTATAGTGAAGAGAATCCAAAATCGCCTTTTATCCTCTTTCAGAAAGTAAACAAAGCTAAATACAGGGTATATCTTGAGAATGGCGGCCAGTTCCATCAATGAAGTGGCTAAGATAGTGGAACGATTACCAATTGTAACAACAAGCGATAGGATAAAAAAGATTATCAGCTCTATGTTTGACCTTTCTAAGCCAAGCATGACAGGGGGTGAGAGAACAACTACGAACAGAACAAAATAGGTCAGGTTATCAAATCTTCTGTAAAACCAGAAAAACCCAATCCCTATAAAGAACAAAACATCAACGATACTGCCTATTATGTTTTTATGATTCTCGTTTATACCTAACCTAAAAAAGATATGCCATATCCTTGGGTAATTCAGCTGATGTCCTTTTGGATTTAGAGGATTTTCAATAAGGGGATCGTATCCCCTGGCATATGCCTCAGACGCCCATGCAAATTGGAGTGAATCATAAAAACCGGGACGCATCAAGGCAATATTCCACTTTCTAATAAGAAAGTTATTGTCAAAAAAGACGAACAAGATAACAGAGGAAGCCATTATTACAATAATACTGATGAATAATATCTCTCGAAGTCTGTCCATTCCTTATTTAAGGTAATTATTCCTGATTAACTTTCTGTTTTTCCATCCCAGATAGAGCCATTGTAAGTAAGTAGGTAATTGTTTTAATATTTTGAAGTTTGTTATCCCATGTATAAGATTGATATTCTTTCGTTGGAGGGGTATCTCTGCCATCTTATAACCTTTGATAGCAGATTTAATAGCCAGTTCAGCGTTAATTGCCCATCCTCCATCCACTTTTGTCTCTATGTTGATTGATTCAACGACACTTTTTTTATAAACCTTTAGCGAGGTGGTGACATCTGATATAGGCATTCCTATGATCCTTTTAAGGATGAAGTTTCCGACAAATGATAGGATTTTTTTTATTGAATTTCCTCTTGCCCTTGTCGTGTTAACGGCAAACCGATTGGCAGATACAAGGTCATATTCATTTTCAAGTTTTTCAACCATTTTGTTAAGTATACCATAGGGGTCAAGATGATATGCTACCCATATTCCAACATATTCGGTATCGGCATTTTTAAAACCTGTCTTGAGGGCGTTTACAACTCCCTTCCCAAGTTCATTCTCGATCAGATACAGATCTTTAAAATGGTTCTGAAGCTTTTTGACGGTTGTTACTGTAGGATCTTCTGGAAAATCATAAATAATAAATAATTTGAATGGATATTTCACTGTAAAAAAAAGGGTGGTTATTACGGGTATTACCGCATCACCCACATTGAAGACAGGCATTATTAAAGTGAGTAATTTTTTTTCTTTGGTCATTTGGTTAAGCGATGCTAATATAAACCTATACCGCTATAGATAATCTTTTTGCCGAATTCAAATTTCTCCTTATTGTAAAGTCCCCAGCAGTCTATAAAAATTAAAGGTGGGTTAGAGCTATTAGCAAGCTTTATAATGTCAAGATTTTTATGGCTTTTATGGGAATTCATAATAATCACAACATCCGCATCTTTGAACCCCTCCTCGATTGAACATGCCTTTATCCCCAGTGCCTCAATTTTTTTTGCCTCGACAACCGCGTCATACCCGAATATCTTTGTGCAAAATGGCTTTAAATAATTTACCAAATCAATGGTTGTAGAAAATCTTATATCATCCGTTGGAGGCTCTCCCTTGAAAGCAATCCCCATGATGAATATCTTTGATGAATAAATATTCTTACCGATAGCATTAAGTCTGTTGATTATCTTTTTTGCGAGTCTAAAAACTATCTCGTTGTTGATTATCCTTGCCGAGCTTATAAGCTCTGTGTTTATATTCAATTTTTTACACAGATCGATAAGAATATAAGGATCTTTTGTTAAACATGCTCCTCCAACACCAGGGCTTGCCATCGGTATATTGTTTCTTGCGTAACCATCATTACAGGCGTTCCTGACAATATTGAAATCCAGTCCTAATTCTTCACATATCATCGCCATCTGATTTGCATATGCAAAGATAACATCACGATAGGTATTATCGATAATCTTACATAATTCAGCATGCTCTATATCAGGCACAAAAATTAATTTCTTATTAAAAGAACCAAAAATTTTGGATATCCTTTGGGCGCTCTCTTCATTTAATGCACCCACAATCTGTGGTATGTATTTTTGTTCATATAAAGCATTTCCTTCAACTGTTCTTTCAGGGACAAAACCAAAGTAAAAATCTTTTCCGGCCTTCAGGCCTGTGTTAGACTCAAGCATTCTCACCACAAGATTACGAGATGTTCCCATAGGGACGGTAGATCGCAGAATTACTGTATCATTCTTCTTGAGAAATGGTATGATACTTTGCGTAGCGTTTCTAATATAATCAAGTATTGGCCTGTAAGTTTCAGGATCCACGGGTGTGCCGACACAGATAATGTAATAATTACAGGAGCTGTCTGTTATTTTAAGCGTGAATTTCAGTGATTTCCCAGCATATTTTTTAATGAGCTCATTGAGCCCTGGTTCAAAAAAATAGTTTTCCTTCTTTTTTAATGTCTTAATAACCTCTGGCACCACATCAACTCCTGTAACGTAGTAACCCGCTTCTGCGAGGGTTGCAGCAAGTGTCAGTCCTATAAAACCCATCCCTAAAATACAAATTTTATCCTTTTTCATAGCTTCTCCATAATTTCAAAGATTAAATTTATGTCTTATATATTGTTCGAGTGATTTATCAATCTTTATCCTTGCCTCCCATCCAAAAACTCTCCTGATCTTGGAAACATCAGGAATTCGTTTTTTTACATCGTCGGAATAGATAGGCTGATGATTAAAGGAGAGGACATACTTTTCTGGAAGCAGGTTATAGCGTTTGCCTATATCAACTATCTTTTTGGCAAGTTGTTTTATGGTGATAGGCTCTGGATTTCCAATATTGAATATCTGGTTTTCGGCCTTCCTGTCCAAAGAGAATCTTGCAATGGCCTCGGCAACATCGTAAATATTTGTAAAGCATCTAATCTGCTCACCATCACCCAGTATATTGACAGGATTCTGTTTTTGCACAAGTATCTTTTCCACCATATCGCTGAAGACATGGCTAAAGCCCTCTTCTTCTGGTGTCTCAAATGGTGTGATAATATTGAACGGTCTCCATATGACATAGTTGATCCCGTATTGTTCATGGAAGGATTGAACAACCCGTTCACCAATGTATTTAGATAGACCATAGGAGGTACTCATAACGATGGTATCCTTTGTATCCTCTTCCTTATGTGGCAACGATTTACATCTTTCATAAACCATTGATGATGAGAGGTATATAAACTTTTTAATACTCTGGTGCCCAAATTTTAAGAGATTAATAGTTGCAAGATTGTTATCTGCAATTATATCAGCAGGTTTCTTGTGGAAACCCACAACACCATATACAAGTGCAGCAAAGTGAAAGACCGCATCAAAGGTATCTCCAGAAAAGATGTTTTTAATAAAAGGAGTCTCACACAGGTCACCTTGCATGAATTTATATTCTCTCTTTCTATCAATTGTGCCATAGCGCATAAAGTTATCAACCCCCACAACCTCATATCCCTCATTGATTAAATGGGGTATTACCATTTGAGCGAGCGAACCTTCACTGCCTGTAACAAGAATCCGCATATTCAAATGTCCAGCTTTATTATTTCCTTAGAGAGAGTAACTATACCTATAAGACTATAAATTAACTGTATGACTAAATTGACCATTACATATAATACAAAAGGTTCCTTTTTGCTTACAAATCTCGTCATTGTTTTAATATTACAAATTTTCGTTCTTTTTTGTTTATACCATATATATTGAAATTTTTAATAGATTTCTGTATCTGCCTGGATCAGATGCCATCTTTTAATGTCATAAAGCAATTCATATTCAGGATTTAATATGTTCACACAAAAAAATCTTTCTTGCGGCATACTTTTAAAACCCATAATATTTAAAATAACATAAAGTGGTGTATGCGGCAGTGCCCATGTAGTTATAATCTGGATGTTTTGTTCAAATAAATATACACAGGCCTTATAGAAAAGTTCTTTTAGAGTTTTATAGTTACTCATCTCACATTCAAAATCTACGATATCACCAACTTTTTGGCCATCTATAGGGTCTTGGAAGATCTTTGTTATAGCAAAGGTTTTTGAATCTACATGAATATACGAATACTTGTAATCGGGATGCTGATTAAACCTCCAGTTACGGATAACATTATCATGATCAAATTTACAAAATATGGTTTCGGATGGTAAATTTATACAAAGGGATGGATTCTTAAGTTCTCCTTTCCTTACACACATAGAATCTATCTTCCCCACGGTTTTCCACCCAAAGGCCTTTTCACAGGCGGATTTGCCACTCTTATTCGGGAAGACACATAGTAAATCTAACTTATCAAAGTACCCCATTGCCCGTATACCAAGATTCTTAAACACCCCTTTCCCTCTCCATTCAGGCGCTACAAGTAGGTCTATTGCCTGTCCTACTATGGCTCCATTATTAAGTTTTTTCTTCTGCAACCCGAACATTCCAATAATCTTATCATCTATGCATGCACATATCAGTACCGTTTGATAGACGGTGTTAAAGTATTGCCATAAAAAATATGATGCATCCTTTTTACGTGCATATTGAGCATTATATAATGCAACTAACTGTGGAATATCAGATGTTTTAGCAGGTCTATAAGTGAAAGCGGTCAACTTACCATCCACCCTTAATACACCTTACTATGGCTTCAACTTCTTTATCTGATAGGTTGTGATGTACAGGAATGGAGACCTGATGTTCGTTAAATTTTTCCTGATTGACAAGTCCCCGTGTCATACCACCAAATACAGAATTTTTATCAATTCTTAAATGAACTACCGAAGCAGGGAACCCATATTCTTTTAATTTCTTTATAAAATTAATGCGTCGCTCAACCAGAATAGTAAATAACCAGTATGCACTCTCCCTATCATTTTCGTACTTTAGCAGTCGGAGCCCTGGTGTATTGCTTAATTCAGCACGATAAAAAGCGGCTATTTCCCTTCTACGGTTTAAGTTTGATACAAAGTCTTTTAGATTGCCAATGCCTATAGCCGCTGCAATATCATTCATATGTAACTTATATCCTACATGAATAGCATCATATTCTCTTTCTCCAAGGATAGAGGGTTTTGCATTATCTCTATCGATGTCAAACCATCGGCGTTTTTTAGCCTCTATATAATCGTTAAGTTGGAGACAACACAAAGCACCGCCATCGCCTGTTGTTAGATGTTTTATAGCTTGAAATGAAAAGGCCGTGAATCGCGAGATTGCACCGATTGGTCTACCTTTATAGGTCGCTCCAAGGGCATGTGCAGCATCTTCTATAACTGCAAGATTATACTCTTTGGCTATTGTATTAATCTCATCCAGATCACACGGGTATCCACCCCAGTGGACAGGAATAATAGCCTTTGTTTTATCGGTGATTTTTTGTCTTATGGATTGAGGATCGATGTTGCCGGTTTCCAGCTGTATATCTGCAAACACAGGCTTTGCATGATGCATTAACACTACTAACCCTGTTGCGATGAATGTTTGTGGAGGTATTATTACCTCATCGCCTGGTTCAATACCTGCAATTGCAAGAGCAAGATACAGTGCTGAAGTCCCGCTATTCAAGGTTACCGGATTTACAAGACCAAGTTCTTTTGATAGCCTCTCTTCAAACTCTTCGGCCATTTTACCTGCGCTTATAAAGCCTGATTCCAATACACGAACGACAAGATCTATCGATTTTGAGGATATATGGGTAGTAAAGAAATCCATAAACTTACAGCACTACCTCCTTAAGCTTAATAAAGTCCTCCACGGGATATCATGAGTTATCATTGATTTAAGCATATAAGACAGAAGTAAAATTATTAATATTATATGCTTAAAGAAGATAAAATTACTATATACAATCCCTATATATATACCAAAGGCAATTGTTAGAACAATGATATCAAATCCTGCCCCTCTTGCCAAAGTAACTATTCCTAATCTTTTATAAACCGCTACCGAGGCCGTGATATTTCCCATAGCAAGACAAAACGCAGTAGACATTGCTGCGCCATTGATGCCTAAAATAGGGACAAGAATAATATTCAGAACCACGTTTATCAATGCCCAGACAATGTTGATCTTCATAATGGTCCTGTGCCATCCGGTCATTTGGAGGAGGTATCCAACAAGACCTGTAGACGAATTGATTATCTGACCCATAGAAAGAATTACCAGCGCTGTATATCCACTCGTGAACATTTCTCCAAAGAGGGTTCTCAATAAAAGATCTCCTTCTAATATAAGGATTAATATTACCGGCATGGTAGTTGTTAGTATCCATCTGCTGCTCTCTCTTACAAGTTTGTTTAATTCTGGTTTATTGTTTGAGGTATGTAGTGAAGCCATTAAGGGAGGAATGACGGCCGAAAAGATTCCGAGTGGCAGAATTATAAGATTGGCGAGTTTTGTTGCCACGCCATAAATACCAACATCTTCTGTTGACGTGTATATGCCTACTATCCATAAATCGGTCTGGGTGAAGAGAATGAGACTGAAGGTTGTAAATATCATGGTAAATGCTACATCAAGTATTTTTCTATATTCATATTTGTACCCATCTGTACTTATCTCCTTAACTCTTTTCCTCAAAAAGATACATGATAGGAAGACGGCAAGCAATTCACCAAGTGCAAACGCATAAATTGCAAATAAAGGTTCGCCACCTTTGATGGATAAAAGAAGGAAGATCACTATCCTGAAGAAGGGTGAGATGAAGAATTCCGGGAAAAGCGCTTTAAAGGTGTCATTGTAGCCTTTTAATATGCCACCCATTACGCCTTTTGAAACTGTTGCAGGTAATATGATAGCAGCAATTGGAAGGAGTTTTTTTAATCCTTCCGAATGAAATATTCTCACTGCAAAGGGATCCGAAAACACCATTACAATTGCGGTAAAAATGAGCGAGTTTACTAATGCAAATCTCAGTGCGAAGAGGATTGCGCCTTTAAGTTTTGGATAGTCCCTTTTTTCTCTATACAAGGGGATAAAACGCATCATTGCGTCTTCCATACCAAACTTCCCTATCAGGGAGAAGATATAAATGACACTGACAGCCAGCAATACTTGCCCCATACCGTCTGCTCCGAGTATCCTTGCAAGGACGATTTGATTTACTAAGGCAAGCACTGAGGAGGTTACTCTTAATATAAAGGCAATTAATCCACCTCTTGCACCGATGGTTAAGTTATCCAAAGATTTTTTATTATTTGCTGAATTCTGCATAACACCAAAGGATATATTAGTTTATACTCAAAATAAATAATCCTCAAACCTTTATATTGCTAAGGTAATGTCAATAGTTTTGTGTAAATTCTTTTAAGGGTTTTCTCCTCCATTGATCATTTAAGTGACTTATTACTGCATATACTATCCTTTCTATACTCTG